>JAEHJW020005879.1_pt1 | contig 29994 bp, 29 predicted proteins | sample 9271431 | NCBI WGS metagenome assembly JAEHJW02 | reverse complement strand
CGACTTTTGGGCCGATACCGATGACCCACCCCGCAAAAAGGCTGCCTGACACGCTTCTACCCCAAATTTACTGCATCATATCGCCACCCACTGGGACAGGCGAGGAAGCGGAATGTCTAAACTTCAGGTATGTCATGATCGCAACGGATATGTAATCGGGCATTCTTGGTCAATGCGGGCATGTCAGCCATCCTTGCTGGTTCTGAAGTGTATTTAGAGTGGGCCATTTGTACGCACACGTCAAGCGGCCCGCATTTTCCTGTTGGGCTTAAGGTTGTGGGGACGGCTGACAGGGGGAAAAGTTACTAATGCATAGGCGTCCCAGGAGGTTGATATGCCTGATTTCACAGAACACTTGGAGTTAGCGGATAATCTAATCCTTTCCGCCCCAAATGTGGCTTTTATTGCGTGTGTTCCAGGGGGCTGGTTTTCAGTGCCCAGAGATTGACAGGGTGTCCTCTGATGCTTTTGACACAGCGTAGCACATGTACCTGGCTATGACGTTCCATGTCCAGGATGATATTGCTGGTGCGACTGGCGCTGAGATGCAGCTGTTTACTGATTTCAGTCACCGTCATGGGGCCTGCGCGTAGGCAGGCGATAACGCGGTCCCGATCTTGGAGAGTCAGTCTATCCATGGGTATCCTAATATTGAACGGTCCGCCTTTGATTACGGTTTCGTGGATAGTACCATGGCCGCCATCATGAGGTGAAAAAAAGCCCACATCGGTGTGGGCTAGTCAGAGGAACTACGCGCAATACCAATCCCGGACTGTTCGGCATTGTCCTTCCGGGCAAGGACCTGACGCAACGAACCCGCACAGATTCGCTATGCCTTATTGTTTTCTACCGTACCGCTGTACATCGCCTGGCGCAAGCGAAAATCATCCCATTTTTAACACACTGACCATCCGGGGAAGGGCGGCTTACTTGGCCATTGTTTGCCTGTGTTGTTTGGTTCCTGACCAGCATATTAATAATCCGGGGGTTAATCAGTAACAAGTATAATACGTTGTTACAACTGGTTTAAATCAGCATGCTGAAAAGTGCCCCTACAATCATGGATTGTGATTCTGATTTGCTTATGGCTTCAATCGTCTTAGGCCTACAGAGGCAATCTTAGTCACGTCCCCATTCAATTTTAAGGTAGGTATTTTTGATATTAAGTGGTGCTTGGTGCCTTTTTTACTGGCATACCAAAGACCAGCTACTCCAACTAATGCAACCATTGCCGCTCCGATTATTACGACAGTTTCAAACGTTTCTATTCCTTTTTCTCCAGTCGCCTTGAGTTCAAGACCACCAATGGACAGTTGTATAGAGTCCGGCCCCTGGCTGTGTATTTCTCTTGGCCTGATCTGGGTGCCAGCTGGGTTAGATATATCGGTGTTCATATACCATCTCCTTAACTGCATAAGGGTAATCATCAGACATTACCGTGATCGTACTCATTCTGGCCACCAGTTAGCCAGGATTTGCGTGTCGATATCCCAAGGGCACGACTCTGGAAAGGTGGAGATCGGTTATTGGCTGCTCAAGCTGCCTTGATGTAGTCATGAGGCACTCCTTGTAAGGCTGTTCTGCCAAGAATATGCGGATTAAGTCCTTATGAAAAGCAAAACCATTCTGTCATATCCGCATTTCTCTGCGAATCGCCCTGAGCGCCAAGCGCTGCGCTACTCGATGGACCGGATAAGGAGTAACGGAAATTTCGGCGATTTGTGGTTCAACCCCAACTCAGGTATTCGATCGCACGACAGCCTGAGCCGCACGGGTAGCACACCCTCAAACACCGCAAGCCCGGACGCTGCCTGGAGGGTCAGACACCCCCCCTGGAAACGACTTCTGATTATAACTATAATCAGAAATATTTAGATCCCCCGTTGCCTCCCTTCTACCGGCGGCTTATGCTAATTACCGATTCTTTCAAGGGAGCGTGCTCATGGCGATGGCCGACGACGCTAAACAAGCCCTACAGGCTTTTCGGGTGCCTGAACTGGACGCGATCAAGGCGCAAATCGCCGAGGTCCGTGGCGTGCAAGGTCAGACGAGTGAACGGCTTGGTGAACAGGCGGCCCAGATCCTTGCGCAACGTCATGAGGCAATGGAAGCCTCAGCGCGCATGGAAACCCGGTTGGATGGCCACATGAACCGTATTGAGGACCAAATCAGCAAGATGGGATCCGGTCTTGAGGCCCAAGTGAAGCAGCTGGAATCAGCCTTCGGCGTAAATATGGAGCACCTGGAGTCTACTCTTGGCACTCGGATGGAGCATGCCGAATCGGCTGCCACGGCGAGAATGGATCGCTTCGAAGACAAGTTGGAACGCCAGACGGATAAACTGGATCAACTGATCCCCTTGCTTTCCCCGCAAATTGCTTTCCCCGCAAAGTCGCGCCACGGGTTAAACCCCGGATGAAGGTTGCGCCTAACCCCCATCCACCCCTCCGTCCGCTGCTGGAGGCCAGCCAGATTACGGATAATCCTGAGCGGATTTCCCGGGTCAACCCACAGGATGACCGAAGTGCTATTCTCACCTTCCTGAATGAGTACAAAGAGTCTCCGCACACCTTGCGTAATTATACGCGGGAATGTGAACGCCTGTTACTGTGGGCCAACGACCAGGGCCAAACGCTGCGCGAACTCGGTCGGGAAGATTTCGACCGTTATCTGACATTTTTGGCGGACCCTACGCCAGCGGAGCGATGGTGTGGCCCCAAATGTCGCCGGGATGCCCCCGAATGGCGACCTTTTGTAGGTCCATTAAGTCCTGCCGCTGTCTCTACCGCCCTTGCCTCCATTGGTTCTTTGATGGACTACCTGGTGGCCACCGGCTACCTGCCCGCCAATCCCCTGGCGCTGATGCGCATGAAACACAAGAAAATGCGCTCAGGCCGACCGGCTTCCTTGGGCATAGAGCGATTTATCGACCCTCAGATGTGGGAGGCCGTGCTGCAGGCCCTGGAGACCTTGCCCAAAGATACCATTAAAGCCCAGGCACATTATGAGCGGATGCGTTTCACCTTGTCCCTGCTTTATCTGCTGGGCCCGCGCGCCAGCGAACTGGAACAGGGGGTCATGGGAGATTTTCGGGAACAACGGGGGCGTTGGTGGTGGTACGTACTGGGAAAGGGCGGCAAATATGCACGGGTGGCCGTACCCGACGATATGGTCGCAGCCCTGGCCCGCTATCGACGTTACCTCGGTTTGACCGCAGCCCCTCTCCCGGATGACCCCACTCCCCTGCTCCTCACTCTGAACCGTTCAGCCATGACCGCCCGGCGGATGAACCAGCTCTTGAAGCATATTTTTGAAGCTGCGGCCGTCCTGCTGGAACCGCACAGCACTCTGAAGGCCGACAAGTTACGTAGAGCTTCCGCCCATTGGGGCCGGCACACGGCGATTACCGCCCGGGTGGACGCCGGTATGGACCCCCGCTACGTGCAGATAGATGCCCGTCACAGCGATCCCCGAACCACGGCACTTTACACCCACGCCGAGGATGACAAGCGTCATGAAGATGCCCAAAAGGTGAGAATGGTCATCAAGCCTCAAAACCCCTAACCTGCCCTCCTCCGGAAAGCTCAGTTTTCTGGCTCACCTTCCGCCTTCCGTTTGTTTCCGCGTTTTCGGGATAGCCACCATCCACCTCCCCCGACCAGCAACAGTAAAGCCAGAATCTGTTCAATCCAGGACGTAGGGGTTTCGGCAGCTGTAGTCGCAGGCGTATTCACGAGGGTGTTGTACGCCTTCGATAAGGATTCCTGCTCCGAAGCGCCAGGAGCGGGCAACGCAATTTTCGTCTTCGGGATCTTGATCTTGGGTGGCAGACCCCACTGCATTTTTTCCGCTTCAGCAATCGTCAACTCTTTAGGTTGAAAATCCTGCAACGGTTTTAAGGCATCCTGGGTCATCGGCGCCCAGCTGTCATTGATAGCCGTCCGTTCGGAGTTCACCAGATTAAGGTTCATCTTGCGGACGTAGCCATCCATCCCGCCTTCCGCATCATAGTTAGTGAGCGCGCCCAGGTCCTGGCCCAGGATACCGCTCAGTTCACCCCTAATATGCGCGACGGAAATCATCCAGTGTCGGGTCAATAGATCCAGCTGAAGGTTCCTGTTCTCCAGATACATCAGGACATAGTTTTTGGTTACGGCTTCCGGGTAGGTCAACAGAAGGTTCTGGTAAGCCTGGTTTTCTTTGGTGATGACCTGAACCGCTTTGGCATACTGCTCAGCATAACGCGCTGTCTCCGCCGCAAGCCTGGTGTTAAAACCGGCAAAATACTTTCGGTTTTGAAGATATAAAGCCACCTGAGCCTTATCGTAGGCAGAGTAGTCGGCAGCAGTAGCCAGCGGGCTTTCCCCATCGCCTAACCAGAATCCATAGCCGTCGTTCAGTCTCCAGTTCGCCCCCAGCATGACGTCTACATTCAGTTTAGGCGGCGTCGGGAACTTGAACAGGGGGATATCGACCGAATTATCCGGAATACGCAGTAATTCAGCCTGGATATAGGGAGGCAATACCTTGAAGGTCGACGAAAAATCAGGAAAGGCCCCGGATAAAGGGGCCGCCTGTGCTGTCAGTGGACCCAACAGCAAAAGGAGGCTTAAGGGAAGTCCCCATGTTTTTCTCTTGGGAATTTTAGGCGTCACCGGTAGTTTCCTGTAAGTCCGCAACAGGTGGATTAGCGGGGGCATGCCGAGACCGTATGGGCAGGCCTGCACCGCGCTGGAAGACTCTTTCTCCGTAGCGGCGCTTGGCCGGATCATCGGCCAGAAAGGCAAATTCACAGTCGGGGTATTCCTTGCGAATTTGCGCATACATCAGATGTGCATCCCCTAAGGGATCATCGCCATGAAGAATGTGGCAGAAAGATTCGCCAGTATTCCAGTCCACCATCACTAAAGCAGCACGCATGTTTACTCCTTGAAAGGCATCAAACTCGAACGGGTTCGAAATGTTGCGGGGCTTCCACTTCGTCCTCCGCCAACAGCTGGTCGTGGAGTCGGGTCACGGCGTCCTGGTGGTTCTGAAGAATCTGCTTCGCTTCTGCATAGGCCTCCAAAACCCAGCCCTTTGCCTCCAGCTCGGCTTTTTCCCGTAGGGCCTCCCCTTCCGGGATATAGGGGCCAAAAGAACCCAAGCCCATCCTGAATATAGCCTGGCGGGCAATTTGACTGGCGCGTTCCATGTCATTACTGGCCCCTGCTGACACCCAACCCACGAAAATCTCTTCAGCAGCGCGTCCCCCCATCAATACCCGCAGTTCTACATGCAGGCTGTTACGGGTCATCAGCAGACGGTCCTCTTCCTGCACGGAATATGTCACCCCCAAGGCCTGACCCCGAGGCAGAATGCTGACTTTGTCCACCTTTCCACCGAGGGCCATCCGGACCACAGCATGGCCGGCTTCGTGCCAGGCGGTGGTGGATCGTTCTTCAGGCGAGAGTACTACTCCGAAATTTCGGGGGCCGATCAGGATCCGTTCCCGCGACAGGGAGAAATGCAGGTTACCGACAATCGTGTCCCGAGACCGTGCCGCCTCCATGGCGGCTTCGTTCACCCAATGCGACAGGTCTGCCGCAGAAAATCCGGAGGAACGATCGGCCAGGATCACAGGATTGGCATCCGTTCTGGGCAGTTTGTTCAGGTAGTACTCGAGAATCTGCAAACGATCCGTTTTACCCGGTAACGGTACGTGGACTTTTCGGTCAAACCGACCGGGCCGAATCAGGGCCTCATCCAGCTGGTCCAAGGCATTGGTCGCAGCGATGACCAGGATACCGGAGTTGTCTTTAAACCCATCCATTTCAGCCAACAACGCATTCAAGGTCTGCAGGCGTTCGTCATGGCCGCCAGCGCCCCCGTATCGACGGGTCCCAATAGCGTCGATTTCATCAATGAAAATGACACAGCCCTTGAGCTTTCGGGCCTGCTTAAACAGATTCCGAACGGCCATAGCTCCTGCACCCACGTACAACTGCACAAAGCTGGAAGCGTTTTGTTCGATGAACGGAACTCCTGCTTCCCCTGCCACCGCTTTGGCCAACAATGTTTTCCCGTTTCCCGGAGGCCCATACAGCAATACGCCTCGGGTAGCCCGCCCCCCCAGAGACTGGATATGCCGGGGATCGCGCAGATAATCGACTGCCTCGGAAACTTCCAGCTTGGGTCCGCTCATTCCGGCGACGTCCGCGAATCGAACGGCTTGTGTTTTATCCGGGGTCTGTATGGAAAACCGGTTGGTCATTACGCCTTCCATCATCTGCCGGGCGTACAGCAGCATCACGCCTGCAAACAACATATACACCAGGCCCATGCTCATCCGTCCAAAAACACTGACCAGATTGGCCCAGGCAAGCTGGTCGAGGGCCGGAACCGCTGGTGACATCGAGAAATTGATGGCCCCATGGCTATAGATATGCTTGGCACTCAACAGGGTCAGCATCGCCGGCGTAACCAGATGTTGGAAACCCACGATTTCAGCGGCGTAAGGTTTCCCTTTCAGATCACCATCAAAATAGACGGCCCCGGATTTAGCTACCCACAGCGAACCCTGGCCAAAGACATTATGTGCAAGGTCGGACTGAAAATCAGCGAAGCTGATTCGGGTAGCCGTATCAATATGCTTTTGGTCCGCAAATCCGGCGTTCTGGCCAGCACCGAAGGCCAGCCAAGCCAACAGGAAAACCAGTAGCAGTAAGACAATCGTCTTATATTTGGAGAGTTGTTTTAAAATAGCCTTAATAATCATACTCGGCATCGTTAATGCCTCCAGGTTGACGAGCTTGGCGAGCCAATCTTTCCTTGATGGAGAGACAGGCTACACAGCGAACCGCGTTGGGCATAATGCTGACGCGCTGTGCAGGGATGACGTCCCCGCAGTCCAGGCAGTAGCGATTACCTTCCGCATCTTCATCCGGCGCTTCCTGCGGGGTCGCCCATTTCTGGCGCTCCCGTTCGGCCAGGGCCTGACGCAAAAAAAGGGCTTCAGTGGCCGAAGCCTGATCCATCGGATCGGCACTACCCCGATCGGCATCCTCCGGGCTTTGTAAAGAAAAAGACCCCAGTACGCGCCCGGAATCAGAAATTTGCGGCATAATATCCACCTTGTTATTGTTATGGTTGGTGTAACTGTCCACCAAGGACAGCGATTCGGCCTTAATATAGCAACAGAAAAGGCGGAACAAGTCCGCCTGGAAAAAAGTTACAACAGAGAAATAAGTGCGTGTATGCCTGAAATTCTAAGAGTTCCCGAGGGCACCTGTTCGGGTGTGTCATAACCTTGATCCACCCAGTACAAACGACGGATCCCGGCGCTTGCCGCCTCCTGTAAATGCAAGGCACGGTCATCCACAAAACCTACCGGATTCAGGCTGGCCAGCAACTCGGATTTACTGGTGTCCCGATGACCGGTAGCCAGAATTTGCGTCACTGGCAAACCGGCCTGACGAAAAGCTTCCTGCCGTGGAGCGAGGGCTTCGTCCGGAATGCCCGTCACGACCACCAGAGAAAACTCTTCAGCCAGGCTGTCCAGAACGTCCCCTACCCTCGGATAAAAAGGCACGTTGCGCCAACCCTCCTTTTCCCGGAAATAATCCCAGACCTGATTGTACTCCTCCCGGGTCAGTTCGTGTCGGTCCATGAAGTGGTAATGCTCCCGGTGCTCAGGGAGCGCTCGGCCCAAACGGGCTTGTGCCAACGCATACCAGTAGTCTGAGAAACGTAACAACACATTATCTGCGTCTAAAGCTAAGATCGGCTTCATCCCATCACCTCTTGAGGGGTATGAACGACCTTCACGGTCAATCCATCCCGCTCGGCGGTTTCAATCATGTTCCGGGTTCCCGACGACTGACCATCCCAGAAGGCCACCAAATGGGTTCCATACCAGGACATGTCCTGGTTCCGGATAAACCCGGCCTTTTTGCCGAACCGTTTCCAGTCAGCGGGAAACAGGGCGGTCGCCACAGCATGTTGATCCGCCCATTCCTTACCCAACGAATCAGGTCCGGCCGCTAAACCACTGACAATCTCCAAACCAGGACCCGCCAGGTTAACCAGCAGCTTATCCAGCTTTTCGAAAACCATTTGGCCGTCCCTGATATTCCGGGACCCCGCTACGATAACTCGAGGCGAATAGGCCTCCGGATTCAACAGCTTCTTCCAGACTCCAGGAAGCCAGCAGTTCTCGGGGGCATCCCGAAACATCGGAGCGATATCTTCCGGTGAGAGTCCGGCCAGACCGCAGCCGACCGCAGTCACCTGAAACCAGTCGGCCGGGTGCGCCCGGGCGTGTTCCAGGAATCGGTCCACGGCAGCACGCACTGCTTCCAGCGTCATGGTTTCATTTACCGTAACCTTGGTAGGTAATGCATAGCAAAGACCGGTACGGCCTTCACCAAACCCCATGACGGCTCCGAAATTTTCTCGGGCAAAACGCGCGGCCCCGCCTCCGTGTACGCCGGCCTGATTGGAACCAAACACAAATACACGGTTTCTGATATCTTCCCAAAACTTCATAAATACCTCCTAAATAAGACCTGCTTCTTTTAGAGACCGAACATGGGCCATCACTTGAGCCCTGATGGACTCTGGTAATTGGTCCAGCCCGTCTTCATGGGCCATTCGATTGCGTATGCGCAGCAGGTAACGGGCCGAAGCGCTGACCTTCCGATTGCGGAGCGGATACCTTTTTAATAAAAGTCCCAGGCTGTCACTTTCGGCCGGGTGGCGTTGTCGCAACGTTTTCTCCAGCTTTCGGTAAGCACCGAAAACCAGATCAAAATCGTTCCGGTAATAAACGACTTTTGAACCGAAGTAAAAGCCCAGACTTAATCCCAAGAACCCAACTCCTACCAGGGCTACAGTGAATAACATTGTTCCATCTCCTGTTATATGACCTCACATTGTATAGGAACAAAAAAAGGTGTCTCATTAGAGACACCTGAACTTAAAAGCTTTCAATACTCGCCCTGAACGTAAGTAAAGCCTGTTCCGGCCCTTGTTCCCGCAAAACATCTAACCAGTCGGTCTTGCGCTGACCTGGAACCGCTACGGTCACCTGCCAGTCCGGAAAACTTGCACGAATCCGAAGAGCAAGGTCAGCGGCGGCCACTATGCCGGCCATATCGCAATCCCCAGCGATGCAAACTCCTGAAATACCTCGCTCGGCCAGAAACTCGATCCGGGCCATGTCCAGGCCGTTCGCACTGGCCAGGCACCAGACCGCACGACCTGTGAAAGCCTGTAAGGCAATAGCCGTTTCCGGCCCCTCACAAATGATCACCCGGTCCGGATGAACCAAGGCCGGCAGCCACCAGCCTGTACTCCAACCCTCCTCTCCAACTTTGCGCGGTCCCAGCATACGCTTGGACTCGCCTACCCCCTCCTCTACTGGCCAAGGGTATTTTTTACCAGAGAAATCGAGCCGGATACGCTGTAAACCGAAAATGGATCCCCCTGGAAGGGGCGCACTCAACGGGATCAGCAGCAGTAACGCTGTGCGCGTATCGCCGACCACCTTTACCTGCGAGGCCACCCTCTGAATTTCTGACTCAGGGATACCCCGGTTCCGTAAATAGGCTAACGCGGCTTCACGCCATTTAACCAGTTCCTTGAAAGGCTTACGGTAATCTTGATAATCCGACAGGCAGAAGGCCGAGTTCCATAACTCCAACGCCTGGGCCTGAGTGGTTCCGGTGTCCCGGGATTTCTTCGCAGGCGAAATCTTGAATTCCGAAGGATCCATGGCGCAAAGCTTGAGAAGCGCTTCCCACGAACCTGTTTCTCCGGTGGAATGTAAAATCCAGCTGCCCGTGTCTGCATTGACGGCCAGATTGAAATCCTTGCTACCCCGCCAGACGGCAGGGACGCGTAACCACCCTGCCCCGCCCGGTCTGACCGGAATACCGGCAGCCTTCAGTATTTCCCTGACTTCCATAGTCATCTCCTAATTTGTCCTTCTTTAGTATAGCAAAAGAACAACTTTCCGACTAATTCAGGGATGGCCCGCCCACTTTCCAGAGGGCCCAGCCGTTATTCACTTCCAGCAACTGGAGGCAGGGTGACGGTTTCAAGGTCTGACCGGTCACCAGATACTGGGCTTTGCTGGCCAGGAGCAAAGGACAGCTGGCCCCGTCAAAATTCTCAGAAAGAAACTGAAGACGCTTATAGGTCATACCCGGGTCCATGGCTGGAGCCAGCCGGACGGTTCCGGGGTTAGCATACAGCGTGTCATAAACCTTCGGCCCAAAGGGGGCCAGAACCCGTGAGGGATGCGCCAGGGTGCCGGGAACTTTGAGAAGTACGGGGTTATTGAGCGGAATTAAGGACCAGGGCACGCAAAACAGGAACAGAAAGGAAACAGCCCGGATCCGTTTCAGGAACTCCGGCTTCAGCCTGTTCAGCCATTCTGGTTCCAATCCGTCCGCCAGTAGCTTTAAGGCCAAGGGAAACAAGACGTCCACATAGCGAATCATCCAGGGCAAACAGAACCAGAGTAAGGCAGCCCAGGTGGAAAAAAAGGTCCGCCGACCGTTCCAGGGCAAAACCACCATCAGGACGGGAAGCAGGACCAGCGCGGGGATCTGCAGGAAAACCGAAAGCCCATTGTCCTCAGCCACCGGGTACAGTCGATGCTGGATCATGCCCCCTAAATGCGAGAAGTTCGGCCACCAGGCGCCATGACTGGATATTTGCCAGAACAGGCAGGTCCACAGCCCGAACAGAATCGCACCCAGAAAACGAAACCGCACACTTCGATCCGGCAACAGCCAGAAGGCTGCGCCATAGGCACCGGCCAACCAGTAAGCTGGAGTCAGGCAGATGCCGGCGCCTAACCAGACCCAAAAGCGTTTGCCCCGCATGGAAAACGCCGCGAGAGTCCATACCGCCCAGAATATTTCGGGACGACCCGCAATGATCCGGATCAACACCGGCGTGTCCAGCATCCAGACTAACGCCAGGGCCACCAGGCTCCAGCGTAAGGGATTCTGCTTCAGGGACTGACCTAACATGGCTCCAGTGGCCCACAGCATCCCTATGAGGGCTATCGCCTGAAAAAACAAGGGGGCCAGACTATGCGGCAAATGCCGGTAAACCCAACCCGCTACCTGATCGAAATAGTAATATTGATCATAGGCGGGTACTCGGGGGGAACCCCAGAAGACTTGATGGTAATCGTAATGCCAGGCCCAGGCGGTCATGTCCCGGAGCAGATCATCAGTAGGAAAAGGATGGCGCGCCAGAAACAAAGCTACGATCAGGAAAACAGGAACCCCCAACCAACTGAATTGGTCCCGGGAGAAGGGTTCCAGGTAGTATTCGACCGTAGGTGTGAGTTCTCCGCCCAACCACAATCCGCCAAGGCCCAGTAAGCCTAACCACGGAGAGACCAGCGCCAACCCCGCGAGCACCACGGGCCATAGTAACCGGCGTTGATCGGCTTTCAGCACAATCATCGGTCGTCCCGGGGCCAAGGGGAATAGTTTAAAGGGGGGACTTTCCAGACATAGGTTCGTGCTGGACGTACGGAACCGGACGTAGCCTTAACGGCTTCGGCAGCCGGTCTTAACCGTTCAGGGCTCTGACGCCAACTTTGGGTCTGGGTGCGCTTGATCATTTTACGTAGAGCGTAACGATGGAACCGTGCCGTAGGATTCCACCAGGCCAAAGGAAAGGCCAGCAATCCGAAGCCCGTCCAGATCCAGGAAGCTTCGTATATTCCGTAACCCAGGCTGGCCACTGCAACCGACCAGTCCATTCTGTTCAGCCAGACGATCTGTTTCTCAGATAACACCCAAGGGACTCCTTTCAATTTTTGAAATGAAAAACGGCCCAGGAAACTGGGCCGTTCTGAGTACTGTACCGGAAGACCGGCAGTAGGATTAACCTACGTTGTACTGGAAGGTGTACGGTGAAGAAGCACCGTAGCACTGATACTGCTGGCTGGCGTTGAGGGACGCAGAAACCGTAGTAGCCGAAGGGTCCACGGACTGTTCAACCGCCAAACAGACGTTGGCACTGGTAACGTCAACCGTCACGGCAGTGGCGTTCGAGCTCAGGGCGTAAGCACCGGAAGCCGAAGACGGAGGGGTAGGCAGAGCCTGCAGGTAGGTGGATACCAAGTCAGATACGGCAGAGGGGGCGCTGCCACCGTTGTCGTTTTCGTACAGGGTCACACCGGCACCGATCTGCTGGGCCTGGTTAACGATGGTGGAAGCCTGAGCCTGTGCCGTTCCCTGAGAGAAAGCGGTGCCGCCGTAGTAGATGGAGGCAATGGCCAGGGCTGCTACCAAGGCAATGGAGATAATGGTGATAATCAATGCAAACATTTGGTATACGCTCCTGCGTGGGTTATTGTTATTATGACAAATTTGTCCCTCTGTTTTTCAGAGGACAAGAAGTATAGTCACCGCATTCGCAAATTTTCGGGTTTTTTGGGTTTCCGACGAAATTATTTTTTCGGAAGGACCAGTTTATGAATAGCCTCGGCCAGAGCCAACTCGTTTTCCCGAGCAAAGAACCGGTCTGAATGCGCATGTATCCGTCTGCGAATCATCTCCCGTTTCAAGGGACTTCTCAGTAAATCCACGGCTTTTTTCTCGAAATCAGGCAGACTGGTGGCAATACCAGCCGCCGGCATGCCGCCCAGCCGTGCCACCGCCGCACCTAACCGTTCGTGCCCATGACGCCCACTCCAGGTCAGGATAGGGATGCCTGCGCTTACCGCATCCACGACCGTGGTATATCCACTGTACGGGACCGCGTCCAGTATCAAATCAGCTGAATTCAGGATGGGCCCGTACAGTTCGGTGGTTCGGGCATACCAGGCTATTTTCCGTCCAGGAAAATGATCGGCTACACGGGGTGCAGCAGCCAGCACCTGAGGATGCAGACTGTTCGGAAGAAAAATCCACTCTGCGTCAGGTACGGCCTGTGCGATACGCCCCAGGCTCTCCAGGTACTCCAGCGTATATTTGATCAGGTTTGCGGTAACCACGACCCGTAGGCCCCCGAGTGGTTTCTCCAGTTTGGTCGTAAGGGGTGCGCGCCGTTCCGAATGCATCCCGATTCCCGGCAAGGCGATTACGCGTTCAACGTAGTCAGCCTGACCCCGACCCTCTACCTGTTTTCCGGTAAAGAAAATATCCATATTCGGTGAAGCCGTGGTGACCGGAATACCGTATCCCGTCGCCTGAAGGGGCGCATAACGACGTAAAGCCAGCAACGTATCCAGCTCGGCCTGATACGTTTCGATGAAATAGAGGAAATCCAGGTTGGCCGCCGCCAGGATTTCATCCTGGACGACGGTCGAGCCGTCCGGCCGGGTGCCCAGACTGACGGGAATAACACCATCGAAGTCCGTATAAACCGTATCCTCGTGAGGTCGAGTGTCCACCAGCCATAGGGAGGCCCACTCCCGCATAGCTCGCACCGAACTCAGCAGCGCTTTCCGGGAGGCATGGTTGGCCCGCCAGTTGCCGGCCACGATGCCGATTTTCGGCTTTTCACCGGACGGGTGGCGTTGTAGCGGTATCCGGGAAGCAATCATGCCCTGCTTGTCCGCCCAGCGCACGAAAGCTTTACGCAAGCCAGCGTACTTGCCGGGATCTGCCGTCCAGTAAGCGTCCATAAAAGCAGAGGGTGGCACAAAGAAAGCCGTTTCTTCGGCATACCGGGTCAGGCCCTCAAAGAGGAACGTCCGATTATTCTGTTGTTCCGGGGTCCAGGTGCCCTGAGCGGTAAATGCCAGACTCATCCAGGTCAGCGTAAAGCCTCGCCATTGCGGATCCTGCCAAATCAGATTATGCCGGACATAATCCCGCATATCGGCATCGTACAGACTGGTTAACACCAGCCCTGCCAGCCAACCCGCTTCTCCAAATTCCGCTAAATGCTGATGGACCAGCCGTGTTCGTGTGTCTTTGAGCTCCTGATCGGATATTTCTCCCAGCTGGCGCAAGCTCCCCAGAAATTCCGACAGCAGAATAAAAGGGAAAAGCTGCCGCCAGTCAGCCAAGGTCAACCGCAGCAGAGCCTGGGTAGTCCCGCGCCAGATAGCCGCCGCCAGGTCTTTAGGCGATTTCGCCGGGAAGAGTCCGTGCAGGATAAAGCCCGTGCTGCGCAGCTGTTCCAATAGTTTTCGGAGATCCTCGACGGAAGCTACCTCCGCAAGCTGGCTTTGGAGCAAGGCAGGTTCTAGTTGCAGATCAGCGGCCATCACTATCCCCCGGCAGGCTGCGCGCTGAAAGGATCAGCGTGAGCCCGGGTGATTTACAGGTTGAGCCCATACAGAAGCTCTGCAGCCTGAAATGCGAGTGACACAACGCTATGCCTAAAGAGCTCTCCCCGAGTAACTGGCGCGGGTTCGTAGTCATCGGATGGAATACCCGGATGGTGTTACCTGCCGGAAAAGCCGTAAAACCATCCCGAATTCCTGACCATGCCCCCAGACAGGCGCGCTGGGAGGCCGCCTGCACGGCCGAAGCCGCTGGTGGCTTGGATGCTCCTGTGGGAAGCCACACGAGCGCGGCGAGGACCAACAGAGCCAGAGAGGCTCCGCCGAAAATCGTCATCTCACGTTTCTGTTTACGCACGCTGGACCAAAGAATGGTACGCATTAAGGCCTCCCTGCAATGGTCTTTTTGGGTTGGGGCTTCCCGGGCTTAAGCGGGTGCATTGGCTTGGTTTTGGTCATCTGGGCGCCGTTCGTCGGTGGAGCCATACTTACGGTCTGTTCCTGCCAGGTTTGATCCCGGTAACGTAAAGCGGAAACATAATCGCCACGATGGACTGCATTCATCAACGTCGGCCATTGGGCGATCGGTAGCCTGAAAATGGCTACGGGCGCTACTTTGCCCCCAGTAACAGGAAGGGTATGCGGCAAGAAAGCCTTGACGCCCAGGCTGACAAACAGAATAAGGACCGTACCCCGAAACAGCCAATGTAGCAGTCTTACGACCGTGGAATACTCCGACCTTAACGAAATTAAGGCAGGGCCCGTAGGGGCAAGGCCAGGGGTGGTCTCTGCGTTCAGCGTCCCTTCCGGCAGGAGAACGAAAGAAATACGCTCACCTTGCCGTTGACCCTGGACCGTACGATCTAACGCCAGGGTAATACTCTGGCTCTCCCCTGCTTCCCGCTGGAGGTCCCAGGTAGCCAGGATAGAGGGCAGCCAGGCTTTGTTGCCCAGGCCCCGTTCCTGGATTTCGAACAAATAGCCACTGCCGTACTTGTGCAGATACAGACCCGCTGCACCTGGGGCCTCCGTGTATTTTTCCAGCCAGGCTGAGACATAAGCCTTCGCATCCGTTAACGTCGCATTGCTGACATACCCGAAATAAGCCGTCCCCAAGCCAGGGGCTTCTACCCCTGAATCGCCCTGTTTTTTCCAGAATCGGTTAAACTTAATCATGTTTAACCACTTTAGGCAGCTGGTCGAAGGATGCGCTGCGGGAAACGTCCAGCTGGGCATGCCCGTTGGCGTAAACCGGGGTGGTATGTATATACGCAGGAAGTTTCTTATCGAACACCGTGACCGTTGGCCGCAGGATGATGACCAGTTCTTCGTCCGTCAACTGACGATTCACGGAAGCACCCCCGTGTTGCGCCAACCAGGGCAACCCTTGGCGATTGTCCGAAAGCGTTCGATAGCGCAGGCCACCGATGATCGTCGCCTGCCCGGGAAGAAGTTCGACAATATCGGTCAGTGCTTCCTTCTGGGTAGTCGGCTGGGTCAGGCTTCCCAGCTGGGAACCCGCGCTCAACTGGTTAAAGCCCAACACGGCGTCCAGCTTCACCTTGACGGATACCGTGACCTGACCCGTTTGATGGTTGTAATCGGGTTTCAGGGTCAGGGTGATCCCCGAATTGGCATTGGAAGTGGAGGCTGTACCTACCGAAGTGGAAGCGGAATTGCTGCCGACCGCGCCAACGCCTACATTGCTGACATACGGGATCTCCGTATTATTTTCGAGCTTGACTGGCGTACCCCCTAACGTGCGAACCAGTACGTTTTGCAAGGTACTGGTTTTCCCGTACGTATCCAGAAACTGGAGCACACCGGAAAAACTGAAACTGGGGTTATTCACTGTCAACTGCACACCCGAACCACTAAGGGCCAGACTCGTTCCCGTAGGCGTCGAAGAACTGGAACTGGTGAGGCCGGTGCCTGTACCAGTTGAGGATGAGCTACTTCCCGTACCGGTAGTACCCGTCCCGGTAGTGCCCGTACCGTTTGTACCAGTCCCCGTACTGGGAGAGGTCGCGGCCGGCGCTGAAAAAGCACTTCCACCCCCACTCGGTAGCCCAGAGATCAGGCTGGATAAGGGAGAAGTCAGCAGACCAGGGGATACCGCCGCTTCCAGCGCTCCCCAGTCAATACCGGTGTCGTGGGCACTGGTCAGCTGCACACTCAATACCGCTACCCGTAAGGTAACCAGTGCCGAGTTGGTATTCAGCTCTGCCAGATACGGCCGGATAGCCTGCATAGCCGCAGGAGAGGCCTTGAAATTAACCGTCCCCGTCTGGCGGGAAAGGGTCACGTTAGACGCCCCTAATTGGCTGAGTTCCTGGGATACCTTTTTGATCAACAGGTCACTTTGCGGAATGGAAGCGGAAAAAGCCGCTTTAGACTGTACGATGATCGAAGAGCCATCCCACGTAAAGAAGACATCATCGATCCGGGACAAAGCCGTCAGCAGGTTACCGAGACTCCCCTGGTAGTAAGGAATGGTCACGGACCTGCTGGCGAGTTTCTGACTGCCCAGGAAGGTCGGCAGATGCAGCTGGCCCAAGGCAACGGCCAGTGCCGCGTACGTGCCATGATTGTTCAGATTCAGATTCAGCTTTCGGCTGAGAATGTCTTTCGGTATCCGGGGCGGGGCTACCAGAACTACGGGCGCGCCATAGGCATGCATTAAAGGCGGTGTTGTCCACCCTTTGCTAAGCATGACTTTCTGCGCTTCCTTATGGGCTTCTTTTCGCCCATTGGCATGTAGCGGAAGAGAAGCACACCCGCCCAGCCATAGGCCGCTCATAGCGAGGATTAAGGCTTTTTTGGCTATTCTTGGCATGGATTCAATTCCTCTGAGCACGTTGATACTGAATTTTCCCGGGATGTTTCTTGGCGGTATCGAGTACTTCAACCCCGGCACTCGTCTGGACCAGCGTCGAACCATTAATCGTGCCGACAACTACAGGGGCGTTCGCTTCAACAGGGTTCCCCGGAAGCGCTAATCCGCCGACGGGAGGGGGAGGCAACTGCAGAGGTCGGGTATCAGGCTGGCGTACTGCTACCTGATCAACGGGAGAAAAGGGATCCGTACTGGCGGCAGTCCCGGCCTGCTCTGCACGAACCACTCCAGGGGACGTTGATACGGGTTTGGCCCAGCTGAGTCCAGGCAGACCAAACAGCAAGCTGGCCAGTAAGGCCAGACGGAATGAATAAGTTTGCATGAGAATACCTTGGTAAAATCTTCGTCAGTATAGCAACTGTTCCTTATTTCACGGATCGCGCAGGTGGTTTTTTCAAAATACGCTTCTTCCTGGAAACAGAACCTGTTTTCGCCTCGTCAGCTTCCACCTCCGGAACGGGTGCTTCGTCAGGCTCTTTAGGCTTCTCGACAGAGGACAGCTGGGGTTGCACGACGTCAGGGGGCTCAACGTTATCCGCCGACCGATTTGCTACGGTTGGCTCCGAGGCGGGTTCAATGAGTGGTGGCTTCGCCACGAATGCCGACGTCCCGTCTGTTTCAGTTACTGGTATTTCCAGGGCATCCACGGGCTTCACCTTATATCCGCCCTTGAAGGTCACCGCTTCCCCTTCTTCGGTCGAAGGGGCCTCTGCCGGGGGTCTTGGTTTCTTTGGTTTTCGCAGCAAACCAGCCATGTCCAGGCTGGCCACTGCCATTTCCCCCGGAGGACTGCTGCGTAAGGAACCGGTTACCGTAATATCATAGGTAGTATCAGTCTCCGGCAACTTCAGCCGCATCGCCTCCGTAATCCGAATCATGATCACACTTTTGAACTCCTTGGTGCCCGAGAGGATGTTCCACATCGGTTCTTCGGCCTTCACTACCTGACCGTTGTGCTCCCGAATCAGCAGAGCCCGTGATTCCAGAGCCTGGAACAAGGCCTGGCTGAACGGCGCTATGGTGTTCTGGGCCCGGTATAAACCACCCAAGGCTGCGTTGATATCCGGATCCATAACTTGCAGCACCCGTTCCCGGCACTGGTTTTCCAGGAGATAAAGTACCTCACCCTTCTTCCACCCTGCGGCCTTGACGTTTTTTGCAGGCGCAAAACCAGCGACATGCAGAGGAAAGGTAGGCAAGGCTTTCAGGAAGGCTTCAAACACCATGTCTGGCAACGGAAGATCAGCCAATACGACTTTTTTCTCTTCTGCCGTGGCCACCCGGTCAGAAGTCTCCAGCAGGTTTTGCAGCGACAAGGTACGCTCTCGTACCCCTTTCCCCAAGAAAGGAATATTCCCGGACGAATGATCATAACGCAAAGCCAGCAACAGGCTTTTCCTCTCGATCTCTGGGAGTTTCCACCAGCCGTCTAACGTGGCGAGGATTCGGGCCGATTCTTTGTCATGCCAGCGCACCCGCTTGAAACTGCCATCTTCCTGCTTTTCGAACGCGGTGATTTTCCCCAGGTCGTGCGCTATGGCGGCAACGGGCAACAGGGGTTCCGTTTCGCTTTCTTTCCGGGAAAGAGAAACCTCCAGTACATTCAGCGAGTGCTCCAGCAGGCTGGTTTTATGCCCCGGTCCAACATAGGCCTCCGGATGCGCCGCAAGCACTCCGATAATCTGGTCAATCAGTTCACGATGAACCGCCGGTAACGCCTGCAATCGGTTCAAAGTAGCCGGTGATTCGTCTGGGGCAGGCGCATTCATCTCCTCAGCAGGCGAACCGGACAGCACCGTCTCTTCGGAGGGAAGCACTGGCGGTATAGGTAGCTCACCCAGCGTTATGCCCAGGTCTCGCCAATACCGATTGGCTGGCTGCTCGCGCAGATACCTTTGCTGTATCCTGAACCGCGTGTATAGCGCAGCTAGGCCCACACCCATTCCGGCCACCAGAGCAGATAATCCTAGAACCGGAAGGGTCCAGTATTTGAGCGCAAGAAACTGCAGATGCAGGGCATCCAGTGCGGAGGCTTGCCGAGGCAGATTTAAAGTCAGAAACGGGGCCAGGCTCTGGAGTCGCTCAAGTACGGCCAGGTTAGTGCTGGGGTTTGCCAGAGAAAATACCAGAAAGGCCGCAATCCACCAGAATGTCACGACCATCAAGAAGCTTTTGAGAAGAAGTTTGCGCATGGAGATCGGACGACAATAAAAAACGCCGCGAAGGGCTAACTTCTAGTATAGCGAAGCTTAACCCGGCGACGTTTCTGGTGCGGCCTAGCGTGATCCGAAGATCCAGCCCATGGTCATGATGTGGCTCTGCTCTTCGGCCATTTTGCCAACAGCTTCGGACAATTCGGCTTCATCAGCGGTCTCTGAATACCAATGCCGGATACGGAGCAGTCCAAGACTAAACAGGACGTTTTTTGGAAAGGCACGGAAAATCCAGGTTGCAACGGCTGGAATATAAGTCATGCCCCCACGGAGTAGATTTCCTTAACCAGCGCAGGCCAATGCCCCCAGGCATAGATCCAGGCCGAAATACTGTCAAACGGGAAGCTTCCAGGGCTGAGCGCGTACACGGCAAAGAGGATGTTATAGCTCAACGCAATGATCAGGCACCAGAAGGCAGCATAGTAGAAACCCTGCCAGACACCATAACCTCGGGCTCTCGAAAAAGGTTGGGCTTCCTTAATCCTGTTCCCGGCGTCTGACAGAAAATAAATACCACCATTTCGACCGGTCTGGTGAGACACCCAGTAAATCAGGCCAACAGTGGCCATCCCTGTATAGACGTCACCTAGAATCGATGAATGAAAATAAGGGTGAAGCGCCCCGGCGATCAGCGCAAAAGGACCACTGGCTTCTGAGGATACAGCCGTACTGTCCGCCGAAGCTGTTACCAGCGCCAGGAACCCCGCGATCATGAGAATATCGGCCAGCGGCCCCCAGTTTTTTAATGACAATCCAGACATAGCCCCCTCCTTGTACCTCTTATCCTTTGTTGTTCCAGATTCTAACTAAACCCGATTTGAGGCAATAAGTTAGGCCGGAGGCCTGCCTGGATCAGATTGAAAATCTGGCAACTACCACCACATCCGCGTCCAGGTAAAAGCCGCGCTCTGCAGTTCGGCCGCTTTCTCAAGAGCCTCGGAGCTGGCTACCTCACCATCTGTTTCAAAATACCAGTGCTTAGGTCTTAGTAATCCGACCGCGTGTAGCATCTTCTTCGGCCAGGCGCGTGTTACCCAGGTCAGCAGAGCCGGGATATAGGCGGTACCCCCTACGGAACCCAACTTGGCGACCACCGCGTTATAGTGGCTGGAAGCATATATCCAGGCCGTGATGCTATTTCCGGGGAAACTGCCGGGACTCGCGGCATAAACAGCGAAGATCAGATTATAGAAGAGCGCCAGTACGGCACACCAGAAGGCTGCATAGTAAAAACCCTGCCAGACACCGTAGCCTCGCGCACTGGAAAAGGGCTGGGCTTCCTTGAGCATCCTCCCGTCCACCCAGTAATACAGACAGCCATTTCTGCCGGTGTTATGGAGATGCCAGTAAATAAGGCCAAACCATACCCAGGTGAGGAACACCTCACCGTAGACGAGTCCGCTGAAATGCGGATCAAGCAGACCTTTCAAGATCATGAAAGGTCCGTTTTCCCCAGACTTGACTAACGGGCTGGCAGCGGCCGCCTCAATGATCGTCATCAGTCCGGTCATCATGATAACATCCGCCAAGGGTCCCCAGTTTGTTAACGTGACCTTAGTCATCGCTTCTTCCCTGCCTTATTATTATTCAACCCGCATTGTTTACTTTTCGGTCTCCCGTTCTAGAAAAACTAGAGACTACCTCTTGATCGTAAGTGTATCAAATCTGGTTAGCTAGTGCAATCCTTCGACTTGCCTGATCAATTGTTCAGGCTCTTGGTCTGTTCGTCGAAGTATTCGGCAAAATCGGCTACCCGAGTAGCGTAACCCGCCTGGCTACCTGAGTATTTTGCAAGGGCTTGCGCCATATTACCGTTGCTTGCTTTTAGTTTAGCCGCTAACACAGCTGCCCCCGTCATGTCTGAATCGAGAGTACTGGTCTCCAGATCATGGGCCAGATTCGGGTTATTCTTCATCTCTTCCGGATACAGCTTATCCTGGCTGGATCCAACCACCTCTGTGCCGTTCGCGAAGTGCTGCACACCAAGCGCCGTCCCGGATTCTCCTGAACTTTCGGTGGCCAGTATTCCGGCCAGGATGTTAACCGGAACATGGTTCTCTTCGGCCGCGTACATCAGATCTTTGAGACGCTGCTGCCCTCCCGGTCCCGCAAACATCCGGTTAAAGATTTCGGCTCTTCCAGCCATCATGGTTCGGTTGCCAGATACTGACTGATTGACATCCCCTTGGAGCTGCATGGGCAGCTGACCGTTAGGCATCATCGCGTAAGTGGACTTGGCCAAGAGTTCCGGTAGGGTGGCCTTGTTCAGATTTTGGTGCATCGCCCGAAATTTGGCCCCTGCCTCTCGAATATCCCCTATCCCCGCTTCGGCTTTAAACCGGCCCAGTGCTTCCTCATTCTGCGTATCCGCTTTTGTGGCCGAAGCCTGTCCCTGAGCCCTCTGCTGATAAGCCTGCTCCTTGTTTTTCAGCTTGGCCAGTGTCGCATTCCATTTTCCGGAACCGATTCCGGCCGTGTGTCGTTGAGCCGAGGCGGCCGCCCCATTCGCTTCTGGAGTAACGGAACCAGTTTTCCCCATGATACTCGAAACAGGCGTATATCCTGGACCCCCTGCGGTACCCTGTTGAGCTTCGTTGAGTCGTTGGCGAGCCTCCTCCTGCACCCGCTGCTGAGTTCCCTGTATGTTCGTAACAGGGGTACCTGTATTCAGCTGAGTCGCTTTATTAGCAGAAAGACGGACAGAAGTTGCGTATGTTACCATACGCTCCACACTCTGCGATCGACTGGCTACCTCTGCTTCCGAAAGCTGTCTCTGGATAGTGGCCCCCCGAGAAAGATTCTGGCTGATCTGGCGGGAGTACTTTGTACCCATCGTTGCCAAAGCCTGGAGTTCCGTACTTACCGCTGTGCGGAACTCCCGGGATTTAGTGGTATTTTGCGAATTCGAAGCGTCGGAGCCAGAATCGTTTGTTAAATTGCCTTTACGCGTGAGGTTACTCTTTACCGCCGCCCCTTCATTCTCCTTAAAATTAGCCGATGAATTGGCGTTGCCAGGGACTGCCGAAAAACCATGCTCCAGTAACGATTTATCCCTTTTAGGTGGCCTGCCGCCTTTCCCTTGTTTTGGTTCCTTGGGTTTATCGGACACTTCTTCCGGCTTGCCTGCCGTTTCGGCTGGTTCGCTAGGGCCATCTGCGGGGGAACCACCGGCAGCGCTGTCCGCGCCATCCGCGCCTCCCTCGACGGCCTCTTCAGCTTCTGGTAGCGCCTCCGTTATGGCCGTCGCCCCTTCCGCTGCTTCCGCTCCTCCTGCACCCAAGCCTACGACAGCTGCCGCTTCATCCACACCAGTTACAGCCCCCACTGCCAAAAGAAGGGCCCCGCCCGCAGCCAATGCGATTTTTTCCGCAGCCGGAGCATTTTTAAATTTCGCTGCCGCCTCTTTGGCATAAGTTTGGATATACCCTTTAGCTCTGGAAAGAAATCCCGGTTGCTTAAGTTCCTGAGATTTAGCCCTCAATGCGGCTACCTTATCTTCAGATAGGCCAGTTTTCTGGGCGATCTCCGCATCCGTTGACTTGCCATCTTGGATCATGCTTAGGGCATCCCTGCCCGCAGCGGCTGTTCCCCGCAATTCCTCGAACAACCCAGCCGCCCCCAAGGCAGACAAGCCAACGCTAAGACCTTGCGTCATACTCGCCGATATGTCTTTGGACGTATCTTCCGATTGACTGCCGGAAACTTCATTAGCCAACCGTTGACCGACTTTCTGCCCTATTTGATAATTCTGAGCAGCATTCAACCCATTCCCAGCGGTAACCCCTAACTTATATCCATTGGCGGTATTTTGACTCAAAGCATGCTCCAAACCAGCAGCCACTTGTGAAGTAACCCCGGCACTACTACCTAAAGTGCCGGAATTCGAAGCATTGGTTCCCGCGCTGGTGGAGCTTTTAACCGTATTGTTCTGCATCAATGACGACCCGTTCATGGCCTGGGCAAATCCACCGAAGTCCTCTTTCGTAAGACTGTTGAACGCCCCCTGGTTGAGGACCATGGACGCCTCACCAGTAGCTACCGAATGTGAGAAATTCTTACTGTTGAAGGCGTCGTTGTTCATGCTCTGGTTGTCCAGCGACACGTTACCCGTAGCCGCCTGGGCACCGGCAGAGCTGGCCAAAGCCCCGCCCCCTGCCGCCATGATGAAATCAGAGAAGGCCAGACTGCCCTTGACCAATCCCCACGCGATGATCGGAACCATCGTCGCCAGGAAACCGGCGGCCAGGACCATATGCGAAGATTGCTGAGAGATGACCGGGAGATTGAGATCGGTTATTCCCCCCGAGCTTGCCAGCACTCCTCCGTAGGACGACTGTCCGTACAACGCAACGATGTAGCTTACAATGGCCAGCATCGGCTGCCAGAGGATCAACCAGAGCAACACCTGGAAGAAATTCTTGAGCACCGCAAAGCCAAATCCGGGAATGAGCGTCGCAGCCATCAGCAAGGGTGTAATGGCAAACAGAAAGGCCTGCAGAACGCTGTAGATATATCCCATCAGGTTGTTGAAAACCTGGGCTCCGGTGTACCAGGAACTCTCCTGGCTCTGTTCGGCCTGAGCGACTGCCATGGACGTCAACAGCCCATTGTTTCCGGTAAGAGCGGCCCCTTCCTGCATGGCCGTACCGTTGAACATATTCAGGGTAGCCGTCTGGAGAATGGTCTGGTCAGCCGACTGATTGGCCGTATTGTTGGACAACCATGCCGTAGCAGAAGTCAGCCCACTACTGATGATTGACACCCCATTGCCGCCCCATTGTGAGGTATTGGCGGTCAGCAGGGAGGAGGCTTCATTGTTGAGTGTGCCACTGATATCCGTCCAGGCCCCTGTACAATCCACCAATTGCCCATTAGGCCAGGCTGAGCTGTAATACGGTGTCAGAATCGCCTGGTTATTCACCTGTATGGCGTTCAGGAAATCGGTCGAGGTCAGAATGGTCTCCGCATTCAGGGTGCCATTGGCCAACTCAGGCATCACGCAGTTAGAGATGTACGCCGCGAACGAAGATTTGAGATAAGGATCCAGGATTTGCGCCTGGGTCGCCGACTGCATCAAAGAGTTGGCCAGGTTGAACTGGTCTCCGCCCGTTACCGTGAGACTGTTAGGTAAACTGAAATCCTGTTCTACCTTTGAAGTGAGCCAGTGACCTACATCGGAGATCACCGCCGCCGGCACACCTACCACGGCAGGGACCCCGGTCGCCACGTTGGTATAGTTATTGATGGGATCTTCAACCATGATGTTCGCGGTGACGTCCAGGGAGACATACAGAACGAAGAAAGCACCTAGAACGAAGGCCAACATCTTCGGCATCTTGGATGCGTCGAAACCGACCATGATGGCGGTTCCGAAGATGCCTAGTACACCCACGAATTCTAACAGGGTGTGATACCCCGGGTCATTGACCATGGCCGAGACGGAATTTAGGATGCTGTAGATAACCGCTCCGTTCCCAAACACATAGAGTTCCCAGGCGTTGTTACCACCACCCGGATTCAGGACACCCCCCGCAAAAGCGGGTGAGGCCCAGAATAGCAATGGTAGCAGCAACCCGAAAGCGCCAAGTAGCCGCTTGATCAACTTGAAATTCATAAGGGCTATCCTTGGTTATTGGGGCCGGAGCCTAGGGTGATTCCAGACATCAAGGCCTGGCTGTACTGTTGGTTGCCCATCACCCCTTCCTGCATGACCTGGTCCTGGATCAGTCGCTGGATCTGACGGACTTCCGTCATCATCTGGAGCTCGTAGTCATTGAGATTGAGCGCGCGTTGCGTCACCTTGGATTGTTCTTCCCGGATGGAGGACAACACGTTCATGGCGCCGGCGAGACTGATGGTTTTGGCGTTAATGTTACTGATCTGTGAGGCGTCCATGACGTTATGCATCACGTTGATCAGGAGTTTTTCGGTCAGCAGCAAAGCGATGGTCTGGGACGCTGAATTGATCAGTTGTGTGGCCGTAGATGGGTATACCGCTGCCAGATCAATAACCTGATACAAGGGGAAAGGCGCCTTCTGGATCAGCTGGATCACTTGCGGGCTTAAAGGCTGGTTATTCGTAACCGCGTTCACGGCCCCGTCCAATGTGTTGGTAACATAGACCAGGAAACCTTGCTGTGAGAAAGAAGACCAACCACTTGAATTCTGTTCCGTCGGGGAGACTTCTCCGCTGGAAACGGCTTCTATGGTTGATTTCTCGACCATAGTACAATCCCCCATGGTACCATTCATCATGGGTATATCTGTGGAAGGCCAGGACACAGCGGGGGAGCTGGCCACACCTCCGCAATAATAAACCGGTGTATTTTGCAACAAGCTCCAGGCGCTATTTTCAGGTACCGAGCTCGAGGTTGTGCCATCCATCGTCTCGCAAAAGGATTCGTTACTTGGATCGGTGTCCAGAGCGGCGGAGTTCACCGACCCGCACAGATAGTCGAGAACCAGGGGTTTAAGATTCTTGCTCATGCCCACAAACGGTAAGGGTTTGTCAGAAGTGGTAGCGGCGGGACAAGACGTGTTGCCGACGCAGCTGGAGGGTGGTGCCACTACTTCCGTACCAATAAGACTCATGAGGATATCGATGTCTTCCCAGCTGCTGACGCCTGCTGCCCTTAGGGACTCATAGGTCAAGTTACCGAATTCATCCGCATGCTTATCGGCTTGTTGACTTTGAGCCGGCCCATTCAGGGAAGCCATCCAGCTAGTGAGATGGGCATCGGCGCTTGCCGCGAACTGGCAAACCCCGCTGTTGATGGAAGACAGGAAGCCAGAACCGTTACCGCTGGAAGCCTGGTCCTTGGCGCATTGGCTGGAAGCGCCCGGCGTGGTCGCACTTCCACCGTTAGAACTATCGCTCCCCAAGCCTTGTAGGCCCAACAAGCTGGCCCCCTCATTCACGATATCCTTGGCCATCTGACATGTATTGTTCGCCAAGGAGTTAGCCATTTGAGCTGCTTTCTGGAGTACCTGCAAAACGGCTTCACAGGCCGGGCACAGGGTCTGGATCGCCAACTGAATGGCATAGCCTATGGCCGCCTGCAGAATGTTCTGGACCAAAGCTGAGAATTGCGCTCCTGAGATGAAAGAGAATCCTCCGAAGAACATGCTGATCCCGCCGCAGCCAGCGCTAAACGAAGGAGGCGTGATGTTGATCAGCTGAAAGCTGTTATTGGCGAAATGGACATCAAAACCTCCCGCCACGAAAGCGTTACGGGCCTCCGTTTGGTAGTATCCAGGGGTCGTAGTGCTGGTGTCCGCATTACCCAGAAGGCTGTTGAACGCGCTCCCCGCACCCATGGCTGCAGCTTGATCCGGGTAAAGCGTAAGCAAAGGAAAACTCACCATCAACAGGACGGTGATGAATCGACGCGTGAGTTGCCATAGGCTGGACATAGGTGTAGACCCTGTGTGGGGAGTATTATAGTTATGGAAATATAGACACCGTGACCCGTAAATCAGCGGGACCTCGCGCCTACTGCTGACCGAGCAGGGCTTTAATGTCCGAACTGGTCGGCAGAGCCCCTTTCTTCGAAGGCACCCCTACTCCATCTCCGCCTAAAGACTGACTCGAATCAGCCCCCGGGGAAAAGTCCACACTGGCCTGGGATCCGTTACCGTTATGAACACCCTTCAGAATAGCGGTCCTATAGGCCGAGACGAAGTCAACAATGCGCGCCCGGAGCGTCGCCTCGTCCACGACACCGGTGCCTACCCGAATCCAGGTATCCGGTTTGATGAACAGAAACAGGGTTGGCACTTCTTTGACGTGTAAAATCTCAGCAGGCTTGATAGTCAGGGGCGCCGTTACACAATGGTCCTGAAACCCGGGGAGGCAGCCCGTAGTGCTCAGGGAGGCGTCCCAGACCGGTACCTTCGTTTTATGACTCAGGCTCATGACATTGGGGGCCATGGCATGGCAGTAATAACAACTCTGGCGGGTGAAATCCAGAAAGATGGCATGCTTGGCCAGATACTTGAAGATTTGATCGGTGGTATTTCGTTTGACATCTTCAGCCAGTTGCAAACCAAACTGGGAGATAGGGTGTGTAGATTGCGGATTGAGTCCAGGATGCTGTATTTCATTGAAATACCACATATTCGCAACCTGGATGGCTTCGTTCGCCAACCATTGGTTATATCGCTGGAACTGGAGCACGGCATTCGGATTTTCGGGGTTCATGACCATCGACTGCATTAAGGCATCCCGCTCTTTAGCCTGAAAGGCAAAGCTCTTACCGGGGTTGATGAACCCGCAATTCGGCGTCCAGGTGTCTTTGTGCACACAAGGATCAGTCACCGCAGCCGATGATGCTGTGGGTACCGTGGGTGCCGTGGCAACGACCGCCTGCGGGGGCAACAAAGGCTTGGGCTTTACCTTGGGCTTGACGGGTGGCGTCTGGTAAAACCACCAACCTTGTTCCGTATGCGCTTGAGCATTGGCGACCACTAAGGCCAGGGCTAGGGCTGAAAAATGCCGGACAGGAATACGCACTCAAGTTCTCCGTGTAGAAAAGACGCGCATCTGCGCGTCTTAATATAGAATCAGGCAGCGGTCTGCCTTAAGGTGTCCAACATGTGCTCGATCTGCGCATATAGCGCTGTCAGCGTAGTTTCATTGGATAGTCTGTAATCCTCAGGCCAGTTTCTCGCCAGGATCTCCGACGGATGATCCGAAAGCTGCGCTGGCTTAACAGAGGGCCGATCGATACGTACCAGCCTACCCTTTCTTTCAGCTACCCCGCTTAGCTCGTTTTCCAGTCGGGGATCGGTTACAACAGAGTCCCCCGATGTTGCATCTATCTCCGTAAAGACCGGCCGCGCCCAGTAGTCCTCATCCTGAGCTCTCCGATATTCCGTACCCCAGGTCCGTAAAAGCAGGCGCGGCGAAAGCGGCATATCCAGCCATACTTCCGGATGAACCTTGCGAAAAACGCGGGAAAACTCAAGGTCTTTACAAAAACGCAGCGCGAATCTCCGCTGATAGGTTTCTTTCAGGTCACGGCGACTGAGCTCCGCAACCGTTACCCCGTAAGCCTGGCTGAGTTCCTCATAAAGTAAATCAGCGAAAGCAAAACGTTTGAAACCGTGGTTGGCCACTAGATATTCAGCGACCGTGTCCTTACCTACACCGGGATAATCTCCCATAAGGCCCAATATAGCCATACTCATTCCTCCATGTTGCCTGGTGAAGTATAGCGGCAGCTTACCTTTTCCTGGACAGAAAACGTTCTCTGCTTATTTGTTGGCGTCAATCCACTCGGAAAGCTTGCGGGCGTCGGCCAGCACTTCGGCTGAAAGGGGTATCTTTTTCTTAAGTGCGATGTCATTCGCCCAGTTCACGGCTTTTGTACTGGGGGGCAATTCAGAACCATGTTCGTCTAGAAAGGCTTTGCATGAGTCAAAGCTCTCTCGAACATCAGGAGGCAGCGGAATGTTTTTTCGAGCCGCCAGGCGCTCTGCAAATTGCAGCATTTTTTCCGTAGGGGCGTTACGTCGATGTGAGGATTCTTCAGACATGTTTATTCCTTGTCCGGTCTTAATGACCAAAAGTTAAGAGAGGGTGTAAGTGACCGATAAGCTGGTAGTTGGAAATCAGTCCGTAATATCGGGAATCGTAGCTGATAGGGACCAGGGTAGACTGCATGTAGTACTGGCCAGGGGGAATGCGATACCCATTCCATACTGGCCAATGCATGGGCCGCCCCTTGGGATCCCGAAGCATCATCCGGCCTAGCACCCGGCAAGCTTTGCCAAACGTATCCGCCGGACAAACCCATTGCTGGAGCTTGCGTGTAAACAGAAACTCTCCCGGAACAGCCCCTACCCGCTTGAGAAACTGGGACCCAGTAGGGTCATATCGACCAATCGCCCATTGCGGAGCGATATAATGAAACAGCACCATCTCGCCTAACTGCAGCTTCGGAGGTGCTGCCTGATGGAAGAGGGTAACGTCATACAGGCCATACGGCTCGCTGGGCGTGATATTGAAGATAGGCCTGAAAGGCAGGTGTGCCAGACCGATTCCACCTAACGCCAGGCCTCCGATCAAGAGGGCGGAACCCCTCCAGGTCAGCTTCCTCAAGGCATGGCCTCTTGGTTGTTCGACTGGATGACCGAATCCTGATTTTGCTTGGTCTTGTGCCAGGCCTGTTTAATCTCCGCCTGCTGGGCCTGCATGACCATCCCTTCCGAAATATCAGTTGGAGCAATCTGGGTGGCGTACCGCATGGGTGATTGTGAAGGTTCTTTGGTCGGCAAGCCTAACTTAACGAGCACCTTTGTGGTGATGTCAGGGACATTCCCGTTGACAACGCCCTGCTTGACCAACACGAGGGTATTAGGTCCGGCCTCGTCCTGAATCGTGGCACGGACCATCTTACTGACCTTGGCCAGGACAATCGCGGCATTCTGGGCGCTCTCCCCTTTCTTCAACAAAAGGCCGCTGGCTACTGCCCGTTCGGCGTTGATAAACCGGGCAATGTTGAAAGTCACCACTTTAGGAGCCGGGGAGGTAATCAGGCCAGAGGTAATGCCACCCCAGGCGCCTACCGCACCCCCTATCAGTCCAAAGACCAGTGCTAACGAGGTTTGTTGCAAGGAATTCACGATATTTCTCCGAG
>JAEHJW020008092.1_pt1 | contig 30009 bp, 27 predicted proteins | sample 9271431 | NCBI WGS metagenome assembly JAEHJW02 | reverse complement strand
GAACACGAGGGCACCCGAATCCCTTGAAATATTTAAGGGCGCTCTAATCTGGTACGAATACTTTGAATCCAATAAATATATGTGGAAGATTAAAATACCTGCCGCGCTATCCTTCAGGGATGCCCGCCAAGCGAGGGCGACCCCGGTCCGAGGTGGAGAAGGTCAAGCTTCAGCTCTATCTCTCGAAGGACCTCTACGACAAGATTGCATCCCTTGCCGAGGAGGGATTCCGTCCTCTCACGGATCAGGCCCGGATGATGTTCCTGATCGCGCTCAAGAAGATCGAGGAGGACAAGAAGAGGAAATGACGGACTCCGGGAAGCCTCTCCGTTGGAAGGATCATTCTCTCTTCCCCTACACCTGCAAGGGTTGCGGGACGAAGCACCCGAAGGGGGACGGGGTCTATCTGGACCAGTCCGGGCCCCGGACGGTCACCTACGACAATCCTCGGTGCGCCCCGCAGGGTGCTCCGGGGGAGGGGGTCCGGAAAAATCCGGAGATGAGTCAGCTGAACTTGGCCACGGTAGTCGATTTCTCGCCGTGAGTCGTGTAGCACTACGCGACCCGGTTACGCCGGGATGAATCGGGTCAGGTTGAGCCGCGTGAACAGTCGGCCCTCTTCCCGTCCCATCCTCTCGAGCACCAGTCGGGGCTTGCCTTCCGGCGTGCGGGTCAACACCACTTTGATCCGCTCCAGCCCCTCCACCAACTCCTTCATCGACACCGGGTCATCGCGCAACTCCCATTGGAGGTAGCGCAGCAACAGGAGACCCATCACGCACAGGAAGACGTGTCCCGGCACCGTGGCGTCGTGCCACACCCAGAACGGCTTCACCGACACCACGTAGCGGTCCTTCAGCCACCGGAAGTCCTCCTCCAGCTGGGATCGCATCACGAACCCCTCCACCAGCTTCTCGTCCGGGAGATCTCCCGCTTCCAGGTCCGTGATGATTGCCGTCTTGCCAAAGGAGGCCTTCAGACGGGCCTCCGCTTGCGGGATCACCCGCACGCGGGGCAGATACCCCTTCCCGGGCTTTCCTCGCCGCATCACGGGCACCTCCTCCACCTGGACATCAAACTCGGCCTGGAAGGCCCGGGGGATCAGCGCCGTCAGCCGGCGCCAGAGCGCCTTCTCCTTCCCGGAGGGGTGCTTCCGCCACACCTCCACTTGGGCGAGCACCCGGCTCTGCACGTCCTCCCAGGTCTTCGCCTGTTGCGCGGCGGTCGCCTCCCGGTAGGTCACGAGCACCCGCCAGTCCTCCTCGAACCCGGACCAGCGGTCGGGGAAACCCAGGACGGGCTTCCCCTGGGCGTCCGTGGCCACCTGGGTGAACTTCTCGATCGGGGTCCGGAAGAGCCTCTGGGCCTGGTGCCGGTTCAGGGCGGCGATCACGTGCATCGCCTCCCGCACCTTCCCGAAGTTCTCCTCCGAGTTGATCCCACGGTCGAAGACCATGATGAGCCTCTCCGTCGCCACCTCGAGGTCGAGGAGACGCTTGACCAGCGTGTCGAACACGTGGGAGAAGACCCGGGCATCCCCTTCGTTGCCCGGATAGATTTCGGTGAGCACGGGGAGGTTGCCCAACGTCACGAGCCCAAGCCCCACGAGGTTCTTGTCGTAGCGCTTCTCCTTGGAGTGCCCGCGCTGGAAGAGGTCGTCCGCCTCGTGGTGGGCGAAGAAGTTGGTGGTGTCGAAGAGGAGCCAGGAGGGATCGATCCCCTTGGCCAGGAGGGTCTGGAACACATGCTCCTCGATCCGGTGGGTCACCGCACGGGAGAGGATTCCCTCTCCCCGCTCCTCCTTCTCCCCGTTACCATAGAGTCGCTTGAGGTAGCGGCGGAGGGTGCGGGGCGAGGGGTGGTGGGTGGCGGGAAGAACGAAGGGCAGGATCGAGTCGTTGAGCCACTCCCCCATGCCGTCACGGCTGAGGGGCTTGTCCACGCGGGCGGCGAGCTGGAGGAAGAGGAGGTGCTCGACCGAGTAGACATCCAAGACGCCCCGGGGGGAGAAGCGTCGGAAGGCGTCGAGGAGGCCGGTCTCGGTGGCCGCATGGACGAGGGCGGCCATCTTGCCGAACTCAAAGGACTTGAGGGGCTCGCCCGGGGTGGCGAGCTTGCGGAGGAGGGTCTCGGCATTGCCCACGTAGATCTGTTGGACGTTGCGGGGCCCCTTTGGAGTGCGTTGCTTCTCGATGAGGTAGAGGTAGCGGCGGTCGTGGACGGTCTTGAACTCGAACCCCCAGCTCATATTTAGGCACTACAGCACCCGACAGTGCACGGGTGTATATAACGACGTACTCTGGAAACAGCGGTGCCGATAGTCGTGGCCATCCAGAGGGTCCCGTTCGCCTACGGCGTGGAAGGGTGTTATTGACAAACGGTATAGGCTACGTCGATTTCGGGGTGAAATGGTCGAGCGTGACCAAGTTCAGGTCAGCCAACCGTTCTGCCGGCGCCACAAACGGTAGCGCCAAGCGTGAGCACAGCCGTTGATGGGCAGGACCACACCGACGAAGTCAGTTTGATGGTGAACCACGATGGGAGGTCCGTGGAGGTCCTAGTCAAGATTCACGGAAAGCCTGTCACGAAGCCTGCGGTCGACAGGCTTGTCACCGATGTTTCCAGAATGGTGTTGGAGGATCTATCATGATGGAGGAAGAGCGAGAGACAGAAGCGAAGGTGCCACGTGTCGGAGTGACCACAGTTTCCAAGCTTTTGACGGGGGATGATGTCTGCCATTTGAAACCTTGGTATGAACGGCGACACCCCGAGGAGGCACCTCCCGACGACGGCCGTCTGCTCAACTGGACCCTGAACCACAACGAGCTCGTGACCAAGGTCGTGCAGGGCCTCAAGGAAGGGGAAGTGAAGCGAGAGATCTGGTTCATCCAGGACAAACCGCCGGTGTGGGGAAAGATTGATGTCGTGAACTCCCACCCTGGAGAGTACCACATCTACGAGATCAAGACCGGGAAGCGGAGCAACGCGCACATCCTGCAGCTGTTCGTGTACATGCACATCGCCCGGAAGACCGATCCCAAGCTGAAGGATGTCAGTATCCAAGGACATCTCGTCTACCCGGACCAACAGATGCTGTTCAAAGAGAACGCTGTTCCGTCGGACCTTGACCAGAAGATGGAACCCCATGTCAACGCAATCCTGAGCGATGCCGCTCCGAAGCCTATTCAGAACCGGGCCTGCCGGTTCTGCTGGGCCGATTGCCAGTACGCAGGGGCGAGATCCCAGGTGAAGGTCAGTGGGAGTGGGTGACCGACCGGTAGCTGCGCACGAGCTCGCTTCCTACGCCTACTGCCCGCGGGCATGGTGGTACGACCACCACCCCGAGGAGGTGCCTCAGATCTCCCGGGCCCGAAACCAGGCCGGCTTCGTTCGAGGGGATGCCTTCCAAGACCGACTTCTCGCCTCGCACGTTCAAGCGCAGCGGACCTCGGTCGGGCCGTATGCGGTGGCGGCCGGGGTTACGTTCCTTCTCCTCCTGGGGGTGTTGTGGTGGAACCACTTTCTGCCCTGGTCGTTCTCGCCCTGATCCTCGTCATCATCTGGGCCATCTACAGAGCACTGACACCGAGGACCCTCCCTGGACCGGTGGTGGCTGTGGATGGGTCCGTGACCTCGAGCACGGTCGGCCGGGTGGCCACCATGTCCAGCCAAGTCCACGGGCTGGTAGGCCGGCCGGACGAGCTGCGGAGATCCCCTGACGGGAAAATTGTACCTGTTGAGGTGAAGTGCTCCCGAGGGCCCGCGCCCGAGCGCCCGCCCTACTTCTCCCACGTCCTCCAGCTTTACGCCTACTGTCAGATCGTCGAGGACCGTTACGGGGCGGCACCGCCCTACGGGTTGCTAATCTACAACGACGGAACGCCGCGGAAGGTGGTGTGGGACGGGCGAGCGCGGCAGGAGCTGGCCGACTGGGTGACACGGTTCCGGGAACCTTATGGTGGCGAGGCTCTCCCTACTGTGCCGAAGTGCCGCAGCTGCTCGTACGGGCCGGTTTGCGACCGAGCAGCTCGAACGGCGTAGAGACAGACTGTACCGTACAGACCCCGGTACGCTTATTGGGGTCTCGCTATCCCTCTGTTATGGGCTCCGACCGGGCAGGTGACTCTCTCAATCCTCAAGCAATCCTAGGAGGCCTGCGAAAGCTCCCCATGTTCCCACGCACTACTTCTGTCGAGCGCGACAGAGCGCTCCGAGCTTGGGACACCATCCGCAAGAGGAGAACCGAGAAACTGGTAAAGAACAATGTCCCCCTTGATCGGTTTGCATTCTCGCCGGCCCTTAAGAACGTTGTTACCGGGACCTATACCCTCCGAGCCCCACTCATCAAGAAGTCGGCCCTGACCACCGTGGAAAATGGCGGCGTTGGGAAGTATCTATCGGACGGGTGGGCACTGAACTACGCCATCGGATGCACACACGCCTGCCGATTCTGCTATGTTGACAGTATCCACAAGGTCTACGGCCGCCCCCGCGCCGGCAACATGGTGATGCAAGCCTGGGGGAACTACTTTGCCGTTCCGAGGGACATGGAGCAGTTGATAGAGGAAACTCCGTGGTCGAGGTGGCAGGGAAAGGAGGTCATGATGTCGTCCATGCATGATCCCTACCTCCCACAACTGGTTGGCGTTACCAGGAAGATTCTCGAGGCGGCTCTGCCAGCTGGTGTTAACTTCTGTATCCAGACTCGGTCCCCACTCGCCTCTCGAGACTTCACACTCCTCCAGCAGTACCGAGACCAGGTCCGCTTGCAGGTCTCCATCGCCACACTAAGCCCTGAGCTAGCAAGGGTCATCGAACCGAGGGTTGCTCCTCCCCGAGGACGGTTCGAACTGCTGCGGAAAGCCAAGAACGCGGGGCTGAGGGTGGGAGTAATCCTCGCTCCTATACTGCCCCCTGTCCCTCAACGACAGCTCCCGATCGAGGATCTCGGCAACATGATGGCATGGCTCGCCGAGATCAAGCCTGACCTCGTCTTCGGAGAGTGCATTCACCGCAGAGGGTCCAACATGGGTGAGCTTGAACTGGTCCTCGGATCCAAGCTCGGGTTGGACGGTTTCGACCTCAAGATGGAGAGAGCCTTCTACCGTCAACTGGCCCATCACCACTTGGAAGGGAAGTGGTGGAGAGAGTTTCACTGAGCCGTTTTCAAGGTATCCTGACCGCCCTTCAGGATGTTCAGCGCATGTCGCACGTCTTCAACTCTAACACCGTTCAGACGGGAGAACATAGCAGCGTACCCCCGAAAGAATCTGGTTCCCATGTAGGTAGGGCGGACGAACAGTAGGACCTTGTACTTCTCTTGACCTCGAACGTCGGTTATGGGAACTGAGTCGCCAATCGACTTCCCGAGGTGATTCTGGATTCGGCCTCGATACACGTCAAAGAGATTCTTCCCAGCGAGCGAGAGATTCTCGACTTCATCTAGGCCCGTGAAGTTCCGCAAACTCTCTCCGTGGGTCCCTCGCTTCACATGGGCGTTTACCACACGTTGGGTACCTCCTGTAAACACGATGAAGAAGTCAGAGCGTGGTAAGGCGCCACTGATTCGCTCCAGAGTGGCCCAATTGATCTCCATCCCTTCAGGATCCACGCACACGAATATGATTGGGTAATCACCCTTAAACTTCGCCTCCTGAATGATGTCGTCGACAATGGCGTTACAGTCTTCGTTGTGCACGATAACCTTGGACATGTCGACCCCGGAATTGCGAAGACGCCTTACTAGTGCTCGATACCGATCTAGCTTCTTCTCAACCAGGATGAAGCGATCGAAGGACTTTGGTGAATGGCTTGCGACCAAGGGTGACCCGGGCAAGTGCTCGCTCTTGGATATAGTCGTTCTTCCGGCTCCTGCGAAGAGGTCGATGTACACGGAGGAACTGAATCGATGACCCTCCCCTGCATGTTCGGGGGCCACACTCGTGAAGACCTCGATTGCATGTTTCAGCCCGGCGAGCTTCAACCCACTGTGAAGGCCATACTCATTCATCACGTCATGGTCGTCGTCCTCTCCACCTTCGGCAATGGACAACAAACCTTCCAACTGATCCTTGAGCCAATCAAAGTCGGTCTTCTTCTTCGGCAACGCTCTTCTCTCCGACTAACTCTGATAGAGTACCAGATGGTTCTGGATATCCATGTACTCTTGGAGAAGGACTCTCTCAGTACGGGCGCTCCTCGGAACCTCCTTGGGGGGTTTCCCCCTAGTGGGCCGACAGACTACTTCTTCTTGAGGCGTGTAGCGCGTCAACTGTCTTAGCCTCAGCGCATCGCTCCTCTCGGGGTCACGCAGGTAGTCGTCCCAGCTGTCAAGAAACCTCGGAAATGAAAGTTCGCTTCCGCTTTCCTTCCGTAGGATCTTCCATCGAGCCGTGGCAATACGTTCTAGGTAGATACGGACCCTGTATTGCCACCCAGCTTGCCGTCTCTCCCATGCCTTCCGCTGCTCCTCTTTCCACTTCTCCTCGCGTTCTCGGATCAGATGGGCGAGGTATCGTTTCACTTCGTCGAGGGAGGAGAAGGTTCGACCTTCAGGTCGACTAAAGTCGCGAAAGGTGTTCACTAGGTGGAACCCACGGGTATCCCGCACGACATAGGCGACCACACCATGCTCTAGGACACGATGAACCGTACGAGTGCCAACAGAGAACTCAGCTGGGGGCTCTGATTCCCTCGGGCGGAACAGAGTTGCCAAAACAAACCCTGGCCAAACATAGGTGGCATCAGTTGGGTGGCTGTCGCGTAAGGTCGGATTGAATGTGATCTTTCGGTTTCCATCGGACCACACCTCAGCGTTCTTGGTCCACCCTTGTGCTCCGAGCACTGGTTGTAAGGCAGTCTCAAGGTCGTCTTGTGTGATCGGAATGCCTCGAGTGGTCACAGACAGTCTTGGTCGATAGCTACGCAATAGACGTTCATTTCGCAGTAGCTGGTCGATTTCCGCTACTGACTTCTGTTGTGCGTCCAGCCTTTGGTCCACTCCCTTGATGATGTCCTCCCTCTCCGAAGGGTTAGGTGCTAGACTCGCCTCTCGGATGAGGGTGGCGGTCTCTTGGAGAATTGGTTGAAGGTGGCCAAGGGCGCTCCGGAAGTAATCTATCCTCTCCAAACAGCGCTCATACACCCGAGTTTCCACTGTCTGTTCGTAAAGCATCGTGGCAACTCTTACCACCGAAGCTTCCTGACCGATCCTGTCGACCCGCCCTATGCGTTGCTCAATGCGCATGGGGTTCCATGGAAGGTCATAGTTTACTAACACCGAACAACTCTGAAGGTTCAGCCCTTCACTTGCTGCGTCCGTGCAGAAGAGAATCCGGATAGGGCCCCCCGCTTGGGTGAAGAGCTCTTGGATCTTTTGTTTGTTGCATAGCCGCCATTCGTCATCCTGCCAGAACGAACCTCCTTCCCCTGTGAATGACCCGACCTGCGCTGTGTACTGTTGCCGGAAACGGTCTCGAAGGTAATGGACTGTGTCTTTGAACTGGCTGAAGACGATCACTTGGCGTGTCCCCTTGGCGAACTCTACACGCAACAGGTCGTCCAATCTTTCCGCCTTTGAGTCTCTATGAAGTTCTCGAAGATCCTCGAGGAAACCATCGATGTAAGTCACTTCGCTGCGAGCCGCTTCCACCAACTCTCTCGAATGAGAGGAAAGGTCAATGTCCGATGGGAACTCGAGCTCGTCCGGGTCGTCTCCTTCTGGAAGTTCGTCCTCCTCTTGTAGTAGCGACTCGGGGCTCTCCAAATCTATGGCCGCTCGTAGACGTTCACGACGACGCTCTAGGCTTCTTCGGATTGCATAGAAACTGGAAGTGAGGCGCTTCTGGTACGTCACCATCAGGAATCCCAACCCCCGTTGGACCCTTTCGTACCGAGCATAGGCATTCGCCAGGTAGTCGGATATCCTCCCGTACAACCCCCACTCGGAGGAGGACGGGAATGGCTCCCCAGGGTGCTTGGGAGTTCCGTCCATGGGGAACTTCACTGTGATAGGGTCCCGTTCCGGAAGGGAACCATGAAACCGCCCTTCCGCCTGGTATCGCTTCAGGAGTTCTCGTGTGTTGCGAAAGACCATTCGATACAATGGCGCCAGCCGGTAGCAGGTTACCCGTAGAGCCTCCAGTTCACCTTTGCTCAATGACCTGACACGATGGGCCTCGTTCTTCTCAACGATTTCTAAGAGCTGGTAGACGTTCACTCCGGGAAAGTCCTCCCGAAGGTCGTCCTCCAAGGTTCGGTTGGGTGGCCACACCTGACGAGCCTCGTTTACCATCAGGAAGATGAAGGGCCAATCGGGGGAGTCGCCATTCAGTTCCTCATAGAACTGGTCAAATGCCTCGTCATCCTGCCACCGTCCTGGAAGCTCAAGAAGCGCCAGGAGATCCCACAGCTCTCGTCGGTCCAACTGAATGGGCGTTGCCGTGAGGAGCAGTAGCCCTTGGGTTCGCAGGCGCAGCATCTGCAACGCGTCTAGGAGGCGATTTGTCACGCGTCGTCCGCCTTTCCCGCGTGCTCTGGCATGGTGCGCCTCGTCCACTACGACGAGGTCGTACTCAAGTTCGCAGACCTGTTGTGCCCTTTCTTCGGATCGTAAGAGCTGACTACTCACGAGCAGGACCGGTTTCGACCTGAAGGGGTTCTCTGCATCTACTGGTTCCTTGATGACAGCATCAGTCGGTGAGTATCTCGGTGCCACGACTGAGTGGCCATCGAGGCGCCACGCGTCGAGGTTGAACTTCGTGAGAAGCTCCCCTTGCCACTGCTCAAGCAGGTTCTTCGGGGCAAGAATGAGTAGGCGTTGACCGATCCTCCCTGCGCCTTGGAGACCCCGAAGGATGAGACCAGTTTCAATAGTCTTCCCAAGTCCAACCTCGTCTGCCAAGAGGTAACGAGGAGGCCAATCATCGAGCACAGTGGAGGCAATATAGTCCTGATGTTCGAACGGCCGAATACCAGTCTCGGAATGCGCGAACTCATGGCGGTTCCAAAGTCGGGTCGCCTCGAACGCGTAAGCGAGTTCTGGAGTCCATTCGAATGGATTCTTTGGGGACGCAGGGTCGCCCGGGTCAGACGGTTCCCTTTCGATCGGTGCATACTCTACAAACCGAATCAGCCGTTGGCGGACGGCCTCGGGAAGTGATACCACATCAGTACCTGCGTGACGATTCTCCCACAATCTCCGAAACGTCTCGACCTCAGGTTGAACGTGGCGGGCTTCTTGCCAATCCGTGAAGACGTGGAAGGACTCCGTGTTACGAAGCCAGCCCCCTGGTGTTTCATTCCCGCTTCCGTTGAAGGCAACTTGATTCCCTTCGGCATCGGTGAAGATTCCCGCTTTCTCATGGTAAATGCCTCCGGAACGAGGGACGGCCACCTTGATCTCGAGTCTCCCTTCTTGAATCAGCTTGGCCAGTAGACCCAAGCGTCGCTTCTCAATCTCATCGCGGGGCTCATCCAAGAGATGAAGTATCTCGACCGAGTGCTGTGCCACAAAGGCGACCGGGTCTCCCATGACCTCCTGCTCTTCTCGGTCCAGTTCGACACTGCAGAGAAGCTGAACCTTTGCATGGGGTTTCCTGAGCAAGGCGGAAAACCCTCGGGCCGCCAGGGCTAAAGCTCGAGCATTGAAGTAGCCCGTTCGACGTTGATACAGAGTTGCCTGCTTCAGGCTGGGAATGTAGAACTGCTCAACCAGGTTATCGACACCGGAGACGTACTGGACACGATAGGGTACGTCTCGGAGAGACATCTTGGCTACTCCTCTTCCTCGGCTTGGTCTTCATCGATGCCTTCGTCGTGCTCTTCTAGTGTGCTTTGCATCTCACCGGTCGGGTCCGTCCGAGCACGACGCGGAACCTGGGTCTGGAGGGCGGACTGCCACATGCCTTCGAGAGCTTGGTATTCAGTGACCTCAGGCGCACGGGGAAGAACATCAAGAAGGAGCCCGATAGTGGCCCTGTATCCTTCACGTTGGAGAGCACCGGTCCGGGTATGGAACCTAGCCAACGCGGGGCCCTTTCCATCTTGATAGGTGGCAATAGCTGCCTGGACGTAGTCAACATCCCAATCAAACCCCTTGTCTTCAGGACGAAGTGCCCGCTTGGTGATACGCTCTTCGGGGCGGACAAGTCGGATCCCTTGACCCCTCTTTTCAATCAAGTAACGTGATGTGAGATGATCTACTTCCACACCGAGGCTGAGTGCAAGTTTGCGGGCCTCATCGAAAGGGAACTCACGAGCTTGGAAGACGTGCCAGGCAAGAATGTAAAACCGGGTCACCGCGTCGATTGCTTGCCCTTTTCCTTCAGCAATCTTGTCGAGGTACCAGTCCGCAACCACCCTCCGGGCTCGGTTCAAGGCATCATCCGGTCTGATTGGCTTTCCATCCTTGGTACGGACTGGCCAGGCGGCTGAAATCACCTTGAGGGCGGGACCGAATGCAGCGATGAAGATGTCCTGTCCTCGCATCCCTCTCTTGAGATATTCCTCGGCGTGAACGTGAACGACTCGGTCAAGTTCTTCCCGAAGATCCTCCCACCACGCGCCCTTGATGTCTCTCGGCCGTTTCCGACAGATAAGAAGAATCGTCGATGCCGCTGCGTTCTTCTTGGCCTGATGAAGACTGTGTTCGCTCTCTGTGTGAATTGGCCAGGATGCAGTGACTTCGAACCCAGCTTCGAAAAGGGCAGAGGAGAGCGTATCCCAGGCCTCGACCTTCTTGTGTGTAAACATGATTGTCAGAACGCCATCATCGCGGAGTACTCGACGACACTCTTGAAAAGCGGTTTGCATCTTTGCTTCATAATCCCGCTTCGCTAGTTCTCGGGCCCTGCCGCGGTGAGCTGAACGGAAACGAGAAGTGTTGGCCACTGCTTCGTCGTCTTTGTCCGTTAGTTCCTGATGAAAAAGTTCGGGGAAGACGTCACCCAAAGAACGCTTCTCCCAGACGTAGAAAAAGTCCGCAAGCTCAGCATACATCACGTTGTCGTAGTAGGGCGGATCAATCACTACTGCCTCAGCCGAGTTATTCGCCAACGACGGCAGGGATCGGGCGTCGCCACTGTGGAACAAGACCTGTCCAGTCAGACTAGTTGGCAATAACAACTTAGCGATCTCCCGGTAGGCATCGGAAACCTGGTCGGTACCCCAGCGATACAGGACACCGCTTCCGTCTATCTCTCCAAACTGCCAAATGAAGGCGAAGTCATGCCGATCAAAAGTGTTCTTCACTATGGTTCGAGTACTGTTGTAGAGGGACTGCAGGCTGCCATAGTTCGTACCCTTGTTCATCGCGAAGGCCATGTAGACCCTCAACGCTTCCCTCTTCTTCGGATCCTTCACCTCGTCCCACGGTTGTTCAAGGATTGTCTCAAGCGTCGTAAGATGGACCAAGAGTTGGCGAGGGCTGAAGACGTCAGACCACTTTGTCATACCTCTATTGAGAAGCTCGCGGGTCTTGGTCCCATCGGGAACCCGTTCTTCCGGAACGAACCCCTTGGCGCGCCACTTCGGTAGAGACTCCTCCAATGCCCTCTGAGCCATGTTTACCGCTGTGAGATCTGCATCTGTTGGAGGGCGGAAGAAGCGCTCCGACTGTCCTTGCTTCTTGAATCCAATCATAGCGAGTTGTTGACCTAGCCTTCCTGCTTGTGCCTCGGCTTTGATGTAGTCTTCATCCAATGGTAACGAACATCGGGGACAAACAGCTGCTCCCCTCGATACGGTTCCCTTGTCTGGGTCAAACTCACCAGACCTCCTCGCCACACGGAATGTGCAGGAGTTTCCCTTTCCCGTTGCCGGAACCGCGAGTTGAAACCCTATGGTGTTCTCGTTATCCAGCCACCAATTTGGACTCAAGGGAACGAGAAGCTCGCAGTCCTTGCAGGCCACTGTCCGGACCCAGATGTACGCGAAGATAGACTCTCCGGACTCCTTGGGAAAGTACCGCGCTAGCGACTTCTCAAGAGACTTGGCAATTCGCTCTCCCCAGGCTTGAATCTCTTCGCCAAGCAATGGCCCAAACCGTGAAGGATACTCGATAGTGGCTCGCTCGATTATCGTGGCTACAGGGCTGAGCTCATTCGAGATGACGGTACAGCCCATTCGGAACGCCTCGAAGGGAATGCTGCCTCCACCGGCAAAGGAATCGAGCACCGTCGGGGAGGGGTTACCCCAAGTTCTCTCTAGTGCTTCAACAAGCGCCCTTCGGTCAATCTCGGGTACCTTCGCCTTAAAAGCCCGATCATGACCAAAACCCCGGTCGAGCCTCTTGCCAACTCTGTTTGCCTCATCGATGCGCCTCCTGTCAGCCACCGGGTCACCGAGTATCCCATTCAACCTGAGAAACGACTTTCGGTCAAAATCTGCCGGCAGAAGAGACCCAAGAACCGCTGCTCGGCTTACGGATAGCGGCCGGCGGGCCCACCAGACGTGTAGGAAGTAGAGTGGGGGGAGTGCGCTTGATGCTCCCCTCTCCCTGCGTGACTCTACCGAAAGCTCGGCAATCGGGCAATCTTCCTCCAAGAAGACCGTGGGCCTGGACACTCTAGACTTAATCTTACCCGGCGCACTACTAATCCGTGTAGTACTCATGGATCATGGTCCCCCGAGCAACATCCGGAAAGCGTGAAGGCCATTCGCAGCCGTGGTTCCGTTATCTCGGGTGACCTTGGCGTGCCAGTAGGCAATCTCTTCTCGGCCCATGTGACGGAGCCCCAAGACTAGATCTTCTATCTTCGTGCGCTTGTTCAAACCTGCGATTGAGCGGAATAGCAAGTCTAGTCTCATTCCCTCCTCTTCGTTGAGATAGAACGGAGCCCGTCTGGACCAACGTAGATCTCCTGGCTTGTACCCGCTCTCTTCGAGTGTGATTCGAACGGAGCCTTCGGTGAGCTGAAGGTGCCAACCTCTCAAACGGCTCCTCTGAATGGGGCTGCGTCTTCCTAGCTGCTGGGAGTCAAAAGCGGGATACTCAAGGAGGGAAAGTCCGTAGGTGCCGTCGTCTAGCTGGACTACACGGAGTTCGAACATATCGGCATGGCCGGTTGGGCCCCTTCCCTTCTTGCTCTTTCCCGAGCCATCGTCCAGCCGGTACTGCTTCTTCACGTCGCTCACTTCCCTCCCTCTTCACTCCCTGGAATTAGGGTTACATCAAAGAGCGTCTCTTCGGTGAATGGTCCGAGCTTCGAGCGCAAGACCTCAACCAAAGTCGATGCTTGTTGCGGTTCCGAAAAGCGAACCTTCACGATGAGTGTCTTTCGGTCAAAGTCCAACCTAGCGTCATAGTTCGCTAATACGCTCTTGATAGCGTTGAACCCATTCAGATTCCCCCGATACCTGATTTCAAGGAGATTTCCTCCATCATACTCACGGTCGAGGGCGGCCTGGATGTCCAGGTGAACAGTAGACGGAGGTAGTTGGGGAAAGGCAGAACTGAGCTTCAGGAGACCTTCCCGTTGTTTGGCTTGAAGGTCGACCCCAGTGATGGTCTCGACCTTCCGATCCTTGCACAAGTCTGCCAGTTCGGAGGCTGCACGTTCAAGTTTCAGCCCGTGGACCGTCAAGCTTGTCAGCTCCTCACCCGGTAGTGAAGTGGACCCCCGACTGGGGCAGGCCCCCTCGTGCAGAGGCAAGCCACAGTTCTCGCAAACCTGTACCCTCTTAGAACATGTGCAGGAGGTTCGGCGCTTGCTGCAGGTCGGGCAGTTGTACGCGGACCACAGACGACGACCTTCTCCTGAGGACGATAGCACGATCTGACTCGACGATTGGAAGCCTCCAGGGAATTGGATGGCGTTCAAGTGGTCAAAGTACTTCCCATCGGCGACGATGTACCAGACGCCCTTCTCCAGGCCCGAGCGGAGAGTCTTCGCAATCAGATCCTCCGAGAAGTGGAGGTTGGCACTTGGATGGGAGTAGAAGAGCTTCTTGAATTCGTCTCCAGCCGCCACCTCCTGGTTCTTGGGCCAGAGGTCTTCGAGCACGAACTCAGATGAGAGTGGAGAGTCTGTCTTACGTGCTACTTCCTGTCCCACGAGAAAGTCAACCAAGTACTGCTCTTCGGACTTGGCTTGCTTCAGACGAGAGGTGACATCTGCGTCCGTTGCTCGAATCACCAAGTGTCTGAGACCGGAAGGCGCTTCCTTGGAAGTCGAGGGTACATAGATGTGGCGGTAGCTCAAGACGATGGACACCTTTGCGTACAGATCACACTCCTTCCGACGGATCTCCAAAGTCTCCCTCTGGGTCGGAGAAAGCGCGAGAGAGCCCGCTGCGCCAGCGCCGGAGGGGGTCAGGAGGCTCTTGAGTGCGAGGTACTCACGGGTCTTGACCTTCATTCGGTCGACCTCGGCGTACTCGGCAACTAGGAAGACGAGGTTATTCCGGTACAAACGGGGCTTGCCTTGGGAGCCCGACTGCGTATAGATGGTCAGAACATCAGGCGGGGGTGACCCCTGGTTCAGCTTCGCAGTGGCGTCTCCGAAATGAATCACGACAAGCTTTGGTTTGCCAGTGTCATCCGGGACCTTCGATGGTTCGTTGGCGAATACGCATGGCTCAAAGAACTGTCGCCCACCGAAGAGTCGGATAACTCGGTCCTCCAACTCTTCTCTAACTACGGTATCACGGACTAGATCCTGAGCATTCTTGACGACGAGGTTGAGGGAAGGTTCTGTACTGAGGACGAAGTATGGGCCACTCCGGACGAAGTAGAAACACGTTTCCTCGAGGGACCGCAAGGCGTTCTCAAGGATCTTTGGGTCATCTTCTGGGCGGTAGCACCCCAGGACCAGTTCTGGCTCCGTAGCACCTCGACGTACTTCCGCAGCGACATACCCCGTGAGGCTGTGGAGGAATGTGGTAGTCAGGAGGCGAGTCCCCCATGGTTCCGTGAAGTCCTCGTCCACGAGTGTCACCCTTGGAGTTCCCTTAGGGTCAATCAGATCCGCGGTTAGGGCGGGTCGATACTCGCCCTTGTTCAAACGAGAAACCAATTCCTCGAGAATAGTTCTCTCCTTCAGGTCCACATGGAAGGGGTGGATGAGGAGCGTGGGTGTCTTCTCCTTCCATACTGACCTCACGACGGCAGTGAGTAAGCGAAGTACCCCTCGAGTTTGGTTGAAGGATTCGATACTGCTCGTCTTGGTCCGAAGAATTTGAATCAGCTCAGGATGGAAGGGATAGGTCTCTTCCAAGGTGACCAAATACCCCGGTTCTACCGCGTGATGAAGGACACGGTCTCGTACCTCCGGGCGCTGAAGAGCTGAGGCATAGGCTTGTGCAACCTGCTTCGCGACAACCGTATTCACCTCCTCGAAGAGACGATGCCTTACCACCGCAGCGAATTCGGTAGGTCCAGTAGGGGTGATGGGGCGCTCAAGCCGGGATAGAATAGCCTGGGACTCGATCTTAGTCTCGACAGTCTTCGCATGCTGAAGCGATTTTTCAAGGGCGTGGTGGATTACCTTGGTTCCTTCACTGAACGGGTCGTCGGCTCTTAGGCTGGTGACGACCAGACACACCCTGGGAAGGGACGCCACGGCCTGGGTTAGCTCTTGGAGAAAGGGGCCAGTCTGGTCTGCCAGTGTGCTCCTATCTCCTACAGATATCGCTGCCGCCCTCAGTAGATACTCTGCGAGTTCATCAACAAGAATGAGAGTGGGGCCGTCACGCAGGACTTCTTGGAGATCGGACTTCCCGGGAGCCACTCGTGCGCGATCGCTTTCCCACAATGGGGTCCCCGGGCCCCACTTGCCGAGAGCCCGCGCGAGGTGACCCCACAGAGTCCGAGGCTCCTCTTCCTTGGAGGGAGTAAGAGACGGATCGGTCCCTATCAGAACTGCTACTCGTGCCTTGACAATTGAGGTATCCCCCAGGATATCCCTTGCAGGCTTCACGCAATCCTCTGGCTTCGAGGCGAGATGATAGAGGGCGATCAGGGTATGCGTCTTCCCACCACCAAGACTCGTCTCGAGTCGGATAACTGGTGAGCCAGGGCCCTTGCCTGATAGACGAGTGAAAACCTCATGGGCAACCGTTCGTAGCCCCTCGGTTGGGTAGGTGTTCCGGAAGAAGGTGCCCGGGTCCTTGTAGGCGGCTGGTCCCTCTCTCTGGACAACCAGTCCAAGATCAGCCATGTAGAGTTCTTCGGCCAGGTGGCCCGACAGTATCTCGGCTCTAGGCTTGCACGAATCTATGACGGAAGGGAGGTTGGGCATAGGAATCTCGGGACTTACTACCTCACGAGGATATTACGGCTCGGGAGGGGTCCACATTCGGCTGGATTGAGAGGTAGAACTAGCAGAGAGAGCCGACGCGGAACGAAGTTGTCCAATGGCAGTCCAGAGGTTGCCATTCGTTGAGTCCGCGATTTGCAAACACGTCCTATGGAGATCGGGAATCAGCAAGTGCTCTAGGCTGACCATCTGTTCTAGGAACTCTGTCACAACTATCGGCGGGATGGAACCCAGACGCATCACGTGAGCAATGTCTCTCACTCCGGCCGGCAAGTCCAGTTCATTTGGGCTGATGATACACACTGAAGCGGGATACCTGGGGTGGGGTTCGCCCTTTCGCCGTCCCCTCATGGCCCCGGCTAGAGATTCTAGCAACCGATCCTGCGGTCGTGTTGGTCTGAAGTTGATATCGATCACCAAGAATCTGTAGATTGAGTGGGCCAACCGCAATTCTCCGATTTCCTCTGGATTCCCATCGAGAAACTCTAGCACTGCATCTACCCACCCCTTCTTCGTCATCGTGTGATAGAACCGTTCGGAGAGACTGTTGAGCTTAGCTAGCTGCTTGCTCGGTGGAGGAAATGTTTCGATGTACTCCCAGGCGAAAGGCCTGTCTCCGTTCGGCACAAGAGCTGCTTTCGTTCCATCCTTGGACAAGATCCTGCGTTGAATCTCTCGGTAGTAGTCCAAGGCAGTCGTCCTGATGAGAGTGGAATTTCCACCACCACTTGGACCAGTGATTATCCACAAGTCTGGGAAACTGTTAATGGATATCCAATGCCGAAGCTGGCGGACTTGTTCTGAGTGTCCGACCACTTGGTCCAACGATACCGGCAGCACAACACGTCCCCTGATGGTGTCTTCAGGACCTGTCATAGGTTCCTCCCTCACGGTGCAAGCCTACCGGTGCCACAACGCTCAATCGTATGTTACCTTGCCCGTATCCAGTGGCCGTGAGTCCTTCACAACTTCCCGGCCACGAACTGCCGCCGGACCTCCGGCGTGATGACGAGGGTTGACAACAACGCAGAACCATTAACTTTCTCGTCGTTCCAGGCCGGGCCCAGTGATGTACGGAGGGAGGCTGAACCACGGGGAAGTTAACCTTTGGGCCACTTGTGTTAACCGAGATTTCTCGATGTTCGCGGGTGGGTCGTAAACCGACAAAAACCCCAAGCCGGGGTGGACAGCGTATTCCGATGTTACGAGAACACCCATGTTACTACGGTTGCCACACCCGCAACAACCAGTCCCACGAGCAAGTCCCACAACACATTCTGGTACCATGCTGGGGCCAGCGCACTTTGTACCAAGGCAATACGGCTATGTGGTGAGAAAAGCACGAAGAAGATCCACGACCATGTCGTCAGCCCCAATGTGAAGGCTACAGTCGAAAGTGTGTCCTTCAACGACAGGCCAACGTGATGGGAAATCCCCAGAACCACGATTGAGATTAGTGCGACTGCTCCGAGCCCTATGGCCGCCTTCTCAAGGTAGGGGTATCTCCTATACCGACGCATCAGTTCAGATAGCTGAGCTTCAGCAGCGCTGAGCCAAAGAGTATCTTCTTGCAATCCTGAAAGATGCAGAAGTGAACTTCCGTCTCGCCTTGCTTCAAGTGAGATTGACCGGACCTGTGATTCATGCCACCCGCTCCGAGAGGCTGTTGGACAGTTGTATGAGGCGTTTCCCGATAGAGAAACTCGCCCTAGTTGCGGATCCAGAAGATGAGCCGAGTCAATGAGTTCGTCAAGGGTGACCCCATAGATCATCCTGCCGCCACCATAGCTCCCACCCTCTGCCTTGATCTCTACTTTGTCGAGTTGGAGACCCTTCGGCTCCTGCCGGAGCAGTTTGAGTATCGTCTTCTCGATGAGTTTGAGTTCATCGGGCCCTAACCGAACTGGTGGAAGATCCACCATCAGCCTTCTTCCATCCATGAACGTGTTCATGATGACGTGCCTGAAAAGGGTTGCTCACTCCCTTGGGGGATTGGGGCGAGGGCGTCGCCCAATCAAGCCTTTCCGCCGAGCAGAGCAACTTCCTCGATGACTGGTTCATCCCTTTCGTTGTAGACCGTCCTCAATTCCCCTACCTTTGCCTTTGGTCTACATCTGTGGAATTGCATCTTGTCGTTGGTGTCCGAATCCTGCCCCATCCGGGACACAACGGATTGGACCATTCGTCAGGTTCTCGAACGCCTCATCATCGAGACCATCAAGGATGCGTTCACTTCTCGTTGAAGGTTTCGAGCGTCTTCTGGGGCATGTGCGCTCGAAGATACTTGATAGAGGATACGACGGCCATCTGATCCACCGCAAGAGGGTCTCCTCGTGAGTGGGCGGCGGGGTTTCGGTTCTCTTGCAGAATCTGGAAACGGGCCAGCATCGCCCCCTTGTCCTTGAAATACCTCTCAAAGACTTGAGGCCAGTTGTTCCGCTCCGTTAGGATGAATCGGTAGTGACCGAAGTCAAGACAGTCGACCAAATCCACTTTCTTTCCCCTAGCCTCCTCCTGGGCCCTTAAGCGCACGCACCTCTCGCCAATTTCGGGAGGGATTGCCTTGTTCCACCAATTCGTGCCGAACTCTCTCTCGAGTTCGAACGCGATGAATCGCCTCAAGTCCCTTTCGAAGGAAAGAATCAAGCTGAGGCACTCAAGACGGGTTGCCTCAGGGTCCGTGTCGGGATGCAGTCGCCCTTCCTCCTCTGTGGCGAGGGAATCTGCAACCTCTGCCGGAACCATCACATCAGCTGGAGCGAGGACCTTCAGCGTAGTTCGAAAGTGAAGCTTGGCCACGTTTCGTAACGAGCCCGCCCCATTCTTCTTCACGAACTCCCTGGCGAACTCGATGACATGAGTTGAGCCCTTAGGGAACTCAGTTGAGAACGCTTCTCCCATTCTGCGCCTGTCGTCAATGAATGCAGCGCGCGCTAGAATCGACGCGGCAGCTACGCTTACTTCCCGTTCACCCTTCACAACCTGCGTAAGTTGGATTTGCCTCCCACGAGACTTCAGTTTGGAGTTGATGTAACTTACGTCACCAAACTGGTCAGCCACCGCTTGGGTGCATGACTCCCTTCCCTTCAGGAGATTCTCGATGAGCTTCGCGTGTCCCCATCCCAGGATCCCGTTCACATTTCCCAACCGCTGGTGCAGGGAGTTGTAGGTGAGAGGGGAGATTCGAATGACGTCCCATTGTTCCTTCGGGAGTCGCTGCCGAATTTCTTGTGCCTTGTACTGAATCGACGTATCGCTCAACAGCTTTGAGTCCTTGACACCGAGCACCCTAAGCGCTTCAGCCTGGGACTCCGTGAGGAGTGTCCCTCCGATAGCCAGTGGACCGAAGTAGTCACCCTTTCCAACTTCGTCCGTCCCTATGCGAGTTCCATGCACTTCAATGGGCGGGATAGGTCTGGAAGTGACTTGTGCATCTACTCCGCCGAGCTCACTTACAAGTTCGAGGATCTCGCCTTTGAGGTCTCCCTCGGGCCCCCCAAGAACCAGTGAGCCTGACGAGAAGAGGTTAACAGAGACTCCATCTAGTGGCGCGGCCATGAAGGTTGTCGCTGGTTAGCGGTCCCGGACCCAGATGGGTCGTTTCGCCCTCACCCGGTGATTCTTCCGCACCGTGTCCCGGAACCTCTTGCCCCGAATCTTTCGCTCCCGGTTGCGGTAGGTGACCGCCCGGTCCAACGCTCGACCCACTTCCCTTGGGGTCGTGAACTCCTGTCCCGACAGCGCCAACTTCTGCAGATCCCCGGCGTGACACTCCACGGGGTTGAGGTGGCTGGCGTGCGTGGGGGTGGGCACGAGGTGCACCCTGTTCCTTCTCGCCCACGCACGGATCTCAGGTGTCCAGTGATTGCTGGCGCCGTCCCAGATGAGGTGGATCTCCTGGTCTGCCGGATACCTCCGCCGCACCTGCGGGAGGAACCGCATCCAGTTTCGGGCGTGCTTGGTCCGGTAGACACGGCCCTCGAGCCGTTGGTGGAACACGTTGAGCGAGAGGAAGTAGTAGACCGTACCGAACTGCCGCTTGTACTCGGCGGGGATCCGACCGGGCCGCCGCTCCCGGAACCATCCCTCGCCTCCGTGAGGCACCAACTGGATGGGACCGATCTCATCCATGGAGAGCACCACGGGCGGATTGTGCGTGAGATCGGTGAGCCGCTCGATCCGTCTCTTCTTCTTCGCAAACTCCGGGTCTGGGGAAGTCTTCCAAGTCCGGATGGACTGATGAGAGACCTCATCCTCGTGGAGCAGGACCCGTAACCACTCCTCGCTGATCGACTCCACGATACCCTGTTTCATCGCCTGCTCCCGCAGGCGGGAGAGGGACCACTGGGCGTAGGGGAGGCCCATGTCGCGAGGACGGCTGAGGGCGAGGTCGACCAGCTTCTTGCGGTCCGCCTCGGTGAAACGCGGAGGGCGGCCCGGACCCCACTTGGGCTTGAGCATGGCCATCCCGTGCTGGTTGAAGGCGTGGATGAGGCTACGGATGTAGTCCTCGCTCATCAAGGCAATAATGGAGATCTTGGGAGGCGAGGCTCCCTGAGCAGAGGCCAAGATGACCTGAGCCCGCTTGACCTCAATGGGTTCCCTGCCATGCCGAATGATGCGACGAAGCTTCTGTCCCTCCTCGATGGAGAGCTCCCGGACGCGCACGACCATGCCCAGGGACAGGCAGGGCGACGGAAAGTACTTTTGGTAGGAGGATCAGGGAATCCCGAACAACATTCGTCGCCGCGCCACTAGGCGAGCGAGAAAGACTTGGTGAGGTCTCTCCTCGAACTGGAACCCTCTTTCCATGAGACTCTCGCGAAGGCGGCCATGTTGATCCTCCGCTAAGCGCAGGGTCATGCACGGCAGAAAGACACGTGTCTACTTGAATCGTTTTGAGAAGTTGGAGGGGGAGCATTCGAGAGTCCGACCAGTAACTCATCTCAAACCTTGAAGCCCCCTCATCCAATCCTCGCTACAACTACCCTCATCGAAGAACGCCCCCTCCTTTTCGCTGTCCCCCGTCCTCAATACGAGCCTGGGTTCAAGTCACCTCGGACTTGGACCCGGGCGGGCCGGGGGAGAGATGGCATGATCCCCGCACACCTCCATTGTCAAGCCCACCCCCTCAAGTGTAGGCTCGGCCAGCTCAGGCCTCACTCGAACTTGACGTCGATCAAGTCGCGGAGGTTGGCGCTCTTCCCCTCATAGAAATCGAGAGGAGTACCGACCGGTGCGACCGCTTCCAGCGGCCTCATCATGATTCGCCATACCACTCTGTGCGCAGCCTTGAGCCCTCCATCCATGTAGGCAGCTCCGATGAGCGCTTCGACCGAGTCTCCAAGCATTCCTGTCTCGGCCGCACGCATTGCTTCCTCACCGGCGGTGGATTGGGTCTTGGGGTTGACCTTCAGGCCAAAGGCACGCCCGATTACGGCGAGAGACTCGTTGGAGACGAGCTTGTCTCTGATGGGAGCAAGTTTGTTGGTCCTCTCCGATGTCATCCGAGCAAGAAGTGCAGAAGTCGTCCAGGCGTTGAGGATCATGTCACCAAGCCATGCTGCCTGCTTGAACATCGGGGGGCGATCAACTTTGGTCCCGAGGGCTTCTGATTCGAGGAGAAGCCGCTTTAGGATTCCCGAGTCGTCAAAACTGTAACCGATCCTGCCCTCAAGGCTCTGGTCTCCGTAGGACGGCGGTTGGCAATCCCACCATACTTCAACCCAACAGTCCTCTGGGTTTCTCATGACCTCCGCTACGTCCTCTGGGCCATCATCCTCACCTTGGTAGAAGAGGTGGCTCGTGTCGAATCCGGCATTATATCCGATAATCGAGTTGTCCTTCAACACAATCTCGAGAAGTGGAGGTCCATGTCGCTGGGCCAGATTGGAAACTCCGCTGACCCTGGCCTCCCGAACGACGCTCTCGTCGGGAACTGTTCGGCTTTCGGAGAGATCGCGAATCGCAGCAAACACCATCCGGAAGAGCACGTGCTCCACCATATCGATGGCACCATCATTCGATATTCCCATCGGTTCGTAGACCTGCCAATCGCCCAACAAAACAGCGAGCGCCTCTCTGGACACCTGCGCAAGGGCCAGGAACGGTTGAACGATGACGCGCGGCTCTATCGTGAAATAGTGGCGCTCGAGGACCTCCTGAGTGAGTGCTGGACCTGGTGGGTCGCCCTGACCGAATCCGTGAACCAGTTCTCGCATGTCGACTGGGCTGGTTCCATGTGGAGCGATAGGGAAGCACAGCGCCGCCGAGGCCCTGGAGTCACTCTTCTTCCAACCGTCAACACGAAGGGAGAAGTCGGGGAGGCTGGGGTTTCCCGTCTTTGTATCTACGAAGTAGCGAATCTCAACGCCCTTCTCGTGAAGTGTGCGGCGAACGAGCTCCTCTGTGGGCATTAGTGCGGGCCCTCCCATCATCGTACCGGCCTCCGTCGACTTACCGTGTACACCTCAAACACGTTGTTGTCTGGGTCCCGCCAAGCGGCTGAAACGTACCACGTCCTTCCTGCGGTCGGCACCTTACTGAACCCGTAGACAGGTACGATGCCGCGCTTCCGCATCGCATCCTCGATCTGGGCGACCTGCGTCGCCCTGGGGACCCGGAACCCGAGGTGGTTCGAGATTGGGTCGGTCGTCCCCGTAGTGGGCACGTGCGGACGCCCCAGCCTAGTCCGGTGCGGGCGGATGACCGTGAACCACAAGGTCGTTCGCCCCCTCCGGTACCCCAGCCATGCCGCGTCGGTAATCGGGAGGCGGCGGAAGCCCAAGACCGGTAGGAGACGGTCGTGGAAACGCCGAGCCCGCTGGAGGTTACGCACCTCCAAATTGACGTGCTGGAGTCGGAGGCCGTTCACGCCACTCATGGACGAATGACCTCCCTGGCCCATTCGACCGCCTGAACGAGGCTCATTCCATCCGAGTCGAAGGTTATGGCCCTTGGGTGGACTTCAGCAGAGCGGGGGACCTCGTACGAGCGACGTCGGCGTGCTTCGCCCTCAGACACAAGGAGGTGGAGGATGAGTGCGCGCTCATCTTCGGCCGACACACCTACAGCGGCGAGAAGAAGATCAATCTCTCCGGCTTCCTTGAAGAACCCTTCGACCACGAGGGAAACCTTCACGCGCTCGATCCAGGAAGCCGCAGCCTCGTTGAGCATGCGTCTGCAGATTTTTCGCCCGTCGGGGTCCCACTGACCTCGACCCGCACGCTCCTTGTCGGCGGGGCCGATGAAGTCGTCAGCTTGGAGGAGGTGCCAACTCTCATCGAGACCATGAATCAGGGCTCGGGCGAGCGCCGACTTGCCGGATGCAGTGCCACCGGAGATCACGACGATTCGCTGGCCAGGTCTCATGCCAGTTCCCGCTGGGGTCTTTGGATGCATCCCTGCCACCAACGCGCCATCAACCCTTCGGCAACAGCCCCCCCTCGAAGAACGCCTTGTCCCTCTCCGAATCTGCTGTCCTCACGTAACGGACCGCCACGGTGAGGGAACACCCGCCATACCTCATCACATCGTCGATGTCGTGGGTCTTATCCGCCAGGATCCGCAGAAACGAGTGCCGGAGGGTCCTAGGCGTGAGCCCGGGCATCCCGGCGTTGGCTCCCACGTCATGGACCAGCCGGTTGATCGTCATCCGGGTCCGCTGGGGGAGCGTCTCCACGAACTCCTTCACCCAGGGCTGAATCTCGGGATCCACCGGCACCCGCATCATCCGTTTCGTCTTCGGCCGCCTCCAGGTCAAGTGCCGGGGCCCGTCCATCATGAGACCGCTCTTCTCCCGATCGGCGACGACCTCAGGGTGCACCCCGGTCATCAACATGAATCGAACCACCCGGACCGGGTCCAGGTGCTCGTAGTAACCGTCCCTCGGTCGAAATGTGTCCAGCGAAGCCAACAAGCGCGTCAGCTCTTCCTGGGTCAGGGGTGCTGTGGAGCTCACCATATGTCACTCATCCGCCTCTCTACCGTTCGCAGGGGTTAGCAGCAGACTTCGAATCTCTTCATCTTCATCATCGTAGTAGTTGATCTCATCGAGGAGTTTCGTGATTCTTGGCTTCTGGCTTGGGCAGTAGTCATTACGATGGTCCCAGAGCCATCGGAGAGCTTCCTGGTCGGTCTTCAAACCGTACCGAGACCGCAGGTCCTTGCGCAGTCGTTTGAGAATCTGCTGACGGTTCTTCAAGTAACATACGTACCCAGCACCGTCTTGGTCGTACCAATCCCCGCCCGGACGTTGTCTATCCAAGACCCATTTGTTGTCCCAAACCACACAAAGGTCTGGAAGCAGAATGTGAAGCGTCTTACCGACAGCTGCCACCCCGAAGCCCTTGCCCATGGTTCTTTTCAAGCTGTCAAAAAGAAAGGTCACCCTGTCACCGACGACCTTCCAATTCTGCACAGATTCCAAGCGATGCGCTCGAGTGCGGAGGCTCCTGAGAGCGTGCTTGACATCTCCCCTTGAAAGCCAGCCAACCAGCTCCCGGTTCCACGCTTCCCAAGCCTTTCTCTGAGGATGCGTCAGCGGTTTCTCGCCATCATCCGGACATCTGGGAAGGTTCCTTCCCAGGGCACCCCAGTCCTTGAGGTAGCGATAGATTGCGCGCGTGTTCTTCAGATTCGGCCGTGTGTCGATGGCTCTCAACGCTTCGCAGTAATCCCAGTCCCCATCACGGCCCGACAGAGCCCTCAGGAACAACTCAGAATCTGGCCTCATGTTACACTACGGACACCACTGTCACTTAAAAGCCATCCGGGAGCCCTTCTTTTCCATGTTACAGTCTGAGCCAGACTGTCACAAGCCCCCGTTAGTTTCAGATAGACCATTTTCCCGAGCAACTGTAACATCGGCGGTAGCAAGCAGTCCATGTTACAATTGTTGTGAGGGCCAATCTCATGTAGCTTCTTACTTATACAGATGCATGGCCGGAGCGCTCCCGTGGGTCGCCTGAAGCGATCGACACGCAGACGCGTCGGCCGTTTGACCGGCCAGAACCCTGCGGTGAGAATCCGGGACCTCCGGCTCAGCCTCCAGTTTGCCAAGCAGACCAAGGTCGTGAGGTCGCTGGTTGGCTTGGGAAGGGGACTTTCGGACCACACGAGAATGTGTACCCTCTCTCTCCTTAAAGCGTACGGGGATCTCACGGTCACGGAGCTCCAGGTGGGGCTCGGGATCTCCCAGCCTGCAGTCAGCCAACACCTGCGAGTTCTCTCGGAGGGGGGCCTTGTGACGCACCGACCGAAAGATGGGTGGACCTACTACTCCCTCACGCGAGATGCGGCCCGCATAGCCGCCGGGATGCTTCCTGATGATCATTCAGGACAGGGTCCGGGGATTGCAGCAACGGGTGGCGGGAAGGCCCTCCCAGACGTCCTACGGGAGAGATTGGATCGACTGACCGAGGGACACGGTGAAGAGAGGGACTGCCAGCTCCAGAAGACCGTCCGCTACGTCAGCGAGCACGAGCGGAGTGCCCTCACCAAGTACCAGACTCGAGCGATCGCTAGCCGGTCCAGGGTGCTCATGCTCGCCCTGATCAACATGCACCAAGGGATCACGGAGACAGAGCTGGCGGCCGCACTCAACGTTTCGCACGCAACGGTGAGCGAGCATCTGCGGATCCTGATGAGTGCAGGGATCCTCCTGGCTGATGAGCCCCCAACGCCGAAGGACGGCAAGGCCGTTCTGGTCGAGGGAAAGCCCTCTACCCCAGGGATGCGGACGAGACGCCGGTGGGCCCACTACCGGATCCAGCCGGCGCTTGCGGGGATGCTTCCCGTCCGTGTGTCGCCGCCTTCTGGGGGGTGAGGGAGAGCGATGGTCTACCCATCGAGGTGCATGTGTTGGACGGCGGGGAAAGGGTTAATAGTAGGCGCTACTACTGTTAACAGGAGGTTTGACAACTCATGTTTGTGGGACGCCAGACGGAGCTGCACGATTTGGACGCGGTCCTACGGCGGCCGGTGCCCCAGATGGTCCGCGTCTACGGGAGGAGGCGCCTCGGAAAGACCGTCCTGCTGCAAGAACTCCTCCGGCAGCATGAGGGCTTGTACTTCGAGGTGGAAGAGGGAGAGAAGGCCCTTCACCTGGAGACGCTCTCCGAGCAGCTCGCGCTCCAGCTGGGCCGCACGGCCCACCCCTACCGATCCTGGGATGATTTCCTTGACGAGCTGGAGGAGTCGCGACGTCGCGTTGTTGTGTTCGACGAGTTCCAGTTTCTCCTCACGCCGCGGTCCGGATTGGCCGGCCGGTTGAAGGACCGGTGGGACCGGGTCTGGCGAAAGAGCGGACCGAGCGTCATCGTCTGTGGGAGTTCGGTGGGGATGATGCAGCACCTCACCCACGGGCGCTCCGGACCGCTGTTCGGGCGTCTCACGGCAGACGCCCACATCCGTCCGATGCGGTATGCGGCCGTGCGGGAGTTCTACCCTAGATTGCCCGAGGAGGAGAAGGTGGCCCGATATGGGGTGTTCGGGGGAACCCCCTTCTACCACTCGCTCGGGCTTGCAGGAACCTTGGAAGAGGCCATCCGCAGGACCATGCTGGAAGAGTATCCTCCGATGCTTGACGAGCCTGGCCAGGTGATCCGGACAGAGCTCCGATCCCCGGCGCGTGCCACCAGCATCCTCGCAGCCCTCGGGGCGGGCCGCCGGAACCTCCACGACCTAGAGACCAAGGTTGGCGTACAGCCGGGAGGGCTCAACTGGTACCTGCCCATTCTGGAAGAGGATCTCGACCTGGTCCGTCCGGAACTTCCCGTGGACGAACGGCGCAAGTTGACCCGGTATGTCATCTCGGACCCGTTCTTCGAGTTCTACTATCGTTTCGTGGCACCGAATCGTGCAGCGATCGAGGCGGGTCAGGGAAGCGTAGTCTGGAAGTCTATCCAAGAGGGGTTGGAAGGATACCTGGGGAGGGTCTTCGAGCGGGTGGTCCGAGAGATACTGGAGTCCGCCCGGGGAAGAGCCCTCAAGGGAGAGAAGTTCGATTACGAGAAGCTCGGGCCTTGGTGGGACCGTGCGGGGAACGAGGTCGACTTGGTAGCTCTGGGACCCAAGGAGCTTTGGGCGGTCGAGGTGAAGTGGTCCTCCAAACCAATAGATGCACGAGGGGTCGGCGAACTCCTCACCAAGTTGCCTCAACTGGAGAGCCGCTTCCACCGCGGTACTCGGCTGCTCGTTGTCGCGCGCAATGGATGCACGAAAGAGGCGGAAGAGATGCTCCGGAAGAGGCATGGCCTTTCCCTCAACTTGCAGGATCTGACCTCGATCCTCGAGCAGGCCCCCTGAAGGGTGGCCCTTTCGTTCGGTTTCCACTGGAACGCTTAGTTTAAATACATCTGTCCGACATGTGTCAGACAGTATGCCGCCTATCGGTGAGGAGCTGGTGAACCCCATCATCATAAAATGCCCAGCGTGTGCCCATTCCTGGGAGCGGAAGGCTGCCTCTGCCAGAGCCCAATGCTCGAACTGCACCCATATCTTTTGGGTCGACGAGGCGGGCAGGATTCTTGACCATCCCCCAGGGAAGACCCTCTCGAAGAGGGGCAGACCGCGAAAGCACATCCCCGTCGACCGACCAGATCCGATTGAGACCCCTGCGCCAGCACCAGAAGTGGCACCGGAGTCTATGGAAACGGCCGAGCCGACCGAGAAGAGCTTGGAAGTGGAGCCTGTCCCCATGCCCTTCCCCTCCCCGGGTTCCAGACCCGTTTCCTACATGCCCCTGGTCCCAGGCAACGGCCGGGCCCCTCCCGCCCGCGCCTGGACCCTCAAGGATGGCTGGAAACGTGTCGAGTGCCCCTTCTGCAAGACCCACTGGAACCGAAGACCTGGGACCTCGGACCTCAGAATCACCTGCCGGGCCTGCCGGCACGAGTTCTACGAAATTGACCTACAAGAGGGGCTCCCTCCCACCTCAGCAGTCTTCGTAATCTGCCCCAATTACAAGTGCGGGCACCGTTGGTTCAAGCGGGTCGGCAATACCAACATGATCTCTCATTGCTCCCACTGCGGGACCACATGGGACCTACTCTCCAGGGATGGGAGCGGAGAACTGCTGCCACCCATCCCGGCCGCCCCGGAGGGCCCTGTGGCGCCTGCAGTCGTACGCGCGGCGCCCGAGCCCCCCGTGGCCACCCCGGCTTCTCAGGAACCCCACCCCCTCCATGAGCACCACAAGCTACACGATTCCCCCGATGCACCAGTCTCGCTCTGAAGGGGTGACCCGGACTTTTATGATGGGCTTTCCACGCCGTGGAACCGAATATTATGATGATGATGACCGCCTGGGCGATTATTATGATGATGACCGGGAGGGAAATTTATGATGATGACCACTCCCGCCGTGGGTCCCGAACACCCTCCCTCGAACCTGAAACTGACCCCTGACCTTGCCCTTGAACTCGTCCGGCGTCACCGGGACGGGGAGCGGACCGAAGACCTAGCCAAGTCCTTTGACATCAGCGTCCGGACGGTCCGGGCGGCCGTCCGATCCCTGGCGGGAGGAGCTCGGCAGAAGCCCGGGAAGAAGGTAGACCCCGAGAGGGACGCTGCCATCCTGGAGGCTTACGAGGCCGGCCAGAGCACCATCCAGATCGCCGAGCAGTTCGGCCTGACTGCACCAACCGTGAAGTGGGCGGTAGTTCGGGCTGGGGGCACGCTCAGGACCCGGAAGGGGGCCATGCAACTGGCATACCAGAGCGGCAGGAGGAAGAAGGACCTGACCGTGAGCCCGGAGACCAAGGCTGGCCTTGCTGCGGGTTACCAGGCCGGGAAGACGGTTCGGCAGCTGGTCACGGAGTTTGGATCCTGCAGCAAGACCCTCTACCAGGTCTTGAGGGAGCAGGGGATCCCCATCAGGAACTCGGACTATACCCGGTTCGACTCTCCTGAGCGGGATGGTGAGATCCGGCGCCTCTACGAAGGGGGCACCAACACGCACGAGCTGGGAGAGCAGTTCCACTTGAGCGCATGCGCAATCAACCGCGCCATCCGTAGAGCCGGAGGCACGATCCGATCAGTTTCCGAGGCCAGGCTCGTGGAGGTGGCCAAGGGGGTCCAGATCGGGCCAACCAGGGGGCCGACCGGACGGAAGACCCCTGAGCTGGAGGAAGCGATCTGCAAGGGTTACCAGACCGGGAAGACCTCCTGGGACCTGGCTGCTGAATTCAAGATCGGGTCAGAGACTGTGCTCAGGATCTTGCGTAGGCGCGGAATCCCGATCAGGCGCGGAGGGGCCCCTGGCGGGCTCTGTCCAGAAGGGCAGGAGAAGGCCCGGGCACGGTTCAAGGAGGGGGCTTCTGTCCGGGCCCTTGCCCGGGAGCTCGGGGTCAGCAGGACTGCAGTGAGGAATGCCGTGAGGACGCTGATCCCGACACCGAAACCAACTGGCTGAAGAGGGCTACCCAGGCCATCCCGGGCTGGAGTCATGGAATTTTATGATGATGACCGCCACGGCGTGGAACCGAATTTTATGATGACCATGTTGGACGTTGGGGCAGCCACCATCAAGTTCGGTCGCGCCTGTCCTGTGTGACGACCAATGCCCGACAGAAAGGTGGACAGAGCCGTGCCCGGAGGGCCCCTGCCTCAGCGCACGCTCGACGATTTCCCGGAGACGGGTGTTGCGGATTCGCTTTACACTTCGAGTGAACCTGCCCCGATCGACCGGGAGACCCCCGAGGGGGAGCTCCTGCTGGAGAATCAACAGGGCTTGGTAGATCACCCCCTCCTC
>JAEHJW020000941.1_pt1 | contig 30022 bp, 46 predicted proteins | sample 9271431 | NCBI WGS metagenome assembly JAEHJW02 | reverse complement strand
CCATATTTCGAATTTTACACAAACTGGCAAAGTTTATAATCAAATTATGGATAAACTTGCACCAGCAGTTATTTCAAGCAGTCAATCTAGTAAATTAGTTCAAGCTGCTAGTGATATTCGTGATAGTAATTCAATTCCACTTTCTGATAAAGTTAAAACATTTTCTCAAGCATCTACAGATTTAATTCAAAATACGTTAGATCAAATTCAAGAACCATCACAAAAGGTTCAAGTGGGATTAATATTAACTCAAGAAGCAGGACAACAACAACGAAATTTAACTGCACATGTTGCTAATCAACAACAAAATGCACAAAAATATGCAGCATTACAATCATTGAATGAGCAAAATGTTTTAGCGCAATCAGCGGCATCAAAGGGTAATTTACCATTATTTAATAATTATTTACATGAATTATATAATACAATAGATGCTGGAGTTCAATCTGGATTATATACTGCTGTACAAGCTGAAGATTTAAAACAAAATTATAAGATACAATCTTTCAGTCAATTAGCATTGTCACAAGGTATTGGTAATGTTAAAGAACTTAATAATAATTTTCCAGAGGAAGATAGATTAACTGATTTTGAAATTAGTAAACTTCAAAATATGGTTAAAGATAAACAGTTACAGCAGTTGAATCAAATTAAAATTAATCAGATATTATCTGGTTATGATTTTGAATCTGATTTATCTAAAGCTAGAGCAGGAATATCATCGGCTCCATCAATGCAATTAACTCCTGAACAGTATACTCAATTTAGAGAAAATGTTAATGCTGGCAATCAAATTAGAGCATTACAAACTATGTCACCTGCTCAGCAAACTGATAAATTAAAAGGTGATCCAAATTATTTAAGTTTATCTCCTCAGTTACAAAATTATGTGATGTCAACTATGCATCAATATAATCAAGAAGTTAATCATGATCCAGTTACTATGCTTGGTTTATCTAATGCTAATGGTGAACAACGTATTGCTACAATGCAGGCATATGGTATAAGCAATCCAATATCAAAAATTGTTACTCCAATAGAACTTAATCAATTCGCTCAACAATATTTAGGTAATCCCGCGCAAGGTATTGCACCACGCCCAGTTGATACATTTAATACAATTAATCAAAATTTTGGTAGATTTGCTGGACCCGTTATAGATCAGTTAGCCAAAGTTACTAAACAATATGGTATTAACTCAGCAAATCCATTAGTAAGGAATGATTATCTAATTGGTAGTTCAATATCTGGAAATGGTAAAAATATTGCGCCTAAAGATATACCAGATGTTAATACTTATAGTCAATTACCGGTAACTACTCGTGATGCGTTATCAGATATAATCAAACAAACATCAAAAGTTAATCCTCAGTTATCAACTAGTGAATTAATCAATAAATATTATTATATGAAAGATGGTAACTTATTAGAGCAGGGGCAACAAAATGTATTGAATGATTTTGGTAAAAATGAAATAGCTAATTTTATTACAAAAGCATCCGGAATAGAAACTAAACCAGATAATATACAATCTATACAACTTGACCCACAGACTAATACTTATTTAATTAAAACTCCTACTAATTCAACTCAAGTTCCATATTCTCTAATTAAAGATATATCAGCAAAAGATAATTGGGCTACTAATTTAAAATTTAGGGCAAAGACTGATTTTGATTTTTGGACAGGACAAAAAAATAATGCCAATAATTAATGGTTATAATGTTTCAGATGATGAATTAAATCAGATAAAAGAAACTACAACCCAACCGCAAGAAACTGTACCAGCAACTACATTGTTAGGTGGAATTGAAAGCTCCACCGGTAATTTATTGCATTTACTTGCAGATCCAGAAAATATTTCAGACTATGATTATATTCCCAGTAAAGGATTTTGGGGAACTGCTGGCGAATTAATTAATCCATTAAATCTAGTAATTGGTAATGGATTGGGTGAAATTGCTGGGGCTACATTAGGTACAATTGGTGATTTACTTCCTGATGCATTAGCTAGTTATAGTTTAAAAGAAGCAGTTAGTGGTGGTGGTCAAGCATTAAAAGCTACATTAGCAAATAAAGCATTAATGGCAGTACCTATAATATCAAAAGGTGCAATTGAAGGTGCAGGTTGGACAGCATTAGATAAAGCCGAACAAGAAGCTGGAAATATTGATCCATCTTTTAGTGGACAAGATTTATTACAGGGTGCATTATTTGGGGCAGCAATTGAAGGTGCAACTCCATTAATTAAGTCACTTTTTTTACAAGGCATTAAAAACAATGATGCAGTTTTAGGTAGTACAGTTTCAGTTAGAGATAAACAATATAATCCTCAGGATAAAATGGGATATACTGTTGATACTGAATTAGGACCGAATCCAGAGGTAAAAGTTAATACCCCTGAAATTTCGGATGAATTATTAAACAAAGTAGGCATAGAACGTGATAGCGACGTTTATAAAGACCAGTTAGACATATTATCACATGTGCAGGGTTTAATTGATTCTGGTATTACTAGTGATGATATTCCAAGTATTATGCAAGGAATTATTAATCATACAGAAGCTAAGTATAGTAAAATGGTTGATGACATCACAACTAATGACCCAACAATAAAAAGACATCTTTATAATAATAGTTATGGTGATGATATTGATATGGGTATTAAACGAGCATTGGATGGAGATATGGATAATGCCACAGTATATGATAAAAAAGCTGCTGATATTTATAATATAGTGGATAAATCATTAGTTGATACATTTAATGAAAATGGTGGCGAAATGGGTTATATATCTGGTTATCGTCGGCAAGTTCATGATACTGATAGACTGCTTGCTGATGATAATTATAGTGATGCTAGCTCTAAACCTGAAGAATGGGCTAGATTTATTCAACCATTGCTTAAAAATGATATTGATATTGATGGTTTAAAAGATTCTTTCCAAAAAATAGTTAAAGCTCGTGATGATGGTTTTGGTGCTGGCTTAGGCACAACTAATAAAGAACGTGTTTTTATATTTAAAAATGCTGATGCTGAAAATTTATATGCAAATAGATTTGGCTATAAAAAATCAATTGCATTACATTTAATTAGTAATGTAAAAAATATGTCACGTGCTATAGCATTGCAAAAAATATTTAGAGAACATAATCCTGCTAATGTTATGGATTATTTAGGTAAACATGAAAATAAATTATCTAGTCAAATTAAAAAAAATATAGAACAAATTAGCACATCTAGATTAGAACCTGATATTCCTTTACTTTCTACTGCAACTAAAGCAGTGTTGACGGCTAGTCGTAGTGCTAATGCTATATCCGCACCATTTTTTAATTTATTTAAAAATTTACCTTTAGATGTTGCAACTACTTTTATTCATGCTTGGTTACGCAGTGATCTAATGAGTGCAGTTAAGTCATTTATTACTAAGTCAAAACCATTAAATGATTTAGCTACAATGAGCGAATTACCATTCAAAGATAGGGAAAATTTAAAGAATTTTTTTAATGATTTACATTCTGAATCCAAAATTAATATGTTAGATGGATTTGGAGTAAATACTAAAGACAAATATACAAAAGGTTTAGTATTAGCAAATCGTATGGCTATTAAATATTCAGGATTGCATATTTTAGATAATATGATTCGAAAATTAGCCGATAAAACATCAACGTTTATTATTAGTGAACAGTTTAAAAAAGATGGTTTAGCAAGTTTATTGCCTAGAGCTAACAAAAATATTCTTGCAGATTCAGTTAATGAAGCGGGGCAACTTGACCCATTTTTACTTGAACAAAAAGCTATTCAATTTGGTGAAAAAGCTAAAAATATTGAAAATTTAAAAGATAAGAAAATATTATTAGTAAAAAGAGATTCATATCAAAATACCGCTAATCGATTACATGGTTTATATTCTAATTGGCGTAATGGTATAAACCCTATATATTCAAATAATTTTCAAAATTTAAGAAAACTTGATCCGGCAGTTGGAGCTGGAGCAAGAGGTGCGCTATGGCATTTAACTACATTAAAAACTGCATTTGATTTAGCAAAAATTAAATATGTTCAAGCTCCTAATAAATTTATGGCTGGTGGAAGCATTGCAGCAGCAGTTATTGCATATTCATCAGCAGAACATATTATTAATAATTTAGTTAATTCATTAGAAGGTAAACAAGAACATCAAAACCAATTTATTAGTTATGCATCAAAATTAACTGGAATTCCTAAAGACAATGAATTATTAAATATAACTGGCAATACTATTGGGAATTTATTATTTTTTAGTAGTTTATATAATAATCCAATTTGGTATGGTGCAGGCGCACAGGCTTTTAGATCTGCGCGCTTTGAATTATCTGGAGATAGCGATAAAGCCACACAAAATTTAATTAAGGCTTCCCCATATGCTATGATTTATACTAATTTGATGGCAAATTAGCAGTCGGAACTATTTTCGTTGCTCATGCTAGTTTACTCCAAAATACCAACAATAGTGTATCTGCTTATGGTTTGGTCCTATCGAATATACTACAAAGTTTAGTGATATTTTGTTGCGATCTGGAAATTCCCAAAGAGTTAATCTATCTGTGTTGCACATACCAAAAGCGTTATCAAAATTAGTTAGCTTAATTTTTACCCCGCTGTCTTTATTATGTTCGTTCTTGATAGTCTCCAGTTCAACCAAATAATTTTTCTGACGACTTCTATCCGGATTTAATGCAGAATCTTCCATAAATACAAATTCAAATTTTACCCCTTTTACCATCATAATAATAGAGTTACTTTTATCTATTGGAATTGCTACCCCACTTCCAATGATATTGGCACTCCCTGTTGTTATTGTAATTTGATCGTTCATTTTATTTACTCCATTTTTTTATTATAGTGTTTATTTATATACATCCCCAGTATCTATATTATTTAATTTAGTATATAATGAATCATCTAATTTAATTAATACATCAGTTGGCGATTGATTAATATAAAGTATACCTAATAATACTTTTTCAGAATTAATTAGTGTAAAGAAACAGTCTCTAATTTTATAATTATAATTTATGCTATTAAAAGTAAAATTACCATCTGCACATATTTCTTTATTATTATAAAATTGTATTGATACTTTAGTATTTCCATTATAGCCAACCCCTGATAAACCATTTAAAGTTCCATAAATTATTTGTTGATTTTGTGAATTTATTATTTGAAAACTTGTGGTTTCATTTTGTGAACAATTATTGTTTTTATTGCCATTTCCACATGCAAATAATAATGATGATAGTAATATTATTGTTATTTTTTTCATTTGTTAATCTTTCTTATGTTATAATAATATAGTGTAATATAGTGATTTAATTTTGTTCTCTGCAAAAAGCCTAAATAAATTAGGCTTTTTATTTAAATTAAAATTTTACATTGTTATTTCCTTTCTTTGATATAATAAGGTCTTCATCGTGAATGGACGCGCAGTTTATATAGTTCACGAATATATAAGCTGCCACAATGGAATATTTTGCAGCATAATGTATTTGTATAAATATCCTGTTTTTATGTTAATAAGTTTTGATAATAATTAAACAGCTTTTGTCTTTGTTCTAATCCATTTAATCCTCCATTAATAGCACGCGTGACAATCAGTTTATTTGTTTACTATACAAATACCATTCAGCCTGTCTTCTTCTCAATAATCCCTTGCTTGGCATTAATATACCATTTATACGTATTTTATTCCATACTAAAAATTGAGCTTCTATATTTTGATCATTGGAATTAGCATTAATTAATTTAAGCAATGTACTTTGCATAAAATTACCAATTCCACAATTAAATACAAAATCAAGGCAAGCATCAAATTGATTTTGATTAATATTTGAATTTATTACAGCATTAACTTGTTGTGCTCTTTCATTCATATCAGCATAAAATAATTCCTGAGCTTTCTGTATAGTTATTGTTTGATTTTCATATACGCCTTTAGTATGACCTATACCAATTGTCCATATACCTCTTTCATCTTGATAGCTTTTTAATTTACATCCTTCAAACTGCATAGCTAAAGAAAAACATTCCATTGATGGTTTAAAATTATTCATTTATCCATTTCCTATAATAATAACTTCATACATTTGTTTTAAATATTTGTCACTTGCTTCATATATAACAAAAGTACCATTACTTGGACTGCCCTTTATGTGGCATTTTAATTTCTTAGTCACTATATTTTATTTCCTTAGGACGGTAACCCAATAATTTTCGTACATCATATAAACAAGTAAATCCACATTTTTCACAATACTTTTCAACTTTATCAGAACCATCATATTCACTATTTGTATAGTTTGGAATAAATAGATAATAGTCACGCACGCGCCAAGTTATAACATCACACATTGGGCATGGTTTTGCGTATTCAGTCATCTTAATTATTAGTTTACATACTTCACCAATTAATACTAAAGGTATAGCAATAAGAATAAATCCTTTATCACTAAAAATTTTACACTTTATTTTATGCAATGTATGGTTCACTGGAATAAAATAAAAAATTATTAATATTGATAATATTAAATCGGGGATATAATACATTATTCTGTTTCCCAAATCACGCCAGTTAAATTCGCATTTGTAAAATTAGTGTCTGTAATATCTGCATCGCTTAGATTAGAATTACTTAAATTAGCATAACTTAAATTAGTATTAGTTAGATCAGCATTAATTAATTTAGTATTTATTACAATGGCTCCAGATAAATCAGCATTTTGTAAATTAACATTTATTAAATTTGCATGATATATATTTATACCTCTTAAATTAGCCCCAATTAAAGTCGCATCTTTTAAGATGACACTATTCAAATTAAGACCGCTTAAATCACTTCCATTTAAATTAGCGCCAGTTAAATCAGCACAAACAAAGCCAACACAATTTTGAAAAATAATGTTTTCCATATTTAAATTTGTTAAATCATCCATAAAAAAATCTTGGTTTCTAATATATTTTTTATCATCTTCAATAACAATTAAGTTATCTATCATTTCTTGTGTGTATTTCATTTTGTATATCCTATTAAATTAGTTAAATTTGCATCTGTAAAATTAGTATTTGTAGTATTTGCATTTGTTAAGTCAGTTCCAGATAAATTAGTTCCAGTTAAATCAGCATTAATTAAATTAGCACGAAATAAATTAGCACGAAATAAATTAGCATTAATTAAATCAGCATATCTTAAATCAGCATCAGTTAAATTTGCATTAATAAATCTACAATTTTGGAAAATAATATTTCTCATATCTAAACTTGATAAGTCATCATTATCAAAATCATGGTTTCTCATATATTTTTTATCATTTTCTATAACAATTAATTTGTTAATCATTTCTTGAGTATATTTCATTTTTGCTCTTTCCTTATTAAATCAATTAATTTGATATTTTGTGCTTGACGCTCATATTCAATTTTAGACGCTTGTAGTTGAGTTTTAGCCTCCTGACCAGAGTCGAGTCTACCCTTAAGCAAACCACCTACGCTAAACGGGATTGTAGAACTAATTATTATGGATAGTAGTTGGTCCATATTTTTCTTTTACAATTTTTAAATGTAATTTTTCAGCACGTTTCATTGCATCAATGTAATCATGAAATGGTTCACCAAATATTTTCAAAGTTTCATGATTATATGGTAATACAAAACTCAAATAAAAAGTACCCGTATTAGCTTTAATTATTTTATATATTGTATATTTACTGTCAAAGTTTGTAACCATTCCGATATATATTTCATGTCTAATATAGCCGAGCGGTTTTATTGGCTCATTAGAATTATATTTTTTATATATAATATTTTCATTAGATTTCATTTCAATTATTGGCTTATATTCCCATTCTACATTTTTTAAAAAATATCGTTTAGGTCCTTGGTAAGCTAATTTTAAAACTTCCATATCTATAATTTCATTGGGTGCAAAATAGTAGTTAGTACCCCTATATGTTTTAGGTATCATGCATCTATCAAAAAGTTGTGATGGAATTGTGTTCATTTTCATATTGTTAAATTCTCCATTTTACTAATAACTCTTTTATCAAAGATTACCACACAACTTGGGAATGGTGCACTATTTTTTGAATTAGAAAATTTTAATCTTCCTTTGATAAAAAATACTGACCCATGTGTGACATATTGATGCCAATATCTCGTATCAGTTCGTGCAGGAATCAAGCATACAACTCTACATATATTTGATCTGCTTTCTTCATATGCTTTTTTTATCCATTTCGCACATTGGCTATAAGGTGGGTTCATCCAACAATTACCATACCAATCCTGTTTCAAACCGTCTGTTTCTTTATCAAAATATCGTTCGCATTTTTTATTATCTTTAGTTGCGCATACATCTAAATCAAATTTGTATATTCTATTAAAGTAATCAAAAACATACTGGGGAGTTTCCCAGTCGTCTTTATTATGTGAAAAATGTACATTCATTAATTTTTTTCCTTTAATTGATTATACCAATTTATCCACAATTGCTCCCGCATTTTACAAACCTGATATTTGCTACTATTTTCCATGTCAGTTTCAATTAAATTGGCTACATTATCCTTAGTCAGCAAACTTAAATTGTCACATGGTTCCAATCCAGCTTCAGGTGCGGGGGGCAATTTATATACAGTAACATATTGTGGTACTTGTGCACATGAAATTAATAACATTATGCTCAACATTATGCATAATTTCATATTATTTACCTCTTAATTGATTAATTGTATTAACTGTACTTTCTTGTAACATCATATGCGCGTAATCATGTTCAATCGTTACATATTGAGTTTTATATTTAGTTAAATAGATTACCTTAGCATCGCTAATATCTTTCGATACCGGCGCATTTAGCGCGTTAATTTTTTTTATAGCTTTAACATTTTGCGCATTTTCTTTTGCTAATGATATATTTTGCATTTTAGCACAAATAGCATTGCCAACAATTTGACCTTGTACATACCCCCGTTTATAAGTAGTAAATAATAACCCAATTATTATTATAACAGCTAACAAAGTTAATGTAGCACGTTCCCAATTTGTCATAATTCACCTTTTCCAATATTAAAAATTTTTTCTATATAATAAGGAATTTCATATATTGTAAGATATTTCATTTAAAAAACTCCCGAATTAATGTATATTCTATATCACGAATAAGAGCATCATTACAACCATATATTAATGCTATATCTGGATATTTTAGCCTAAACATTTTAACTTTTAATTTAAAAACTTGCGTTTGCATTCCTTTGCAATCAATATAAACATCCAAACTTTTTACATAAAAATCTGCAATATATTTAATTTGTCGAATTGTGTTACCACTTACTTAATAAATAAAGATAAAATTTTGCTTCAGCTTTTGAATCAAAAGTTATGCCGTAAAGCATTGTTTTTTTATTGCCATATTTATTTTTTGTTTTTAAATTTGTTTTTTTCCCAACAGTACACATTTTCTTTCCATTTTTTATAATGTTCAAGATTGCCATATTTCCAAAATCTACCTTTTTTTTTAATCACAAATCCATCATACCATTGCTTTGTCTGCACTCTATAAGTAAACAAATATTTTGAAGTATTTGTTAATAAAATAAAATCAGCAATGGGAATCCATTCATCCATTTTATGTATTTCCTTTTTATGTTATAATTATTATCTTATTCCTATTAACAAATCCCCAGAAAAAATGTTAAACTGGGGTTTGTTATGTTTTATTCTTCAAATAAATTATTTACTTCATAATTTTCTGGTTCTTTTGCGATTGCTAATTTTTCTATATAACAATCATTTGCTAAATCATAAATAAAACCAAGCTTTTCAGCTTTATTCAAAATTGCTGTTTTTAATTTTGGAGATGTAGATTTCATATCATGCAACATATTTATGCCGGATAATGTTGTTTCTTTTGCCGTTAAATCCAAATAATGCTGTACATCAATCTCCTCATTATCCTTTAATGTTTCATGTGAAATATTACCTTCTACATTAATAGCATCTGGATATTTAGTTTCAGGATCAATAATTCCACTAATATTAAATGCCATCCTAGCACATTGAATGTACGCTCTAATTTCAAGCATATGAGCTGGCATATCACGCCAAACTGGGGATGATGGCTTAACCCATTCTCTAAAGTAAACGGTTTTTGTTGTAGGTCTTTCTTTATCTTTTCTCCATATTGTACATGTTGCGGAAAAAGGTTTGTCTTTATCATCAAATTGAACGCTTGTCTCATAGCCATTAAATTGTGGGTGATTATTAACAATTTTTATCCAGCCATCTACACTTACCATTGTGTCTATGCCACCAGTTTTAGTATTGGGAAAAGCCCACATCTGTTTGGTAATCGGATCCAAATCGTATTTTTCAGCAATCATTAAAAAAGCTTGAAATTGTTCATTACTAGCTTTTTCCATTTTGCAAGTAGCTTTAACAATCGCGTAAAGCTTTTCTCTCGTTGTGCCATACTGATTCGCTAAGCGTTGAATCACATCCGTATTAGCATCTATTATTTTTAGTTCTGTTGACATTAGTTCTTCTCCTCAAAATGTTGTTGTGCAAATTCTCCAACTGCAATAAAATCTTCATGAAAAATTAGAAAATTAGAACCATTACATATATTAGGTTGATGTTTAAGCATATATCCATTATTAAACTTAATAATAAAATATCTTCCTATATTTGATTCCCATACCCCATCTAATAGATTACACCACTTAAGTTGTGGCTTTTGTTTATACATTTCATAGCATCCCTGTAATATTTTACAAATAATGAAATCCCAATCAATAGATTTATTTTCCCAATTCATAATTGTATTTCCTTGACGTTTTATCCATTTAGATTTAAAATCTTTTTCTTTGACAACAATTGGGTCACCATTCATAAAATTTTTTAAAATTTTGTAATTTTCTAATTCCCATTTATCATTCATAATACATTATCTCCTAAAATTAGATTATTTTTTAAACACCAACTTGGTATTTCAAGTTGATGTATTTTGTCCTCATATCCAAACCAATCGCCAGTTTTAGTACAATATTTGTACAATTCAAAACGCTCCTGATTAAGCCTATGCCCAGCTTCTATTAACTCAGGGGGTATCAGGTATACGATAGAATCGTACGGCTCTGATTTTTCCATTGCTACTATGTAATACGGTTCCGCAGTACGCCCAGTCAGTTCTTGATACCATGCTGCTTGTGTATCATAGCTATAATCAATAATTGAATTAAAAAATTTTCTTTTATCTATATTTGCAGAAGTTTTTAAATCTATTATCCCATAACCCGAATTTAATTCTATATCTATTAATGCTTTGCATTTAACGCCATCTTTATTATAATAATAAGCCTTTTCCGTTGCTATTCTTTGTTCCCAAAGTTTTTGAAAAGATTTTTTAGCTAATAAATTATTAACCATTCGTTTAGCAATATTATAATCTGTTTGACTAACAATTAATTTTGTGTTGTCAATTGTCTTTAACCACTCCTTGTAAACTTTGGTTTTTTTATTAATATCTGGCATAATTATAATATTTTTTTCAATTTGAAAATCTTCAAGCAATATGCCATGTACTAGCGTACCGAATTCCATAGCTGGTGTCTGTACTGATTTTGTAGTCTTGGCAGCTAAATAATGTCTTGGCGAATATTTAAATTGTTTAAGTAATGAGTGATTAAGCGCATCAACTTCAAAATAATCCATTATACATTATCCTTCATATTATAATTAATTAATCTATATTAATACATTAATTCAGTTAGTGTGTTTAAAATTTTTGTTGTATCTTCGTAACTTCCGCGTTTTGTCAATATTTCAAAAAGCGGATAACTAACAATATGCAATAGTTCACGCTCAGAATTACAGTCAGTAATATTTTTTTGCACTAATGCCACATTTTTTTCAGTGAATTTGATTACTTCTTTTAATTGTTCAGTCTGCATTTTTACTCCTTTTTATCACTAATTTTTAAATAAATACCTTCATTTTGATATTCAAATCCATCATAAAATACATCAATTTGAGCATCATGATAAATTTGATAGTCATGCCCCATAAAATCGATAACATAATTTTGCATTTTTATATCATTTAAATCTAACTCTTGAATCAATTTTAATGAACCTTTTTTTGTAATTAAAAAACTCATTGTGCGTTCCTTCAAAAATATGATTATTATAATTTATTTTTATACCATTTTAAGTGTCTAAGTTATAATGTTAAATTTTTTATATATATTTCTTATTTTCTAAAATAGTGCCAAATAAAATGGTCCCAATTAAATTAGCATTTTTTAAATCAGCATTAGATAAATTAGCTCCTGATAAATTAGCGCCAAATAAATCAGCATTTGATAAATCAGCATTAGATAAATTAGCACATCTTAAGTCTGCATTTTTTAAATTAACATTAATTAAAGTAGCATTACTTAAATTTGCTCTCACTAATTTAGTACATTTTAAATCCGCCCCAATTAAAATCGCATCACTTAAATTTTCCCATTTTAAATCGGCACCTCTTAAATTAGCTTTATTTAAAGCCGCCTTAACAAAATCACAATTAATAAACCCAATATTTTCTAAATTTAAATTTGACAGATTCCTATTACTAAAATCATGATTTTTAATATATTTTTTATCATCTTTTATAACAGTTAAATTATCTATCATTTCTTGTGTGTATTTCATTTTTAGTTATTTTCTTAAAAACATTCATTATTAATAAATCGACTGTATAAAAAGTCTGCTATTTCTCTATCTAATAGAGCACGCTCTTTATCTGTCATTTCTTCTAATACTTTATCAGCGTTATTAATCATACGAAGCGTTACATCTAGCATTACTTTGCGTTTTTGCGCTTTGCTTGTAATTTTGATTAAATTATAAGTTCGCTTGAGCATCAACAATGTTTCATCGTCGAGTTGAAATTTTACTTGCATAGTAATTAATTCATACGATCTAATTTATTTAAAGCATTAGAAACGATTACATTAAGTTGAACGCTATCTGCAATATCTTGATAAATGTTATAACATAATCTTCTGAGCTTATCTAGTTCTAAACTAGCAGTTTGATTTCTATTCATATATGCTTGCTTTATATGCCATAAATTTTGTGTGTATCTTTCTACATTAAAATATTGGCATGATAACGAATATACTTCAAGATATAAATCTATCCATTGGCATTCTGTTAATTTATAAGTATGTTTTGATATTAAAGTTATATCAGCTAAGTTGCAATTTATTTTTGCTTGTTTTAATATTTTTTTGAAATTTTGTATTTTCATTTTGTTATCTTTTTTAATTTTTAATTTGCTAATGCATCATGCATATAATAATTATTTTCATCTGTCATGTCTTCTGCATATTGAGCTGCAGAAGACAAATTTGGTGCTGATATATATTCAATATATGAACCATTTTCAAGCGTTACATCTTTACCCCAATTTTGAGTTTCTTCAATTTTGTAATCCCAAATTTTTTCTTCAACTTCTTGCTCAAAACCTACTTCTTGATAAAAAGTAGTAATAAAGAATGTTATTTTGTAATATGTCTGCATGTTATTTTTTTTCTTTAAAATTAATACAATTGAGCACACTATTATTAATGTGCTCAGTATATTAACTATTTTTGATTACTCAATGAGCCGTAATTTAAGCTCCCCCTAACAGTTTGTGAGTGTCCGCGACTAGCGCTGTAAGTTGAATCGCTTTCTTGCTCTTTTTTTCAACTTCATGACGATAGTATAAAACAAATTATAATCATATGTCAAATAAAAAGTTAAATATTTTTATTAAAAATAGCAAAACCATTGTAGCCCAATTAAATTAATTAATATAAAATTTATGGTTATTTATGAAATAATATTATAAATTTAATAATAATCATAATATTGATGTAGTATAAATATACTATATCTATAAAGTATAGTGTTATAATCTCTATATAATATATATTATGAAAGTAAAACCATGGCAAAAACTAAGATTAAAACAAATAAAACAGAATTAACCTCATTGCGTCGAGCTCAACAAAAATATAGTAAAAATAAAAGACAAAAAACACATACACACATTGAAATTACTAAACCTTTAAAAAATAGAATTGTTGCAAATGCAAAAAATAAAAAACTAACAATAAACAATTATTTAAATAATGTGCTTGATGAAAATAAAGAACCAAATTTAATTATTGAACAAATTACAATAACAGATGAATCTATTTAAAAAAAATATTTATTGTTAGACAAAGCGCACATTAATATTGTGCGTTTTTTTATATGTGCATATATATTTTATTGATATAATATATACTTAATCGAGTATGCTATACTTTCATACTTTCAATAATAATTTAGAAATTCTGACAGGAAAAGATATGTTGATAAGAAACAATAAAGATAAGATAGATGCACTAGATATAGTACTAGACAAGCGTCTCAATGCTAATGTACGTATATTGTACTGTTATTTACTATATACGACTGACTTTAATTATAGTAAAAAACTTTTTAAAATTATACAAGATGATTTGAAGATATCTAGTAATTCATTAAAAAGTTGTTTTAATCAATTAATTGATAATAATTTGATGATAGTAGATTCTACATCGCCAAAAAAATTTACTCTAATTTAAAAGGAAGTTAATATATGATACGTATTCAGCATAATGTAAAAGATTTCTTTATGATGCCAAATTCAATAGTTGGTTCAGTTAGTGCAAACGCTCTTGAAATATACTGTTATTTACGCTCTAAACCATCAAATTGGCAAGTTTATAATGCTCATATAATGAAATCACTTGACATCAAAAAAGATAAGACTATTGCAAAATATTTAAAAGAATTAATTGAAAAAGGTTGGATTGCTCGAGAAAAAATTAGAGATAAATTTGGTAAATTAACTGGAAATTATGTGTATACTCTTAATAATTCATCTTGCATTATTCTTGAAAACAAAGAATTAAAAGATGAAGAAATAGAAAAAGATTTAGAAAAAAATACCGAACTTCCCCAAAAGGGCAATTCGGATAATAACCCAACTTCCCCAAAAGGGCAATTCGGAGTAAATGTAGTAAAAACACAATCAGAACAAGATGTTATACCAGATTTACCGAACTGCCCCAAAAGGGCAGTGCCCCAGAAGGGCAGTCATAATAATACTGAATCTGATAATAATACTAACTTAAAAAAACAAACAAACAACTCTTTACTATTAAGTAGTCAAAAAAATATGCAATCAGAAAGTGAAAAAGTTGTGTGTATGTGTGTTGATGATGAATTAAAATTGCATGAAAATATACAGTCTATATTTAGAGAAATTACACTAAGTGCTACTACAATTAAAGAAATTAATGCGCTATATCAAGAAACAGATATTGTTCATATGAAAGCACTTTACTTAGATGCAAAAGAAAATAGTACAAATCCAGATAGCTATATCTACAACATGCTTTCGAAACAAAAAAATTGGTATGAAATTAATCAATCAAGCTATATCAAGCATTTATATGAGATACAAAAACAACATGAACAAGATGAAAGTATGAAGAATCATTACAGTAATTTAGTAAATGAATTCAAATCTCAATCAGATGACAAAATACAACAGCTTAAAATTTGGTTAAAAAATAAAGCTGAAAGATGGCTAAAATTTAAGCAACATAATGTTCCGCAGTTATTTAAAGATTATAACAAATTTGACGATTATATACTTTCATTACAAAATAAGAAACAATCTTTTATAAGTAAAATATTTGAAGAAAAAAATTATTTGATGTGGTCATGGCTTGTGTTACATGAAAATTATGAAAAGAATTTTTGTAGTGATAGATTTTTTAATAAAAATATTGTTGAGTTTGTAAAAGAACTTAAAAATACATGATAATCACGTTTGCCAGCATTTGTAGAGCATTTTACATATGTGGTAATAGTAGAGTATATGTTGGGTATTAAAATTGAATGTAGAGCATTTAAAATGTATTTAAATATACTATTATTGAGCCACAATGGTTTTAAGTTATGTTTTTACAATGTGTTATTATTGCATAATGTAAAATAAAATGCTAGTTACAATTTTGTATATTAAAAAAATTTTTGGAGAAATATTATAATGAAATTGATTAAAAAATTAAATGATTTGAAAATGAAATTGCAACAAATTGATGATAGTAAGTTGCTTTATTTATCACAGAAAAAAGTAGCTAATAGATTGCAATCACTTTATAAAGTTAAACTTTATAAAAATGTTGATACGTCTATATTTAGATTAAAGAATATAAAAAAAATACTGACCTTAAAAATGTAATTGTGATATTTTTTTACAGCACGTTGATGTGCAGTTAATTTTGCATTATTTATTTACTTTCTTTTAAAAACTATTACATTTTTATATTTAATAAAAATTTTTGATCGTGTTATATATGTATATGTTATAATCAGCAAAAGTTGAAAAGGATTTTAAAATGCCTAGACTTAAAAATAAAAATAAAATTCCCCATAAATTAACTGACATTGAAGCTGATGAGATTTTTACATTAGTTGCACATACTCATAGTATTTTAGCTATATCTGAAATTAAAAATGATGATCCGATTTTAAAAGAAATGCATGCTCGATATCCACATTTATTTAAACCAATTGATAATAAAGAGTACAGATATAATGCTTCAGCTTATCTTTATGATATTATGTATAGCAAAGAATATAAAGATCGATATGCTGAAGCTAGACGAAGACGCTTAGAAACTATGCAAGACAACATAACTAATATAGATCACTTAAGAAAATTAACTGGCGGTGAAATTAATAATGCAACAGTTAACTTAACTAAGTTATGCTGTGATCAAATTAACAAATCATTAGCATTTTACATTGCAATGAGCGCAAAACAAGAAAATGTTAATGCAACGGTGGAGATAAAACTATGAGAAAAATAGATGCAAAAATACGTGATACATCAAATAATGTCAATAATAAAATTAAAATTACACATGCAGAATTGAATGAAATAATACAAGAGATGATACAAGAAGAGTTCTTAGCTACTCAACGAAAACAAAATGAATTCAAATTAAATAAGCCTGGTCGTAGTATAGATAAAGAACAACCAATTATGTGGGTTAGTCATCCAGATAAATATAGAGAATTAAAGAATAAATTATTAGCAGAGAAATATTATATTGGTTAATAGATAATGAAATATACATTGGATGGTAGCATACTTTATCCTGAACAACTTGAATTTGTTAAAGCGATGCTTAATGAAAAGCAACATGCAATTAATATAAAATCACGCGGGGGTGGTAAAAGTTTTGAGAACTTTTACTTAGCTAATGCATATGTAGTTAAGAATTTAGTTGCCGGTAAAATAAAAAATGTTCTTATTTGTGCAACTGAAAAAATACAAACTCGTGAAATATATGCAGAAAATATTATGCACACAGGCAATAAGATGTTTGATATTCTGCCACCATTCGCAAAATACGTTGAATACAAGAATAGAATATCATATCAATATAATGCAGGTAGTAGAACAATACGAAGTTCTATAGTTTTTGGTGGATCTGATAACTATGAGTCATTGCGTGGTGGTCGTTATGACCTCATTATTGGTGATGAGTTTGCAAGATGGAAACCAGAAGCATTTCAAGCAATTTGGGGGTGTTTAAGGCAAAACATGCAACGGCAGATTATCGGTAAATTTGTAGGTATTAGCACAGTAAACGGAGAAAATCACGTTTATGATATGTTTAAAAAATACAAAGATGACCCAAAATGGTATGTCAAACTTAGAACATGTTTTGATTTAGGCATGACACAAGAAGAATACGACGCACTACCGATGTCTGAAAACATGAAACGTCAAGAATTTTTATGTGATTGGCACGCAAGTGCTGATGGTGCAGTGTTTAGTTCACCAAAAATTGATGACAGTATTGCATACAATCCAAATTATCCAGTTTATGGTGCACTAGATATTGGCGGTCAAAAAGATTACATGGCAGCAGTGTTTGGTCAAAAAATTAATGGAAAATTATTTATTTTAAACTCATTTAGATTTGTAGGTTCTGAAATTAATCAAAGTATAATAGATAAAACTATCGATGAAATATATAAATATCTTAAACATATTAATTGTAAAGAATTTTTACTTTATTTACCACATGATGCTAATGTAAAAGAATTAATGTCAATTGAAACACGAATGCAACGCATAGCTAATTCCGGAATTCCAGTTGAGTTACTGAGTAAACGTAATATTATTGAGTGCAGAGATTTTATAAGAACAATTTGGCACACTATTTATTTTAAATCTGGTGAATTAGTTGAAAGTTTAAAACAATATAAGATAGATCAAACAACCGGATTGCCGAAACATGATAAGTTTAGTCATGAAGCAGACGCATTATCTTACCTTGTATTAGGAACAAATCAAAAAGAATATAAAAATAGATTAACATATTACCATAATACTTTTTCAAGAAGGGCTGCATAATGGGTGGAATAGTAACAGGGATCGAAGGATTAGTTAATGGTATTACCAGCACAGTTGGTCTTGGTAATGTATTTAGTACTCCAAGTAATAGTAATAATCAATCTAGTAATCAAAATGATGCTTTATTACAAAAGCAACAAGAGCAATTAGATGAAGAAGAGAGACAAAATCAATTGCTAATTAAGCAACAACAAGATCAACAATTGGAAATACAGAAACAAGTTGATGCAGCAAATGCGGATCAACAAGCAGAAATACAACGTAAACGTAAAAATGCACTGAATGTAATGCAAGGCGGTGGATTGCTAGAACAAAATAACAATAGTTTGTTAGGTTAGATATGGATTTAGCAACAGTACAAAAATATTATATCATAGCAAATAATGAGCTAGATTATTTTCGTGAATTAATGGATAAAGCATATTTAAATATAACTGGGTTTAAGAATTATTCTTATAGTCAGATGCCATTAATTGCTAAAGATGAAAAGCTTTTTGTATATAATGTTGAACCAAATTTTATGTTAAAGAAATTAGTTAATATCATTATTTCTTTATTAATGCCACAAGGTATTAACTTTGCAGACATTGTGGCATATCCAGATGATAATAAAAAATTAAACGATTGGAAAGATGATACACTTGTACCAAAAGTTTTTCAATATATTAATAACTCTAATTTTTACCAAGTTTTACCAACTTGCTTATTTAATTTGACAATTAGTACTGGTGGTTATTACATGTGTTGGAAAAATGATAATATTTATTTTGAACCATTGGATATGTCAAAAGTTAGTTTTTTGCAAGATGACTCTGGACGTATTAGTTACGTGTTTAGAAAACTTGGTATATTTAATAAAGAAAAACAATTACTTAAATTCCCACATTTAGCGGATAAATTTAGAGAATCGGTGACATTGCTTGAGTCTATTGTGCCATATGAAAATCAATATATTTATAGGTTAACTGATGAGGGTTTTGAAAATGTTTACGAAGAAATTATACAGCCAATTAATCCATTTGTTATATTTCGCTGGGATGTTAGACCCACAGAAAATAGAGGGCGTGGCATAGCATTAGATTTGTTACCAGAGATTTGCCAAATAAATGATATGGCAAGACAATTTCAAGAGGCTATTGATCTAGCTATAATGCCTCCTCTAGTCTCAAATGCTGATTTAGATAATGTTATCTTAACTCCACGTAAAATATTAAAACTTGCTAATGGTGAAACAATAACACCAATTAATACGGGTATTAATTTACCGTTTAGTTGGCAAACTATTGAAGCACGTAATGCGGCTATGGCTAGAAATCTTTATATTGATGAACTGGAACAAATAGGACAGAGTGGACAATTAACAGCAACTGAGGTTAATGCACGTATGCAAATAGCTAACCGTAATTTTGTCGGATATACCAGTCGTAATCAATCTGAGTTACTTGGTCCCACACTTACAAATGTGATTTATTTTTTAATACAGTATAAAGTAGTTGATGATCCGCAAATAAAATTCCCTAATTCTAAAATTAAATATGGATTTAAATACAATTCTCCATCTTTAAAAGCGCAAGGATATCAAGAGATTGAAAGATTATTACAATATACACAGACTACTGCACAAATATTTGGACAAGTTGGGCAACAGGCAATCAATTCATCATTAAATGTTGGAGAAATACCAGCATGGATAGGTGAACGTTTATCTATCCCATCTAATTTACTAGCAACACCTGACCAATTCAAAAAAATAATGGCACAAATTTCACAACAACAGCTTGCTTCTGCTAATCCGGCATTGGGACAAGCTCCACAAAATGTAGGGATATTATAATATGGAAAATAAACTAAAAGATCATATAGTAAAAATAAAAGATGTTCTTAATACAATTGATGGACAGATAATTTTAGATTTTTTAATAGAAGAATTTATTTTAAAGGGTGAACATGCAAATTGTACTAGCGAACAATTGCATTATTACGCTGGTCAACGTGATTTGGTGATAGTACTTCGTACAATTGCTAATACTAAACTTAATATTAAAGAGGATTAAATAAATGGATGAAGTTATAACTAATGCTGAACAAGTGTCTGCTCTTGTAGAATCAACTCAAGTTAGTGAACCTGTGGCAACTGCTTCTGCTGTACCTGCACCAGTTGTGGTGGATACTAGACCAACATGGTTACCTGAAAAATTTACTGATCCTGAAGCATTGGCTAAGTCATATTCTGAATTAGAAAAAAGCTATAGTAAAACATTTGCAACTGTCGATAAATATGAGTTAGATGATGATATTAAAAAACAAATTAAAGAATCTGACAATTTAAAAACGTTAGAGCAGATTGCTAAAAATAATAAACTTAGTAATAAGTTTTACAATAAAATTGTTAGTGATTTAGTTGAAATAGAAACTGCAAAAATCAAAGAACATAATGCTATTCTTGCAAAAGAAAAAAGCGAAATAGGTGTTGAGCGAATTAATAAAGTTCAGAATATGATTGATAGTCTAGGTCTTGATGATGAACAAAAGAAAATGCTTACTGATACATTTGGCTCTAACGTTAAGATGTTTACTACAATTGAAAATGTGTTAACTAATATTAATAAAAAGATAGAATCGTTTCAGCCGGTAACTAATGCAACATCAACTACTGGTATTAGGGAACAGCTTGAATCTATATATTCCAAACCAGATTATGCACGTGCTCCACATAAATATTTTGAAGATGTTAAAAGACTTAATAAAATTCTTGCAGGTATGCAATAATGTCTATTCCAGTTCAAAGTTTAAAGCAGTCAGCAACATTATCAAGTGGAACTCTTGAAACATTAGAAATTAGTTTTACTTTTCAAAATCCTACATATATAAAAATATTTATTAATGAAATTCAAATATCTGGATTTACTATATTAAATAATACAATAACATTTAGTCCAGCATTGACAGCTCCTTCTAATATATTAGTGTATTATGATGTACCTTTTAATGATATCGGAGACTTTGTAAATTCAGAGCAATGGATATCAGGTAATGTTAATACTAGATTTAATTTACTTGCATTACAAATTCAAAAATTATATGAAAAAATTGGTATAGTTTTTCCGGACAATGAAAAAAGTACAACACAGAATGCTCAATTACCAAACGATAGAGCGAATAAATTAATATATTATAATAATATTAAAGATTTAGATTTATTATCTATTGAAGAAATTACAACTAGCATATCTGGAGAAATTAATGAAGCAGTAGAAAATGCAGAAGGTTCAGCTGCATCTGCAAGTTCTTCAGCTAATGCTGCTGGACTTTCTGAAAATGCAGCTATTGCTGCTGCTAATGTGGCAATAGAAAATTCATATTTAGCTCAAGATTGGGCTGAAAAATCAACAGATGTCACTCCCGGTCATCCATCTGCAAAAACTTGGGCTGAAACTGCAAGTGAAATTTCTATACCTAATGGTAGTATAGGATCAAATAAAATAAATTATGACTGTAATTTTACTACTTTAGAATATGTAAATAATGCACTAGGGAATGTAGAATTTTGTGATTTTGAAATATTATATGGAGGAACTTATCAATTATTTGTAAGTTTTCTTTATCAAACAGGTAGTAATGGAAGAATATTACAATTTGAAGAGGGAAATACTACTATACAAATTATAAATAATATTACTGTTGATAATAATGGAGATGGTTGGCAATCTGCACAAATGATGTCAGGATACATAAATGCAGGAGAGCATATTAAATTAACTTTAAGTGGTGTTAATTCTATTCCTGCAAATGTACAATGGCGACTTGCTATAGTGAGGGTATCTTAATGAGAGATTATAAAAAAGAATATGAAAATTATCACTCTAAACCAAAGCAAAAGAAAAATCGTGCATTAAGGAATAATGCACGTAGGCGTTTAGAAAATGAAGGTAAGGTATATAAAGGAGATGGAAAAGATGTAGATCATAAAAAACCTTTATCTAAAGGCGGTTCAAATCAATCAAATAATTTAAGAGTTCGAAGTAAATCTGCTAATCGTTCTTTTCCACGCACTAAAACTAGCAAAATGAAATAACAAACTTTTTCATTTTTATTAAAAATTGATGATAGTATTTTATACCAAATTCGTTTAGTTGTATAATTAAACCAATTTGATTTAAAATTATTGTTTAGATATTTTTTTAAGTCTATACTAGTTAAAACATATCTATCAGCATTGATAATATGTTTAATAAATGTACTGCAGTTTAGATTAACAGTTATATTATTTATTATAGTAGTTTTTTTAATTTCTTTTATTATAAAACAGTCATTACAATTTTTCATTAAAAAATTAAATTTATCTGTTGTAATTTCATAAATTCTAATTGAGCCTATAAATTCCATTACTATGATGTTATTAGATGTTTTTTTAATTAATATAGCATGTTCATGTTTAATTAATTTATAACATTTAATTTCAGGTGTAAAAAATAATACTATATTCATATAACAATATTATACATTATATTGACTTTTTTATAATTATATATTATAATATAGGTGATCGACAACTCTATTTAGAGCCGTTCATTTAATAATAACAAATATTACTTGGATACGGCTTTATATTAAGTATCCAAAAATCAAAAAAGGATATTTAAATGACAATCTATTCTTCTGCTAGTAATTCAGTAGACCCTAATTTACTTAAAACTATGTTTACCAATGAATTTGGTATGACATATAATCAGCGGGGATCACTTAAAAATTTAGTTCAAACTGTTGTAGATGGTGCACTTGGTGATTCATATGTGTTTAATATTATGGGTGAACTTGTAGCTTATGAACGTGTTGGGGGTGAATATATTCAACCTACTACACCTCAAACTGTTCGTGGTACAGCTTATACGGTTATGCCTGAAGTTGCAGACTCAATTCCCAAACGTGATTTGATGCGTGCTAATAATCCAAATTGGCAAACTGAAAGGGTTAAACGTTTACAAAATGCAATTGTAGGTAAAACTGAACAAAATATTATTGATTGCATGGCATCTTTGGCATATATTCAAGCAAGTGCGGATGATATTACTGATGCAACTAAACTTACCAAATGTCTTGCATTGATGGGTAATGGTAATGATTTGGCTGGTTCTACTTTAGTTGAATCTGATCTCACTACTAATGGTACATTTAATTTTGATTGTATGGTTAGAGCACAAAGTATATTTGCTGCTCGTGGTATTGATACTGATTCAATTGCTATGATATTACCTAGTGTAGCCACTAATTTAATTTTAAAAGATGATCGTTTTATTCGTATTGAATATACGGATGATAAAGTATTAACTAAAAAATCATGGATGTGGAAAAGTTCATTGGGTATGACTATTGTACAAGATCAATTAAGTCAATATGGTGGATTACCAAAATTAACAATTGGTTCTACGCAATATTATATTGGTTTTGCTTTTGCACAAGATGCAATTAAAAATCATGTTAATGCAGATATTCCAAGTTTGGAAATTGACTATCATATGCAAACTCAATCAACAGATATTGTTACAAATGTATCACAAGTTGTTTATGCACAAGCTCCACAACGCATAATTCAAATTTTTATTAAAGCATCTTAATATGGTAGCATATGACCCACGTTTTTTAAGGCTCAAAACATATGATACACAGCCCGGTAATCTGTGGGTCTATGATGCTAAGAGCGCAAATAATACAATAGAGGAAGTGTTATCAGCAGGATTTTTTGACGGGGCATTTTATCAAATGCGTGATGGCGATGTAATGATTATCATCGATGTAACTGAGATATTATTTAGCCCTATTCGTAAAACTGATACTGATATAGAATTAGATCAAAGTATTAATTTAAATTATACTGCCTCTGATATTGATTTTGATGATACTAATTCTCCAATAACCGGTTCAACTAATGTTCAACAAGTAGTAGATTGGTTAAAAGAACATACAGCTTTTTTAAATGAAGATGTTAATTTTAATAGTGTAACTATTGATTCTGTTCCAACCAGTAGTAATGATGCAGTAAATTTAGATTATTTAAATCAAGCATTAGCCAGTAGGTTTTTAAATTTACCAGATGTTAATACTATAGCTACTACCAATATTAATATTGCTAGTAATTTAATTGGTCAAACAATTAATGGATATACACTTGTAAATCAAGATAAAATATTATTAACTGCTCAAACTGATGCAAAACAAAATCTAGTATATACAGTAACATCTTCAGGATTAGTAGTAGTTACCGAATGTTCAACTGGAAAGGATTTGCAAAGTGCTTTAGTTGGCGTTAAAAATACAACCAGTACTTATAAATTTCAAACATGGGAAACATTTGGTAGTCCATTAATTGTAGGTACAAATAATATTTCTTGGCAGCAATCAAATTTTGGTTATAATTCAACTGGTGCAATTAATTTAATTAATAATATTTTTCAATTAGCACAATCAGCTCCACTTGACAATACATTTATTGCTGGTATTGATTCTAATGGTAATTTTATTTATAATACCTTGCAAAATAATGCTATAACCACAGCAAAAATAGCCGATAATGCTGTCACTACTATAAAAATATCTGATAATGCTATAACCACAGCAAAAATAGCCGATGGTAATATTACTAATAGTAAACTTATAGATAATACAATCGCATACACTAGATTAGCTAACACAACAGCAAATACAATACTTGGCAGATCAGGAAGTGGTGGTCCGATAGTTTCAATGTCGTTAGCTACATCAAAAAATATGTTAGGTTTACCTAGTACATCTACTGCTAATAATTTTGCTGGTTTTTCAAATACATCTGGAACAATTGTAAATACAGCATATGGACCTTCTAATTTTAATAATAAATTTATATTTTTAAAATTAAATACTACGCAATCAACTGGTCTTGCATCTGGAAATCCTATAAAATATGATACTATAGCTCAAAATAATACTTCTACAATAACTTATGATCCTGTAACTGGTATTATTTCACTTGGTTTAAATACATGTTATGAATTTATTGCAACTGTACATCCTCGTTTTTCTTCTTCTAGTGGTTTTGTGGAAATTGGTTTTGCTTTAAATGGAAATCCATCAAATATAATGAATTTATCAAGTGGGATATTTTCTAGACCATTAAATAGTTCAGCTAATGAACCAACAGGAAATATTTTAAGAGGTAGATTAAATACATTCTCAACATTAATTATTGTACAAGTGATAATAATAGCACCTTCTGCTTTACAAGATTTTTATGGTAGTGGAACAACATGCGTTAATACATTAGAGATTAAGGAATCTCCTTTATCATAGACATGGATATATTATGAGTAAATTATTTAGTTTAATCGTCTCATTATGGGTAATTATAGATAGCTCCATATTTATATGCGTGTCACATCATTGTAAATACTTATATCTATTTTCTTTTATATTTGCAATTATAGAATTGCTTATGAGTAAAAAAACTATATTTTTGAAAATAAGACGTTCATTACTTTTTAGTTTATTACTTGGATATAGTGTAATAAAACTTTTTACAGAATATTACAGTGGATTATCAATATGCTTTGTTATAATTATTATATTAATTGTTGTAGATTATTTGGAACGTCATGGAAGAATTAATAAAATTTACGATTATTAATTTAATAAATAAATTTAATTCAACAGAATTATTAATTTTTTCTATTGTTATTGTAATTTTAGGTGGTATTTTTGGTACATTTATTTTTGCAATATCAAGAGGTGTAACGGATATATTTGGAAAAAAATTTTTAAGTTATAAAAATAATTAAAGGAGTTATTATGGATAATGAATATGAAAAAAATATTAATCAAGAAATAGAAAATGAAATTCAGGATGAAGCAAATAATAGTCTTGACCCAAACCCAACAGAATAATAACTATATTTAAGGAAATTGAAAATGGCTTTTAATAAATACAATTTAACAATTAATACAAAAGGTAGGAATTCAGAAAATAGATTTATTAATTATAAATCTAGTACTGATAATTTAGCAACAATAAAAACTTCTGGGTATTTTAATGATGCACAAGATAGTTCACCATTAAAAATTGGGGATTTGATTGCTGTTACTGGTTCAAATGGTAGCACAACTTTAAGAGTAGCAACTATTAGTCCAAATGTTGTAACTGATGAATTTGGTATAGCATCTTAATTAATGATTAGTAAAAATGATATAATTAATTCTGCTGTAATACGCTTAGGTAACTCAGCAGAATTAAGTTCTGAATTGCAATCTAAAATAGAAAATTCTTATGATTTTGGAATGCAATTATTATTATCATCAAATAGTTGGAATTTTAAACAAAATATTGCACAATTATTAGAAGATACAGATACAACAAATAAAACTAATTATAAATATAAATTTATTTTGCCAGCTAATTTTCAATCTATGGTTGGTGTTTTTGATAATAAAATTGATAAAGCCTTACAACAATATCAATATCAATTAATTAATAATAACATATATATTAATTGTAAAAATGCTATAATCCAATATGTAATAAATGATGTTGATGGAGCAAATATGCCGGCATATTTTGCAGATTATTTATGTAATTGGTTGTGTGTAGAATTTATTAATATAATTGGAAATAAAGCAACACTTAATTTACATTTAAAAAATCTTGATGATAGTAGGTCTGTTGCTAAAGCAATTGATTCTAAAAATAATGGATTAAAAACTTATGCGTATATGAGCGATTCATATTTAGCGAGGTTTAATTCAGGTAATGACTAGTATTGCTATTACTCAATCTACATTTTCTAAGGGTATTTGTAGTGAATCAATTTCTGCTCGTGATGATACAGATATACTTGTAAAATCTGCATATGATATTCAAAATTTTGTTCTTACAGCACAGGGTGGTTTAAAAAAAAGACATGGTATACAAAGTATTGTATCATTATCTAATCAAGGTAATATTATATTTTGTCAATCTTTAAAAATTGCAAATGGTGTAAATGTTCATTTATATCAACTTGATGGTAATTCTGCATTATATATTATACTTAATAATAGTTATCAATCTTTTGTTAGTGATTTTGGAATAATAAGTAGCTTTACTGTTTCTGAAAATAATATATTATTTGCGCCTCAATATAAAGAATTAAAAATAACTGGACCTAGTAGTTATACTATTTCAGATTTTATTATTAAAAAACCACTTTTTTTATATACACCTTCAGGTACGCCATCCACAATTCGCTTTACTTTAGTTGGTGCAGCTTCTGTTGATTATTTTCATATTGGTTCAAAAGTTCAATTTACCGCATTTACTTTAGGAACCCCTCCGGCTTATATTTTTGCTAATGGTTTAAATATTGAATGTCTTACTCTTGACCAAGGTATTGTGGTAGAAGGTTCAGAAACTGGTGTACGTGCTGAATTAATTTCTGGAACTTCTGAGTATGGATTTACTATTGAAACAGAATATATTGATTTTTTTATTCAACAATGGGATGATGACAATACATCACCTCCATATTTAACTATTTATAATAATAGATTATTTGTAGGAAAAAATAATAATATTTGGGCTAGTGAAATTAATAATACAGGTAATTTTGTTCAATTATCTGCTGATGATGACCAGCCTTTTCGCATGACCTTGGACAATAATGTAAATGTAACTGGGTTATTTGTTTACAAAACTTTATTAACTTTTACAAATTTAGGAATACATGCATATTTAAATTCATTAACTGGTGCTATGACTGCAACAAATAATGTATTATCAAAAATTAGTGATCATATTCCATTAACTAGTTCTAGTTCTAATAATATGATTATTCCTACATTTATGGATAATTCTTTATTTTATATTGAGAAAAATACTTTTCATGTTAGACAATTATCTTTTTCTCCTAGTGCTAATCAAGTTATTGGCATAGATACAATGAGATTTATTAAAGATAGAATAAATACTGGAATATATAATATTGTTAGTACAAATAGTATTAATAATGAAAATGGTGATAGTTTTTTATTTGCAATACAAAACACTGGAGTAATTTTTTGTTATCAAAGTATTGCTACTGATGATATTAATGGTTGGACACGTCTTATTTTTAATGAACCAATTACTCATTTATCTACTATTGATAATGATTTATATTTCTTTTCAAATGAACAAATTTATCAATTTACCACAAATTATTTAGACCCAAATAATACCCAAATTATTCCATCAATTACTTTAAATGATATATCAGGTCTAAGTCCTGTAGGATCTTTAAGATTTAAAAGAAAAAAAATATCAGATTTTAATATTCAATTGTTTACTAATTATGTAGATACTCAAATTAAAATTAATAATCAAGAATTTAATTTACATGCTTTTGATAATTCAATATTTAATCATGGATTATTATATAAATTATTAACTAAAATTACTGATAATTATGAATTTTTTAAATTTATTAATATTGAATTTCCAATTAGTAATGATTTAGAATTATTAGGTATTGAATATAGCTGTGAGGTAGAAGTATAATGTTTTATGGATTACAAGGAAATTATTTTAATAATGAGTTATCTAACGCTAAAACTGGAGTTAATATAGGTCAAGGTTTAAAATTAGGTTCAGATTTATTAAATATATTTGGTACTAATCAACAAATAGATTCAATTAATAATTATTATACTCAAATTAACCGTGGTTTACAAACGTTTAATGGTCAATTAGATTTATTAAACTCACAAACTCAATCAACATTACAACAAATTCAAGCCCAAAAAGATATAGCTAATACTAATGTATCAATTAATGAGAATAAACAATTAACAAAAGAAATTGTTAATATGCAACCTAATAATTTATCCCTTTATTTTGCTATGCGTGATACTGAAAATAATGCTTTTAATCAACGTTTTATTAATGATGCACAAGCTAGTTCATCTACTTTATCTGCTTTATATCAAAAATCTGGGCAATTAGAGAGTGGTCAACAAGAAATTAATTCATTATTTAATGCAAATGAACAAGCAAAACAATCGCAACAGCAATTAGCTAATCAACAAACTGGTAATATTCTTAATACAGGGATAGATATAGCTGCATTAGCTCTTTTAATATAGAAATATCATGGAACAATTACAACAAATACCTGTATCATCCACAAATAATCCATTTAATAATCCTAATCTTACGTATATACAACCAACATCAATTAATGGGTTATCTAATGTATTATCAAATATTGGTAATAAATTAGTTAATTCTTATGGTACAGAATATGGGGCAAATCTTGCATATCAAAAAATAGTAGATAATTTACAAAAAGGAATAAATGGAGATTATAGCCATATTTCGAATTTTACACAAACTGGCAAAGTTTATAATCAAATTATGGATAAACTTGCACCAGCAGTTATTTCAAGCAGTCAATCTAGTAAATTAGTTCAAGCTGCTAGTGATATTCGTGATAGATCGGA
>JAEHJW020005950.1_pt1 | contig 30042 bp, 37 predicted proteins | sample 9271431 | NCBI WGS metagenome assembly JAEHJW02 | reverse complement strand
GGTGGCATCGAGGCAGGCTGGGGCATCACGGCAGGCGAGGGCATCGAGGCAGGCGGTGGCATCACGGCAGGCGAGGGCATCGAGGCAGGCGGTGGCATCGAGGCAGGCAGGGGCATCGAGGCAGGCAGGGGCATCAAGGCAGGCTGGTTCATCACGGCAGGCGGTGGCATCGAGGCAGGCAGGGGCATCGAGGCAGGCAGGGGCATCGAGGCAGGCAGGGGCATCAAGGCAGGCAGGGGCATCACGGCTGGCTCGGGCATCACGGCTGGCGAAGGCATCACGGCTGGCTTATCGATCACGTGCAAAAAAGTTCTCCAGTGGTCTTTTAATCTTTTTGCCGGGACTGCGGTCTGGAAAAAACCTACTGACGAAGAGACGGTAATAAAAGCGGGCGAACTACGGGGAGGGGAGGTCAAGTATGGAATTGTGCGGCTTCTCAAAGAAAGCACCTTATAAGGTTACTCTTGGAGATGTTCGAGGAGGCGTGATGGAACCGACACTAGGCGCTCTGGTCCAAGGCTACTTTTTCCTGAAAAGTGTCATCGACCAAGAAGAAGCGAAGCTCGCCGAGAAGCTCAAACCGTACCGGGAGCGCCTCGAAAAGATCAAGACCTTGGCGCACCAGAAGTTGCTCGACGAGAAGGTGAAGTCGTACGCGACGGAGAACGGAACGGTGTATCTGCAAGAGCGCAAATCTGTCAAGGTCGAGGATTGGGAGACGTTTTACCAGTTTGTCCGGGAGCAGAACCGGCTCGACTTTCTGGAGCGTCGTCCCAGTCTGGACGCACTGACAACCTGGGTGGAAGAGGGACACGAGCTTCCGTCCGGGGTGGTGATGGGGGGCATTGTGCAACCCGTTTTTCGTAAAAAAACAGGAGGATAGAATCATGGCAAACGATCTGGTGACGGGGGCCAAGCCCTCGTTTTTGAAGAAGATGGAAGTGAACGACGGGGCGCAGTTCGCCGTCCCGTCCAGCGGGAATGCGTCGAGGGTCAGTCTGAAGGGAGGACGCATCACGCTGTCCCATGACGGGGAAGACCGGGAGTTGGGGACATGGGCCGAGCTGATCATTTGCGATGCCGCTCCGGGATTGACCAAGATGTTCTTCTCCCAGCCGTACAAGGAAACCGAAGAGACGGTTCTTCCCGATTGTTGGAGCGAGGACGGGATTGCGCCCTCTCCGACCATTCAGGGGCCGATTGCGTCGAAATGCGGAGGATGCCCCAAGAACCTGTGGGGAAGCAAGATTACACCGAACGGCAAGAAAGCGAAAGCCTGCACGGACTACAAAAAGGTGGTCGTGATGGAGCCAGGTGTCGCTCTCTTTTACGAATTGCGCGTGCCTCCGGGGTCGTTGCATGAATGGAGCGAATACGTCAAAAAAGCCTCGCAGAAGAAGGTGGGGCTGAATCAGGTCGTGACCCGCATGACGTACGACAAGAATTTCATTCTCCATTTTGAACCCGCCCGGTGGATTACCGAGCAGGACATGAAGATCATGGAGACGAACAAGGACGACATTGAGGCGGTCCTGCGTCATTCCTCGTTTGAAGGGGACGCTCCCGCGCCGTCCGTCGAGTCCAAACCCGAGCGGTTAAGTTTCCCGGACCCGGTTCCCGCTCCGGCACCGTTGACGGACAAGGACCAGCCGGTCCAACCTTCTTTGGATTCCATCGACGAAATGCTTCAATCTTTTTAGGAGACGACCATGACACCAAAACGACAGGACACACCCTATTACAAAAACATCGTGGGCGACATGCTCGCCCACGGTTTCACCATTGCGGACTTAAGCTATTTGACCCATATTCCGGAGAACACGATTCGCTCGTGGGTCGCGGGAGGGAACATCGGGTTCCGGACACCGGAAAAGGCTCTGAAGCGACTCGAAGAAGTCTGGAAACAGGTGCGGGCGGGGAAGGTGGAACTTCCCCTCCCTTATCCGACAAAACAGTTTGGTCGCGCCCGAAAACAAGTCCTCGCCGCTCTGTAATAAAGGGGAAAACCGATGCTACTGGAGACGTTGTGGGAGCACCCCACAGGCTACAGGTGTTACTTTTTTTCGCCTCGGGACCCGGGCGCCCGCAAGGAAACGATCTGGCACAAGCTCTCGGCGCAGGAGATTGCGAAGAAAGCGGAAACCGGGGATTTGTATTTTGCGCCCAACCTTTTTTCGACCAAGAAACGAGAGAGTGGACAAGGGTTCCTCTCCCGGTCGATTTACATGGACCTGGATATCAAGCCCGACTCTCCCCTTCCCGGGGTCCCAAAGACGGTGGACGAGGCCAAAAACGTCCTGAAGGCTCTGGCCCACGTTCTGCATGTCGCTCCGTCGGCCATCGTGCGAAGCGGAGCGGGTTTTCATGTCTATTGGATTTTTTCCCGCTACCTGAACCCGACGGAATGGAAACCGAAGGCGGCGTTTTTGAAAAAATGGGTGACGGACATGGGGCATGTCTCCCCGGCCGACGGGGGCGTCATCACCGATTTTGCGAGGATTCTCCGGGTTCCGGGCACCAAGCACTGGAAAACAGGGCAGCCTCTTCCGGTGCAGATTGTCTCGCCCTCCGGGAAATTCAACCTGATCGACCCGGAGAATTTTCCATCCCTCGAAGAACGCTCGGCCAAAGACATGCCGATCTTTGAAGGTCGGCTGAAAGACCTCGAAAAATTGCTTCAGTCCATCGTGGAGCAAGAGGGTCCCGAGTGGTGGAACGACCGGACAAACTGGCGGAATGCGGCGTTTGCGTTGACCAGCGCGGCGGGAAAGACGGCGGAATGTCGGGCGCTGTGGGACAAATATTCGACGTTGAGCGAAAAGTTTGACCCCGCGGAGCAGGAGAAAGTCTGGAACAGCATCGACAAGAGCGACCGTCCGGACAAGATTACCGTGCGCTTTCTTCAGAACATCATCAAACGGGAAGTGTTGCGCTCCGAAGATATCCGGGAGACGAAGAGCAAGAAACCGATGGCGTTCGACCAGTTGGTGGACGTGTGCAAAACCTTGCCGCTCTTCACGTCGCATCTGAAATATAATTCCTTTTCGCACAAGCTTGAATGGAAAGGTGCGTTGCTCGACGACGAGAAGATTTTGGATATCCGGGCCGAGCTGGGACGCTCCGAGCAGATACGCCTCACCACGCCGCAAGTGCATGAGTTGGCATTGTATCTGGCCAAGGAACATTTTTCCTACAACCCGCTGCAAGACTGGTTGGCAACCTTGCCAACCTGGGATGGGCGGAATTACATCGCCGAGACAGGCGAGCATTTGGGCCTCTCCGGCGTCGAGCTGGTCTATTGGAAGAAGTTTCTCGTGGGGTGCATTGCGCGGGGGAGCACACCGGGACTGAAAAGGGACGAGGTATTTATTCTGTCGGGACCACAAGGCATTTATAAGAGCACCCTTTTTCGCACCCTCTCCCCGTTTCCGGAATGGTTCCGGGACGACGCCCAACCCTCTCTTTTCAAAGGAGACAAAGATCAGATTCTGGGCATGTACGGGAAATGGATTATCGAGCTACCCGAGCTGGACGCGACGCGCAAGACGCAGGCGGAATCCCTCCGTCGATTCTTTTCGCAACAGGAAGACCATGTTCGGCCGCCTTATGCGAGAACGGAAACACGGTTCCTGCGACAAATGGTGTTCGTCGGCACCACCAATTCTTCCGAATTTTTGAACGACCCGGCGGGTGAAAGGCGGTTCTGGCCGGCAACGATACGACGGAAAAGTCCGATTGACGTGCGATGGGTGGAGCGGATTCGCCTTCAGCTCTGGGCGCAGGCGAAAAGTCTGGTCAACGGCTATGCGAGCTATTGCCTCACGGAGTCCGAGAAACTTCTCCACGAGTCCAACGTGTCGGGTTACAAGATGCAGGATGTCTGGGAAGTTCCTGTGACGGAATTTCTGAGAGACCATGCCTTCCGGGAGATTCGGGTCTTCGATCTGTGCGTCGAGGCGTTGGGGGCGACCCCGGACCGGATTGACCGGAAGATGCAACAGCGTGTGACGGACATTTTGCTCAAGATGGGATGGTTTCGTCGTCGGAAGGGTGCGGAGACGTGGTGGTCCCGGCCGGGAGACTTGCGGGCACCGGAGTTTCTTCAGGAGCCGGACTGGAGTCCGCGTCAATAACCTGGGGAAAGCATTCCGGGTGGTTGCGTCGCCATTCTTCCTGCCCGGGTGCGAGCTGGTCCGAAAGCTCTTTCGCTTTGGCTTCGATCATGGCCCAGAGTTTCATGCCCTGTTCGTCGGTGGTGTCCTTTTTGGGCGGCGTGTGTTTCAGGATTTCCGCCGAAGCGGACAGTTTCATCGACAGATAGCGCTGGTAGCCGGCGGTCGCTTCCTTGTCGTCGAGGGAGGGAGGGGTGCCTAACGGAAGTTTGACGATGAACGCAAGGGTCTCGATCGCATAGGGTTGAAGCTCGGGGAGAGTGGGGGGAGCTTCCGTTTCCGAGACGTGGATAGACTCATCCTCGTTCGAGGGACGGTTTTCCGTAGTGGAGAGTGGTGGAATATCCCATGGCGTGAAGTCGAGAAAGTTGTCGTCCAAGTCGTTCTCCTATATCGGTCCGGTACATGGGGGACGAGGGAATTTCGACCTCTTCGACGGCGGCGTAGGCTTTTTTGCGAGACACCTCGACGGTTGCACCTCGTCCGGTCCCAACGAAGAGATAGTCTCCGGCGCTGGTAATCTGGGGCGCACGTACCACCTTTCCGTTCTCCATGCTCGGAACCTTTTCTTCAAGCTGGCATTCGAGCAGGTGGTGTCGGTCGCTGAGCGGGTCAATATGGTAGAGAGGGACCCCGTTCACTTCTTTGGCCGTATAGCTCGAATAGGGAAAGTCCGGAATGGCGACGACCACGCCGGTGCAGGTCCCTTCCGGGAACGCTCCGGTTTCCCATGCTCGCACGGGGTCCCGTTTTCCAAGAAGCCCGAGCTGAATATTCACGGACGGCCAGCCGGGACGCATGGTAAATTCGAGCGGCCAAGGGCGCCCTTTCTCGTCGATGATGCAATTCACGTCCACATAACCGGTATGGCCAAGTTTCATGAGACCCTTTTCGAGCGGGGCGAGAATCTTCTGGGCGAGCTTGGAGCGGTGCGTGGTATGCCAGACCGTTCCCATTTCCCCCGTGTTGACACCCTTTTCGCCGTTCATGAGTTTCTTGAATTCAAAGTTTTCGTGCCACGGTCCCCGGAAGCCCCCAGGGGTGAGAAACCCTCCGATCGCCATTTCAATGCCTTTGACGAACGGTTGCAGGATGAAGAGGCCGACCTTTTTCTTGGCCTTCTTCCACCGTTCGAGCATATACACCATGTCCGAGGCGCTTTTGGAGACGTACGTCAGGGCCTTGTCGGCGTCCCCGCAGGGTTTGGAGACGTACCGAACGGGATGCTTCTCGACGTGGGCGATGGCCTTGTCGTAGCTGGTAAATTCTTCGGACGGGAGGGTCTTCACTCCCCATTCCTGAAGAAACGCCTGTCCATCCTGCCGGTCCAGTTCGAGCTTGGCACTTTCCAACGTGGGTCCGATACGGTGAGGCGCCCGGTCCAGTTCCTTCATCCACATCGTGTTGTCGGCCAGCCAGACCACATGGTCGTCGAGGCGAGCCAGAGCGTGTTCGAGAGACTTCAAGGGAGGGTGCAAACCGGCTCCGATCTTGGAGTTTCGGGGAGTCTCCTTGTAGTACCAAGACACGTCCCATCCATGCTCCCGGGCACGAAGCACGAAGTCCAAAGCGGCTCCGTAGCGGTCCATCACGAGCAATTTTTTCACGGGTGCGCCGCCTTCCATTGCATACCGCTTCGGGTCGCCGTTTGCGGGGTGAGCAGGTAGCGCATCATGAGGTTCGTCATCTTGGGGGAGAGACCCGCTTTCTCGCTCTCCTGGTAGAACAGGCGGATGGTCGTCGGGTCCCGCATTTCGAGCAACCGGCGCACAGCGGGATTGTTCCGGAAGTGGGCGATGGCCTGCTTCGCTTTCCACGCTTGCAAGGCGTCAAACTGGTCTTCGGACGAATAGTTCTTCCCGGTCTGCATCCCGACCAGATAGAGGCCAAACTCTTCGAGCGATTGCGGCGTGACGCCGGAGTAAATTCCTTGGATAAGCGGACGCAGGGATTCTCCGTAAAGACTGGTGGCGCTCTCGACGAGAATATTCTGGATGTTGACCGGACTCACGTCCCCAAAGAGCTTCCCGAGCACGTTGGCATCGGTCATCCCGATACGGGGGAGGGTCAGGTCGCCGTGGGCGGCGCTCACCATGTCCTGTGCGACGTGGATGAGAGGGGAGGACTTGTTCATGCCGAGTCGTCCGGCGTCCAACGGAGACGTGAGCAGGTTCACCCATTCGAGCAAGTCCCGCGTGGTGCGAAACGGCGTGCTGATCGACACCATCTGGCCGTTGTCGAGCTTCCAGTCGATGCGGGTTGGCATGAGGGCTTCGGTCCATTTGGCTCCCGGATTCTGCCATGGAAAATGGCCCCCCTTCTTGCCGTCCTTGTCGGGAAGATGGTTGTAGGCGGTCATGAGATAATTCAGGCCGCACACCATCGCCATGTTCGTCATGTAGTCCCGCAGGAGCGCCATGCGATAGGCCCGTTTCTGCGACAGGAGAATCTTCCCCATACGGTCCGGAGGAACGCCGCGCATTTCGAGTTTCTTGCGGAGCACGTTGTCGTCCCGCAGCGCTTTGATGCCAAGGTTGAATGTGGTCGAGGTGTAGCGAAGGGAGAAGAGCGCAAAGTCCCCCATTTTCGACGCGCCTTCCTTGAACATATCGCGTCCCATGGTCCCTGCTAAGTCGGTCGCCGCATGGGCCGCCTTGACGCTGGCTTCTTCGTGCGTGAAGCCTTCGTCGATAAACTGGTCATACAGTAAATGCCGATAGGTCAGTCCCATGGTGTTGACGGCCGTGGAGAGGACCTTCGGCCATTTGGAGAAAAACTCCGCCATGCGGGGAAGGTTCCCTTCGGTTTTCGATTGCAGGCGCTTGAAAATCCGGTCGGCGAAGTCGTTGGCCTCGAACCCGTGGGGGAAGTACGGCGTGAACCCGTCCTTGGCATACTCTCCCATTTTCTGGGGCGAGTTCAGGTCGGACAGAGCCTTCTGGAACGCCGGACCTATCCGCTTCAGACCTTTCGCGCGAAAGAGCTGGGGAATGAAGCGCCCTCCGATATTGACGGCGTGGAAAGCGGGATTCCACATGATCGTCGAAATAATGGACCGCTGAATCGTTTGCAGTTTGCCCGGCGCCCCGTCGTGATAGGAGAGGATTTGATCGTAGATGGGCTTCACCGACGGATGCACCCCAAAAAGATGATCCGGATGGAGGGATAAGGACTGGTAGGGGTGTTCGGGGTTCACGAACGGGGAATCCGGGCCGCGCGAACCGATCTCGCCGTTCTGCTGGCCTTCCGACAGAAACTGCGCTTTGGCCGCGTCGCGGTTCATCCGGTCCGTTGCTTTCAACGCTTCCATGGGGGACTCGGGGTTCTCCATGAAGTCGGGGACTTTGTAGAAATGGGAAGGAGGAAGGGCCGGATGAGCCTGCACCGCTTCCGGGATGTCCGGCAATTTGTGCTCAAACTCCCACCGCTTGGCCACGTAGTTCTTGACCGCTTTCTGATAAAGCTCGTGGGCGTGCGCCTCCCCCTGCGCCTGCGTGGAGGGATGTTCGAGCTGGGCTTCGGCGAACCGGACAGAGGCGACGTTCTGGTCCAGGTGTTCCTTGTATTTCAGAATGGCCGGAGCGACGTTGGCCGGAGCGGGTTTCTCCAAGGCGTTGACGCTTCCCTGCAACCGTCCGACGGTCTTGGCCAGACCCTTCTTCACCAGACGGCGGTATAAGGCCCGGTATTCTTTTGGAATCACACCGCACTTCATTCGCACACCTTTTCCACGTCTCCCATGTCATAAGACTTGTGCTTGATATTGAACACATACCGCGTCGGATGGGCTTTCCATTCCGACCCGGGAACGGCTTTCTCAAACGCGTCGTAGGCCCGATGCCGCAGGTCCCGTGTCTGGTTGGCATACTTCACGGCGTGGGCGATCAACGCCTCGTCCGGCTGGTCTTTGAGTATCTTGTAAGGTTTGGTGTCGGGAATCAAGCGGCGCAAGGTTTGAAGAGAGTATTGGGCGTTTTTGGGTTCTGGCCGAATGGACCCTTCGGCTCCCCGGTACGATTCTCCGACGTTCTGGAGCGCTTCGTGAAAACCCGGAGAGGACGTGCCGGTAAAGTCGTCCCGTTTCAGGCGAGGATAGTTCTTGTTGTCCCGGTTCACTTCCCCGGCGATCTTCCGATAGTCGGCGTTCTGCGTGGGAACGTCCCCGAAGGTTCCTTCCTCGTTGGTCAGATGGACGCCGAGCGCTTTGAGCTTCTTTTCAAGGGAAGCGAGCGACTTGTCCGAAAGGGTCGGCTCGGTCCGTTTCGGCGTCGTTTTGGCCACCTTCTGCACGATCTCACCAAGCGGGGAAGACGGAGGGGGGGCCGGAGCCGAAGAGGACGCCGCAAGCGGTTCGGGTGGAGCGGCGGAAACGGGCGGTGTAACAGGCTCGGACGGAGGGGGAGGGGGTTCCACTGGAGCCGGACGAGACGCCTCCCCAAGGGGAATAGGAACGGTCCCGGGTGCTTCGACGGGAGGCTGCCCGGTCGAGTCCGACGTGATGGCCTTGAGCCTGTTCTGAAAGCGCACCCATGCTTTGCTGCCGCTTCCCTGTGGCAAACTGCGTACCGGCTCGGCGGAAAGAGCGGGACCTGGGGGCTTCGGAACAGGAGAAATAGGAGTTGGAACAGGCGGTGGAGTCTGGGCCGGAGTCGGAGCGGATTCCGTGGACGTGTCCACGACGCGCTTGGGCTGTTTGACGCCTTTTCCGACAAGAGCGCCGAGCGCAGCCGAGACGCCGACATCCCTCGAATCGCCTCCCGACGCGGCTGTGGCCCCTCCCTGCACGGCGGCTCCCGCGCCCATCTTCCCCAGAGTCTGCACAAGCGACTTGGCCGGAACCTTGGAAATGACCCCGGGCACCATAGCACCCACCGCTCCAGCAATCGGATGGTCCGGACTCATCGCGGCGCCCGTGGTCGCTAATCCGGCCAGACCTATAGGCTCCGCTCCGGGCACCGCTGTCAACGCGGCCGACGGAGCATACGCCGGTAATTCCCCGATCAGTTGCCCGGCGACACGAGGCCAATAGCTCGGCGAGTTTTTGAGGTTGACCTGTCCGTAGTCCGACAGGGTCTTTTCGAGCTGCGTATGGAGTCCCGTGAGACGACGGAGCGCTTTGAGGCTGTCCGACGCGCCGGTGGCCAAGCCTTTCGCAAATCCCGTCGGAATGCTTTCGGGTGGAGCGGTGGGAGGACCAGCGGGATGATCGTAGGGGCCGGTCTCCTGCTTGATAAAGTTCAGGCGGTCCTGAAAGTCCTGAATGTCCTTCCCGACGTTCTCGGCGCGTTTTTGGATGGCGGACGCATCTTTCCCCGTCAAGTCCTTGAAACGCTGGTAGAGGTCGGCGTCACTGAGGGGCATAACCCGGCCCCAGCGTCGAATAGAGCGCCGTAATCTTGTTGTTGACATCCTCTTTCAGATTCAACAGCTTCTGAATTTTTTCGGTCGCTTTGGCCTGTTCGGCAGGGGGCCGCGTAAAGTCGTTCTTGATCAAAAGCTGTTGCTGGATTTCGTCCTGAATCGTGGGCAGAAGCGACTTCATGGACCGAATCTCGTTCAACGAGTTTTTCTGCGTTTGCTGGAGCTTGGCCGCTTGCACCTTGGCCGCGTCGTGCCCCGCTCCGATCTTCTCCCGGCTCTTGTTCGTCGCGGTCGTTCGGTCGTTCATTTGCTGTTGGGTGTAAAGAGTCCGCTGGTTCGCCTGCTGGTCTTTATACACTTGTCGCTGGTTGGCCAGAATAGAGGGAAGAAGGGATGCAATGATGCCTTTCGTGCGGGGACTGTGCTGAAAGAGGTTCATCAGGTTCGACATGAAGGCCGCCTGCTCTCCGACGGGAGGATTGCCGCCATGCCGAGCGTAGAACATCTTGGCCATCTGGGTGAGGTGAAGCATCGGGTTGGACTCAATCTGCATCTGGGCACGCACGATGGGCGAGTTCAAGAGTTCCATCCCCGGCAACCCGTTGGCAGGCGCTGGCGTCGGAACCGATGGCGCCATGGGAGGGGGTTGTGGCGCACTCAGGTTCATCGCCGCCGGCAACGCGTTCGTCGGAACGGGAGGCACACCCGGAGAACGGTTCGGAATGGACGGCATCGTGGGAGCGGGAACAGGCTGGCTCGTGGGCAACGCCGCCGGAAGAGGTCGGGCTTGGGGAACGGCAGCGACCGGAGGCGCCTGCGTGCCATTTCCACGTGCCAGCATCTGAAGCATGTCGGCACCGGCGTTCTGCTGGTCCTGAAGCATTTTCTGTTCTTGCCGGTACTTCCCGAGGTTCAGCCAGAAGTCCGCGCTGGGCATCCCGCTCATCGTTACTCCTTAATAAAGAGGTGTTCCGCCCGAGGTCGGTCCCATCGAGGTGTAGGATGGGAGGCCGCTCCCCGAGGCCCCAGCCCCACTCCCGAGAGACGCCATCCCGGCGATATTCTGGGCGAGTCCCATGCCCGTCCCGAGTCCCGACGTGATCATGCCGAACGTGCCTAGCGTGTTGGAGAGGTTCGCGTTGTATTGGTTGAGTTGCGCGTTATATGTCCCGAGCTGGGCATTCGTCATGTTATTGTTCGAGGTCTGGCCCAGTCCCAGATAATTCAGCGCGTCGTTCATCGCCATCTGGGTCTGGTTGTTCCCCGCATTCACGAACCCGGCGTAATTGTCGAGCGCTTGCTGTTGGGTGGAGAGGTTGGCCAGATACGCATTATACGGCGCCGTGGCACCCTGCATGGTCTGGTTGAACGCATTGTTCCCGAGTCCGGACCCTCCCTGCAACAGCGTGCCATAGGAGGTGAGCGCGTTGTTCCCGGCTGCATTGAGACCACTTCCCGTATCGGCCGCGGTCGAAGCGGCACCGATCCCCGTATTCTGCAACCCGACCAGATAGTTCTGCCAGTTCTCGTTGAAGAGCTGTTGCTCCTGCGCCGAGACTCCCGCTCCGACCCCGGAGGCGTTCAGGCCCCGCGCCGCAAGGCTCGCGTTGACCTGGTTGTTGTTCTCGTTGTTCATGGTGTTATAGAGCGCCGTGTCCGCTCCGGGCAACGCGCCGACTTCGTTCAGCATCAGGTTCGACGTGTTGAAATACGGGGACGCCGCGCTGTAATCCTGCGCCGCCGCTCCCACGGCCGCCGGCGCGACCCCGTAGAGGCTGTTCATGGCGTTGTAGGAGTCCGCTCCGGCGCCTGTTCCCATGTTTCCCGCCGTCGAGACTCCGCTCATCATGTTGGTGTACGTCGGATTGTTCAGCGTCCCGGTCAGGATATTCTTGGCGTTCCCCGTGTTGGCGTAATAGGGGTTGTTGGCCTCGAACGTGTTGAGGCTGTTCAGGTAATTATTGGCGGTCGAGGCTTGCTTGGGAAGAACGTATTGGCTTGTTGTGGCGTTGGGTGCCGCAGGAGCAGGTCCGCCCATCAGAGTCCCCTTCTCTTTTTCCAGTCATTCCAGTCAATCACGTACAGCCATTCCTCCCACTCTTTTCCTCCCCACGTCACCTTCCGCAACACATGGGAGCGTCTGGCCCCGAACAGACCGAGCATCAGGGCGGACTTCCGGTTGTAGCTTCCGACGCGGTGCCAGACTTCCTCGGGTTGGAGCACGCTAAACAGAAAGTCGTGAGCCAGCTCACCGCACGCAAAGGTGGTTCTCGCCGTGTAGCCGGGGGCCATGAGCGTCCCGAAGTCAATCACGTCCCCTTGCGGCGTCAGGGAGAAAAACCCGAGCGTCACTTCGTCGTGCGTCCGCACCGCCCACCACGACGTGTTCGGGTTCGTCCGGTCCCCCCACCGGTCCTCGTCGCACCAGAACGTGTCGCCCTGCTCCGTACGAAGAAGCGGCCACACCTCGTAGATGTAATCGGCCCGGCGTATCTCCGACGGAGAGGCGTCGTACAGAACCTTTACGCCGTTCCCAGAGCCAGAGGATAGACAAGAAGCGTCTGGGTCCATGCGATTGTGGCGTTCCCCGACTCCACTGATATCCATAGGCGATCTTCCACTCCGTCGAAATAAAAAATGTCTTCCGCTGTCACGCTCTGATTCGCTCCGGAGGCGACGTTCGCATCCATCAGCGTCGCCACACCGTTGAACACGAAATGGACCGAGGCGGCGTTCCCGGAGGCGCTTCCGACCGTCACTCCTTTCACTGTTACTTTATAATATCCTGCGACGGAAGGAAAGAAATAGAGGAACGTCCCCGTCTGCGGATTCGGCACCAGGAACCCGGCGGGGTCGAACGTCGGCGTCCATGCGAGGGGAGCGACGGTGCCGCTGGCGTTCACGCCCGTGCTGGTCGCTCGCATGAGACCTTGCTTCTCGTCCGTCTCGGACACGATATTCGACCAGATGGAGTTGGTGAGCCAAGGAGACAGTGTGCGAGGACCCTTGTTCACTTTGAGCGTCGCCAGAGCGCTCGGCTTGTTCGAGAGGCCCGTCATGCTCACCACCATGTCGCTTCCGGCGTGGGCCGAGAAGGCCATCTGGGGAAGCAGCTCCACGATGGAGTCCTGTCCTCCTTCCGCCGTCACCCCTAAAGAGATCACGGGGCCGAAAGCCGTGATTGTTGCGTCGCTCTCTCCTTCCGACGTGAAGGAGAGCTGACCTTGCAGAGCAAGAACCGTCTCCGAGCCTTCCTCCCCCGTGACGCCGAATTGGGGTTGAAGCCCGGCTGTGGTGGCGCTTCCGGCATGCGACGTGAAGGAGAGCTGGCCTTGCAGGTTGACAACGGCGTCCTGACCTCCCTCCGCCTTCGTGTAAAACGTCAGGATGGGGCCGAACGTCGTGATCGTCGCCTCCGACCCCGCCTCTTCCGTAAAGGAGAATTGGGGAAGCAGGGCGACCACGGTGTTCGTCTCCCCTTCCGCCGTCACATCGAGAGAAGCCGGTCCGCTTCCTCCCGAGAGCAAGATGTAGAGAGCGGCGATGGAGTTCATGGGCTACGGTCCTTTATCCTTAACGTCTCACGCCGCCGCAGCCAGCACATGACACGGCACCGAGGCTGAAGCGGACGCCAGCCACACCGGAGTTCCCGCCTCAATATTCAATTCCAGCATATCGAAATTAAAAATGGTGTAGCTGGTAATACTGTAAATATTTTGCTGAAACACAATTTGCTGGCTTCCCGATGGTCCAATGGAAGTCTGTATAGAAAATTGGGCAGTATAGGTCAGATTCAAAGGGGCAATCCACAGGCGCTTCAGATTTACCGCTGGCGTGGAATATTGCACGGGAGTTCCAAACCCGGATGTTCCGGCCGTCAAGGTGGGTCCGCCCGTGGTGCTTCCGTACGTCATTCCGCACACATACCAGACAGGAACAATGGGCGCCCCGTCTTTCCACCATCCCATGAGGCTGATGGTCGCATCGGACCCGACGTTACTGACCTGATTAATCCGTGCCCACACTTGCGTATTGGGAGGAATAAAAAGAGGTCCTTGGACGGGGAGGGTGATGATCGAATTGAAGCGGATAGCCTGCACAATGGTCGTCACGGAGGTGGAAGAAGAACCAATGCCGATATCGCCATAAATGTCGCTGCCGCCCGTGGGGTAAAACATGGAGATGGCAACCCAGTTGATCGGGCCTCCGGTGGTCCCCAGAAGCGTCCATGCTCCATAGGTTCCCGCCGTCCCGCTCGGAGCCACAAGCGTACCGTAGGAGGCGCCGGAAAGTGGAGTTCCAATGAGTTGAGGATTAGAAAGTCTTCGGAGCATGGCCCTCTTTCCTCCTTAACTCACCCCGTAGAGCGCCCACGTCAAGCCCGTCGTCGGGAGACTCCCGGACAAAATCTGGGCGATAATCTGCAAGCCGTACAACGACCCCTCCCACGAATAAATTTTCACCGGAGCATAGCCGAGCGCCGGAGCGGCCGGAATGGCCACCGACACTTCCAGGGTGTCATTGTCGTACTCGTCGTAGCTGCTCGACGACAGGATAAGTGTTTGGAAGCTGAGGTTGAGAGGACTCCCGGCGGGAAGGTTGCGCTGACTGATAATAAATTGCTTGAGGCCGACCGTCGTGTCGGTAAAGAGCGTGTCCTGCGTCGTCAATGCCGTGGGCAGGTAGGTTCCGCTCGCAATCAAACTGAGTCCCATCCCGCCTCCCTATGTCGTCGGCCAGTTGATCGCCTGAATCGCACTCACGCTCGTCGCCGCCATCACCTGCTCGTACAGGTTCTGGAACGTCGGGTATAAGGCTTGCTCCCGTGCAAACGCCGTCAGATAAAAATTCTTGATATCCTGAAGCGTAAACAGCACCATGTTGTCGTTCACGTCCCAGAAGAAGAACCCGACGGGGACGGCGAAGCCTCCCGTCACATACGTCGTATAGGCCCGGGAATAATTGCGCTGGGAATCGCTGTCCATCGGAAACGTGCCCGTCACCCCTCCCACCGTCGTGTAGGTGTAGGGAGCGACGAGAGCGGCGTCGAGAGCATTCCGCAACGCCTGAATCTTGGCCTGTTGCATCGGAATCAGGTTGTAGTTGGCCGGAGGCGCCGTGGGAACGCCGTTCACAAGCGACCATCCGGGCTGATTTCCGATAGCCAGATATTGCGCTTGCGTCAACGGCGTCGCATTGGAGGGGAGCGCTCCCGTGGAGGCGAACACCGTCGTAATGAACGCCGTTTTCCCTACCAGGGTGGTAAAACACCCGTAGTTCATGGCGCCCCCTTACTTCTCAATGAAGTTCATGGCAGCGATGGGGAATTGCGGGAAGGGGTCGCCCGAATTGACTTGCACCGCTGTTCCGAACACACCGGACCCAAGGAACACCGGCGTCGTTGAGCTGTCGAACACCATGACGCCCACAATGAGACCCCAATTTCCGGTCGTGGAGCCGGAGCCGTACGACACCACCGCTCCGTTGTCCACTTTTTGGCCAAGGTAGGTGGAACCCGTGTAGGAGGCCAGCGGGAAGTTTGTCGAGCTGACGGCCAACGTCGCTCGGGCATACCCTCCGCCGCTCACTTCGGGCAACGTCCCGGCCACACGAAGAGAGGATGCTTCCGTCCAGACCGCTGTTCCGTCCGTCACGGTCGCTCCGGGAGCCGTCGGCCACACCGGCTCGGTGGTCCCCGTCGTACCCGCCGTGGTCAGCTCGTAAAAGTGGCCATTCGGGGTTGTGGGAGAGACCAGCTCGCCCGTGGTGGCGACAGCGGTGGAAGCGGTCCACGACCCGTACGCCGCAACCACCAGCGCAAAGGAAAGCGGGGAAGTCGGCAGCGTGGGCGCCACTCCCTGAAACATGAATTTCAACCACGCCTGTTGCATCCCTGTGCTTTTCATTTCTTCCCCTTCTTGCCTTTATCGAGCACCTTTTTGGCTTTTGCGTCGATCTTCTTCTTCTGGGCGGCGGTGATATTCCCCTTCTTCTCCGAAATGCCAGCATCCATCATGGCCGCACGGGCATGCGCCTTGTCCTCGACCGGGAAGGAGCGCCCCGGACCCGCAAAGTCTTTCTTCGGCAATTTCTTTCGTGCCTTCGGTGTCAGTGCCATCTCATTTCCCTCCCGTACAGATTTGGATGATTTCCCGAAGCTGGTCGTTCTGCTTCTCCGCTTCCCACAGCGTTGCCACAAGACCGCTCACCACCTGTCCCGGAGAGGATTGAGGGTCATGGACCACGTAGCTCACGAACGGCGGCATTTCCGGCGCCTTGCAATGCACCATAATGGGCACGTCCACCTTCTGCGCCACATACACGGTGCGGGTGCATCCCGTCAGTCCCAACAACACGAGAACCACGCCCCAGATTTTCATAGCCCGTTGCTCTCCTTCACGGCCCACTGAATCGCCTGCTCGCACGTTCCCTTGGGAGCGTTCTCGACAATCCGCAGAATCTTCGTGTGCGTCTTGCGGTCCTGCGTGTCGATGCGGGCCTGAAGCACCTGCATGCGAGCCTTGATCTTCTCCGTTGTGTCGTGATAGACCATAATCTTCTTGTTCTGGTCGCTCACCATCGCCTGAAACTGCTTGTTGGCCAACGACAGAGAAGCCCGTTCGGCGTCGCAGGCCAGAATCTTCAAATGCTCCATGTAGAGAAGTCCGACGAGGACCGCAATCGCCACATACGGACCGCCTTTCTTCGCCACGTCCATCACCAGACTAAGGCCCATTGTTGCCTCCCGCGTCGCCGCCGAGTCTCGACTTGCCTCCGATGGCCGCCGCCCACGCTCCCAGAAACCACGCAAACCCCTTGCACGTGTCCTGAAAATTGTCCCCCGTCTTGTGCACAATCCCCATCGAGGCATACCACAACAACACCAGGAGAGCGAGAAACCCTCCGACACGAATCGGGCACGCCGTCTGATTGTCTTTCTCGGTCACAAGCTGTTTGAAAAAAGTGCCCATGTCAGAAGAGGCTCCGGATTTTCGTCATGGCGGCGCTGATTTCCTCTTCCACAAAGCGGCCTTCGGACCTCATCCACGACTCGACCTTGGAGAAGACCGACTCTGCGCTGTGGTAGGTCGTCCCGCTCACTTTGTTGATCTCGGCGACCATGGCGGACATGGAGGCTTCGATGGACGAAATGACGCTGGCATGCGCTGTGGCGGTTTGGGTTTCGGCGGCTTTAAGATCATTAAGGGCGGTCATTGGATTCTCCTGTCTCATGCATTTTTAAGAAGGCCCGGCACCGCCGGACCCGGTTCAACCATCCATCCAAGGGAAGGGCCGGATTCTTGGACGCCGCTTCCTTATACCACGCTTCCTGACGATCAAGGACGCACGAGGCGAGCTTCAAAGGAAACGCAAACGTCTGCACGCATTTCACGGTCATCGGTCCCATGATACCATCCGGATTCGCTCCGGCGCAGATTTGCAGGTCTCGCACCGCTTGGCCAGCATCCCCCGCTCCCTCGTGATTGATCGCCCACTGGAACACCACGAAGTCGAGTCCGTCCGGAATCTCGTCCAAACATAACGGCTTCCAGTACGAAAACCAGTAAAAGTCCGCCACCTGGGCGTTCGTGAGCGTCCGCACCGGCACGCTGGTCATCCCTTTTTGCTGGCAATACTGGTCCCACGCCGTTTGCGTCACTCCGCACAGCGTCGGCCCTCCGTCATCGACGGTGTAATCCCCTTCGAGCATTCCCAGATACCGTAACGCCACACTGAATGTCATGCTCCACTCCGCTTGGGAAATTGCGTGGCAACCCGCTCCGACAGGCGGTCGATGCGCTCCGAAATATGGTGAAAGTCCTTCTGCATGGATTCCCGCAACGTCCCCTGATTTTCCATCAATTGCAAGATCAGTTGTCGCATCTCTTCATGCATGCGAAAGACCTCCGGAGACTGTACGTGATCTTTGGCGTGCTCCGTTTTCCATTGTTCGAGTTCTTCTAATCGCTCATCCCGGATATTCAACAGATACTTCACCAAAAACAGGGTTGCGACCCATCCGCCTGTCAAGACTAAATACACCAGCGTGTTCGGACTGTTTTCCACCCCCGCTCCTGTTATCCCGCATTATACAGGTGTAAATAATTATCGAAGTCCCCCGGCGTCACTAAATCCGACGCAATAGAAGGATAATGCTTTGTGGCTTCCATTGCACTATTCATCAATTCGGAGCAGAACCAGTGATTCTTGAGCCTCATGCGAAACCGGACGACAAAAGACACGATCGCCAGCCAGTCATACGGCTTGCCGAGCTGGGACTTCAAAAAGTCCCAGAACAACAGCTCTTCGTGCACGTCGAGAGACACATGCACGATATCGGAGGCTGTCGGTACGCAGTAGTCCGGCGGACGCACCTGCACGCCCCCGGAAAATCTGGCTCCCAGCCAACCGGCCTCCTTGTTCCCCACCGCATGCGGAGGACACCACACTTCCGAATGCGAGTAGGCAGAACGGCTCCAGAAACGAATCAGGGCGCTGGTGATACCCGCTTCGGTGATATTCCGGAACGTGATCATTTCTTTTTCATACCTTTCTTGACGCCCTTGCGTTCGTCTTTCTTGTCGTGGTCGATCTTGGTGCGGACATCTTTCTCCAAGGTCCCCACGTTCTTGTAGGCTTTCAAGCGGGTCAACGGCTTCTTGGCTTTGGTGACTTCGGCTTTCTTTCCGGCCAGTTCATCTTTCATGCGGGAAATGGATTGTTTTTTCATGACTTTCCCTTTCTGGGTTTAGGTGGACGTGGTGGAGTGCCCCCTTTTGGGGTTTTCAGGGCTTTGGCTTCTTCGAGGTTGGCTTTCTTGATACGGCTCATCATCCCCTTGTCTTTACGGATGGCCTCCGCTCTAAGCAAGGTTTCCCGGGCATTCTGAACTTCCCAGTCGAAATGCTGTTTTCTCATTCTGCTCTCCCGTTCAATTCCGGGACTCTCGGAATCATGATCGGCACCATCGAGCGACGGACTTCCATCGTCTCGTTCCGGAGCGCATCCACGCTCGCTCCCATTCGGTTCATCGCCATGGAGCTTTCCGTAATCACGGCGACGTGGATAATGTAGGCGCATTCCTGGTATTTTTCTACCGCTTGGGTCGTGATGTTCCGACGCTCCATCTGAAGCCAGAACTTGCACCCCTCTTCCACGCATTCGCTCTGGATGAGCGGACAGAGGGGAACGGACTTCTCCGGCTTCTTCAATCTTCCTCCTCGTCCCCATCGGGGCCATTATCAAAAGGAAGCCTGTCTTCTTCTGGTATCAATTCTTCACCCCCACAATGATGTCGATAGAGTTGATGTTCAGGGTGGATAGAGTATGAAGGTGTGCTCCACTGCCGCCGGTGTCTTGAATGGAGATGCCCGTCGCGGAAACAGTGTTCATTTGACCTGAAGCGCTTCCATTAGAACCATTTACTTGTGTGTTATTCGTACTGACCTGCCCCCACTGGGCGGCCCCGCCACCGCCACCCCAACCCAAATTGTTGCCCCACCACCACGGATGACTGTGCCCCGGGTCTGTCACCCCGTGACTGTGCGAAGGAATCTGTGCAACCGTTAGCGTCGTATCGTCCGTTGAGGCTGCCCCCCTCAAAACGGCTGAAACGCCGCTAGTCCCCGCATACACACCACCACCTGCCCCATTGACCATGCGGAGCAGAGAATCGTTCTGGACGGTCGTGTCTTGGGTCCATCCTGCGGGAACGGCGGCTTGTTGAAACAGCATGCGGGTTCCCGACGGAAGATACGTCCATGAACCACCATTCAAGGTAGGCGTCGCCAACGTCGGAGACTTGAGAGCAAGACCCGAAACTTCCTGAATCCATGCAAGCGCCGGGTTAAGAAGAATCCATCCCGGAGCGTTCGCATTGATCGTCGGAGAATATTGAAGAATGCAGACCATCCCGGCCTGAATGTCTCCAATATCGACCGGCTGGCCGTTGCTTTTGAAAATAGGATAAACCGCCGCTCCCGCTCCAAAGGTCGGATTTGTTGCCGTGTTGGTGTTGGCCGGAATAAACAGGAGCGTCATCCCTTGGACGTAGGACGTGATGGCGGGAGTGTAGGCCCCGTTATAGGCGTTGACCGTCCCGGTATCGACCGAGAAGATGCCGCTCGCTTTCTGAAGACCGGCGGGACTCAGACCGTTCGCATTGACCTGATTCACAATATAATTCAGGTCCGCCATGACTTGGGAAGCATCCCCCGTCGTTCCGTTCTGAAGCTGAACAGGAAGGTTCCCGACAATCCCGCTCACGCCGGCACCTCATACCCAAGCTCTCGTGCTTTCATTTCCAGTTCCCTCACGATGAACGTATCCGTCGCCGCCTGCGTGATCTGCGCCATGAACCCCTGCGCCACCATCACATTATCCATGTTTAAGGGTTGACGACGCAAGGGCAATTCGGGACTTCCCCACGTAAAATCGCCCCACACCATCGTGCCCCACACTCCCAAAGTCCCTTGCGTGTCGATTACGCCTTGCCCCAACAACGTCCCACGCTCGTTCAGGATATTTACGCTATAGGAAGGCTCCACGCCCGTCATGGGACATTCCAGCAAGAGCTGTTGGATGGAGTAGGCGTTTCCGCTCATGTCCGGAAGATTGAACCATGTCGTTTTCATGTTCACCTGATACGGGCTTCCGTTGTCCTCGTACACCGTATCGAGCGAAGGATAAAACGGGCACGCAAACAACGTCCCGTTTACGAGGGCGGAGGCCATATAGAAGCCCGTGTCGCTCGCCACAAGCGCATTGTAGGAGAAAGTATGCGGCCCCACCCACACCCGGTCAATCGTGTCGAACCAGAAGTCCGCATAGCCGTAGCTCACTCCCAGATACACGGTGGGCAACGAAATACGGAAGATGTTTCCCGTGTAGGCGGCAACCGCCCGGGTGAAGTCGGTGCAATTCAGAAAGGCCAAAATAAAGTTCGGCTGGTCGCTCTGGGCCAGTTCCTGCGTGATCAGGTTCTGCGCCTGCGCTCCGTAAAAGGCCAGATTGCCGTTCACTTCCAGAATACGAAGTCCATCCGGCGCCAGAAACACCAAACCTTCCGGAACCGGCGTCAACGTATTCTGCGCTTGGCATCCCGTCGCCTGTGACAGCTCGTTCAAGGCCAGCGTCCCAAGCGAATCGTCCCCCGTAATCTGCCAAATCTGAAGCTGCTTGAACACCATGAGGGATTGAATGACGCCTTCTTGACCTGTCCCAAGCGGCAATCCTCCCATGGCCGTAATAGGAAGATTGTCGCCCGTCACCAGAAACTGCGTGTCGAGAGTCCGTTGGAGCGGCGCTTCGGCGTCCGAATAATGGATGGCGTTCCCGACCACGAAATACGCCCGGTCATAATACTGCGCCACAATCGTCGGAAACCCGGGCAACGGATTGATCGACAGATTCCCGCTGTTCCACACCGGGGACCCCGTCGTCAGGTCCACCCAGAAAAAGACATTCGACCCGTAGGCTCCCGGGTGCGTGATCAGAATGTACGCCCCCACCTGGGTATAGGTTGGAGGGGTCCATGAGCCGTTCGGGGACGTGGCTTGGGGAATGTTATTGGCCGTCACGTTGGCAATGGAGAGAAACGTGTTCGTTTCCAGGTTGTAGAGAAAAGGCACCTCATAACCGGGATAATCCTGAGAAACGCACATCCCGAACAGATAGGTTCCCGACAATCCCAGAAGCGAAATAAAAGACGGCGTGTTCAAGCCCGACAAGGTGGTGACGGGAGTATGCCCACCCCGGGCGATCATCGCTCCCTTGACCCCCCGGTTCGGTTGCACGTTGGTGAGGAAACTGCACGACCCGGGGAAGCTCCCGTACATATCGGGCGAGTCCGTCAGTCCCCTCCACAACGTCTTGAAGACCTGACGGCCCATCATCGGCATATCAGAATCCTGTCATCTTGTTGGGACCGAAGCTCTGGGGCCGGAAGATCATCGGGTCCAGTCCCACCGTCCGAACGTAATTCTCCGCATCGCCCTGCACCTTCAAAATATCCTGCAACATTTTCTCCGTGACGGGATACATCATTTGATACCGGCTGTCGTCCACGATCAAAAACAGTTCCTGAGCGACCTTCCGGATGAGATATTGAGCGTAGGGGAACCACGGTTGGGATGTGTTCGTCGCCGGATTCGCAATCGGAGCGGGGATGCTCTGATACCGCATGAAAATCTGCATCGGAATCACAGGAGGGGGATACAAATAAATAAGGGGAGGGTTGGGATTCAGGTCCGTCGCATAGTTCTCCGGATAGTTCTGAATCCCGGGACCCGCAAAGAGACTGTCATACTGCGCCAACGACATAGCGTTGAGCATGAACGGCTCGCCCGAAATGAGATAATACACTTCCCGGGTCCGCACGAAGTCGGAAGGAAGGGGAGTCGCCGAGCGATAATTTCCGTTGGCGTCGGCGACGGGGGGATTGGCTGTAAACGTAAACTTCTTGCGAAGAATCTGCCAGTCGTACGTGAGCGCAAGATTATCCAGTTCCGCTTGCAGGATTTCTCCCGCTTGCGTCGTGTAGCCCGGATTCTTGGCAATATCCAAGGCCCTCTGGATAATCTGCTGGCACGTCAGACTAAGCGGTTGCATCGACCAGAAGCCCGAGGCGTTCTTCCGCTTCTTCCTTTTTCCTCACCGCGTTCCGGTACGCATTTTCGAGTTGCGTAATCACCGAAGGAGGGGTGTCTTCTTTTTCTCGCACGCTTTCGAGGTGGTCGGCAATATTTCTCATCTCCACCTGGGCCTGCACCAGAGCGACCTCCACATTCTTGCGCTCTTCCTGATCGAGAAAATGCTTCCCGACTTTCTTCAGGCGTTCCACGGTCTCGATCATTTCCTCGACAGTCACGTCCTGCGTAAAATTCCCGTCAATGGACAGTTGGGCACCAATTCCCAAGTCCATCGTAAAATGAAACAGGGACCCGATTTTTTCCTTCTCACCCACGGAACGCTCCTGCTTTGTTGACCACGATACCGTTATGTTGACGGAAAACATTCTCCGTCTTTCCCTTCCCTAAGATTTCCTCGTCGTGCGCCTTGGTGCGAGCGCAAATTTCCCGCAATGACGCATAGGTGGACGGCTTCACCGTGTAGGTGCGACCATGGAAGAACTTGACGCCGTTGAAGAGAATGTAATTCGCTGTCATCCCCAAGTCCACTTCAAACGTAATCCGCTCTTCCTCTTTCTTTTCCTTTTCCTTGACCATGCTACTCATGATTCCCTCCTAAAAAAAGGGGGCCGAAGCCCCCTTCAGGGATTAATAATTATCCACCCCGCCAGCGTCCGGCGTGGAGACAAAGGCCGAAGCGCCTTCAATCCGGAGCATAAACTCCTGATTTTCGATCAGGGTGCCGTAAAAAATTTTCCAGCTCAACATCCGGAGCTGATTGAGCGGGTCAAACTTGTCCGCTTCCCGAAGATAGAACGTGTCGATCTTGTCCAGTTCCACCTGGGAGTAAGCATCCCGCCCAAAGATGAAGGTGGGATAGACGGTCACGCCAGTCGCCGGAGCGGCCGGAGGTGTCTGGGACATACCGACGCCGGTAATGACAGCGGTGGTGCTGTTGACCAACCCGACCGCCTGACCCGCCGCCGGGCCATAGGTCGGTCCAGAGGCACACAGTCCCAGATTGGTCGGAGAGGTCGTTGTTCCGATATAGACATTGTACGTGTAGCCCGGGTTCGTCGGAAGAGGCACCGACAAGCTCCCGGTGGGACCGGTGACGGCGATTCCGGCAGACACTTGGCAGATATAGGATTCATACCCTTTCTGCGTATCGGTCCCGGTCACAATGACATAGTACGTTCCGGTAGCCAGATTCCCGGCGGTCCCGGCTGTCGGCGCCACAGCGGCGACCCCGATGAACGGAGGCACCATGTTGGAGACAGTAAAGCGAACGCCGCCCCATTCTCCCACTTCCATGTTATACAGCCGGTTGATATCGCTGTAGGACCATGCGGTGGAAATAACGGAGTTTTCCCTCATGTCTTGGGTGGGAAGAGGATGCATGATGGCGACATAATGCGGGTTTTGCAGAGGCGGCTTGCTGGCCCGGGCCGGTCCTTCCCCGTCCATCTGCACCTTGGTGTCCTCGTCCTTGTCTCCCATAAAGCGAGGCGCCCCGACTGTGGTGAGCACACCCACCGCCCGGTCGATCTCATGCGGGGACAAAACATCGGAGGAAGTCAAAGCTCCCCGTCCGGCGACCGCTCCCACATAATTGACCTGGGAACCCGCCATCAGCGCATTGAAAGTGTTTCTTTCCAAAGTTTCCGCCACCTGCAAGGCCAAGAGCCGTTCCGCCTGCTTCCACACAGGATGGAAGGTGGTCAGCTCGGACACGTCCGTCAGGTTGATGCGATCTCCCCACTGTTGAGCGACGCCCGTGACAATCTGAATGGACATCGTTTCTCCGGGAGGGGCAATTCCTTCGGAAATGGGATACTGCGGCAAAGGAACACGGACAAACCGGGTCGCCTGATAGGTGACGCCGTTCCCCTTGTCCAGTTTCCGCTTGGTGCCAAACTGATAGGCCACAAGCTGCCGAACGGACAGAGGGAGGACTTTCTTATTGATGTATTTGCCAAAATCACTGGCAAACTGGGTACTCAGATTGGTATTGTTGGCCATCGCTTACTCCCGTCAAAAGGTATAGGATTTCATGCGCTCTTCAAAATCCGCATCTTCCTTTTCGACGCTGGACGCCCGGGACTTGCCCGAGACTCCCTTGGTCGGTTGTGCGGGTCTGGAAGTCGCTTTTCGTCCGGAGGACACTGTTTTTCGTTTGAGCACTTCTTGGCCCAGAACAAATTGCAGGGCTTCCTCACGAGAAATGGCCAACCCCCTTTGACGAGCATTCCGGAAGGTTTCTTCCACCCGGTCCGCCATTTTGGCCACAACCGGGTCCCGGGACTTCAGCGTCTCGAATTTCAGAGCGTCAATCTGATCGGCCATGTATCCAATAGCGCCGTTCAACTGATTGCGAAGCTGCTGATTCTCGTACGCCTGACGTTCTTCCGGCGAAAACGAACTGAGGTCCGGAGCCGGAGGCTGTTGCGGAACAGGCCGGGAGGTTTCCTCGACCTTGCGCCGCAGATTGTGCACTTCCTCCACAAGCTGACGAATCCGGTCTTGCGCCCGGCTCCGCTGTTGCGCCGGTGGAGTCTGGTCGTCTTCTAGGTCTTGCGGCTCGTCCTCCAACGAAAGATCGGCAGAATCTTCTGCCGGAATGTCCCCTTCCGTCTCGAAACTGTCGTCCGGTAGAACATCTTGCTCTTGGGGTTCCAACTCATCGTTCGGCATAACTTCTCCTTTTTACGCTGAGGTAGCGATGGCCCCGTAACGTGGTGGCATGCGATCTTCTTTCTTTTATCTATTCTGTCCGTCCCTGTCAAGGGCGACCCGGACGAGGCACCACGCCCGGACCCTTCATGCGGTCCTGATGAATCGCTCCCGCCGGATTCTGCGGACCTTTGAGCGGTGTCACCTGCGCTCCCGGACGAGGCATCCCCCGAGGCGGCGCTCCCGCCGGTCCGGCCATCGGAGGCGGTTGCTGTTTCGCCTGCAACTGGGCCTGATGTTGCTGAATATGCATCTGGAACAACTGGCCCATTTCCTCGTTCCCTTCGGGACCCTCCGGCATCGCTTCCTGTAACCCCTGCATGTGCACCTGGATATGCAGCACGTCGTTGTCCATCGGATGGACCGCCGCCGGATGAAGCGCCATCATCATCTGATTCTCGATCTGGGGAGGAACGGACAACTCGTCCTGCATCGACTTCAAGACCCGACTTCCCATCGACGGACCGAACACGCTCTCCACAAGATTCTGCACGATGGGGCCAAGGTCGATCTTCTTTCCGTCCAGAGCCTGAGGCGGCAGATTGGACAAAATGTTCATGGCGCTCACCTGCTGCTGCACCTTCTGGACATTCTTTTCTTCTTCCGACGCCATCCACAAGAACTGGAAGTCTCCCATCTCTTCAAAGACCGGAATTTCCTCCATAGCGACTTTCATCCCCTTCTCGCCCCACGTCGGGATGGAAAGAGGTTTCTCCCGGAACTGCACGTCCATTTCATACATCCATTGCAAGAGCGGCGTCAGAATTTCACCTTCCAGAATGGAGATCTCTTCCTCAATGCTCTCGACGGCCAACTGCTGTTGCGCCGCAATCTCGGCCTGCGTCGGTTTCTTGTAACCACCCTGCGGCACCATCGTCGGATTCAGACCCAACGACTCCATAATCTGCGCCTTGAACGCTTCCATCATCTGCAACGAATTTTGCCACAACGGGGGCATCTCGACGAAACGGGTCGTGTTCGGGTTGGCCAGCCAAATCGCCGCAAGGCTCACCATCATGCTCTCATACACCGGATTCTCTTTCGGGTCCGTCATGCAAATCGGCATCAGGCTAAACGCCGCCGAGTCCAGTCCCATGTTCGCCACATCGTTCAGGGCATACTGCATCGGAGCGACGTTCTTGATCGCGCTCTGCCCGAAGAAACTTCCCGGGACCTTCCGGTACGGGACCGACAGAATCGGAATCCTCTGGCTGTAGTAAGGGTTCGGCTCGCACTTCAGAATCAGGTTCGGCCCTCCCATCACCACCACATACGGCTCTCCCTTGATCTTTCCCCACATCTGATAAACCAGAATCCGCTTCGTTCCTTCCTTGGCCCGGATGCCGGCCGCCTCCGCATGCTCCTTCTCGGCGTCTTCCTGCTCTTCGGCGACTCCTTCCTGCTCCAAGGCGCCCAAGAGCTTTTTCACGTCGTACTCGTATTCCCCGCTCTCCGCCTTCGCCTTGATGGACGATTCCGTTTCCCAGACCAGAATCCCCACCAGGTCCGCATCTTCCAACCGGTCGACGGTGGGAGGCAACACCACCAACTGCTCCGTCGGAATCACCCAGACCGACGGGCACGAGTCCTCGTACTCCGTCTCCTGAATCCGTGTCTCCTGCTCCAAGGTCGGAAGACCGTCCTGCTCGACATCCTCCTTCACCTTCTTCAACCGTTTCAGAATCTTCTTTTCCCACTCGATAAAGAGCGAAAACTGTCCCTCGATCTCTCCCGCCCGTAACAACGAAGAAATCGTCGAGCGCAGCCCCATCTTCCGTACATAGTGATTCAGAAGCGACGCAATCTGCTCCGTGGGCCGGTCGTCCATGGCGAGGACCTTGGAGTAATTCCCGTTTCCCGGAAAGAGCATGTTCGTCAGGCGCAACTGCTTCGCCTCGATGGCGTCCCGCACCACGGACACGAACACCCGGTTCTCCCGGGGCTGAACCCCCGCATAGCGCTGTTTGTCCGTGAGCTTGGCGTTGTAGATGTCCCAATACGCCTTGATGTCCGACTTCTGGGAGCGCTTCCCTTTCAGTCCTTCGAGCATCCGGCGATAAAACTTCTCCGCCTCCTTCCGGTTCAACGTCCCGCTCATGGCTTCGGTCCTTCAGGCGCTTTGGGACGAGGCACCGACGCCATCTTGACGGGCGGCTTCCCGGGCGCCGGGACCGTCCCCTCGATTCCCGCCTTGTTCATGGCACTGATATGCGACACAATCCGGTTCTTGACCATGTGCTCCACCACCTGCATCATCCCCAGCAGCAGATAGCCGTCATGCACGTCCGTGAACCCCCACGTCATGGTGCTCGGCGACAAGTGGACCTCGAACTCCATGCTTTTCTTCTCTAAAGGAACTCCCCGCATCGCTCCGTCCTGACTCATCTCATCTCCCTCCAAACTGATAATGTCTCGGAGCCTGCTGACCCCGTTTCTCCTGCGCCCACTGCGACCAGACCACCTCGACCAGCCGGCCGAACCGGGAGGCGTCCCCCTCCACGAGCTGGTCCTTCTCGGCGTCCCACCGGTAGCCTCCGTTGAGGGCATGCAACACCGGGAGCGTCCCGTTCTCGCCCGTCACCACCACGTCCCCGTTGGCCAAGGCCGTCGCCATGCACCCGACCGGGACCTCCGGCGTCCGGTAGGACAGCACGCCCTGTCGCCGCATGGTGGCCGAGACTCCCCCGGACAACCGCTCGTCCTGAACGGTGGTCCACACTTTCACGCCGCCATAATCCCGCCGCGCCTCGCTCACGACCCCCATCCACTCGTCGGACAGGCTCCGGCACAACCGCTTCCCCGCCTCCACGATCTCGACGCGGGAGGGGCCGATCTGGGCCAAGACCCACCACACCGTGTTGGCCCCGTCCGATTCGCCCACGAGCCACTTGTCCCTCGAGGGAATCACCGGACACTCCGTTTTCCTCAACACCACATTATAGAGACTTTTTCCCTTCCGTGTCCTCACCGCGTAGGCCAAGGCGTTCAGCACGTCCACCCTCCCTCGCGGGAACGCCTCCATCTCGGCCACAAGGTCCTCGCAAAACTCGGACACCACGATGCGCCCCGCCTCCAGAAACGGTTGCAGACCCAAGATGAACGTCGTCTTGTCGCGGTCTCTGGGCGCGGCCAGCGCCACCACGGGGAGCACGTCCCCTTTCTCCGTCATGGCCACGGACAACGGCTCCATGAGATAATCTTCGAGGCCGTCCTTCTCGATGCCCATCTCGACGGGCGCCCACCTCCGGTTCAGGCGAAACAGCTCGTCGATGGTCTGGGAGGGCTTGTGGTAGTATCCCTTGGCCTCCCGCACGTACAGGGTGTCTCCCACCCAGCTATACACCGCATGGCCGGTCCGGGCGACCTTCCCGATGGCCTTCCGCGCCGGGTCGCACGCGCTCACCACGGGACCCTGCGGCATCAGAGCCGCGCTCATGCGTCCCACCTTCTCGGTCTGGAACACGCGGTTCTCTTTCCCGACCGGGTTCAGCATATACTCCTGCTCGAAGCCGTCCCCGTCGCCCGCCTCCACGTACAGACGGCGAATATTCTCGACCTCCGCGGTCGCAAACCGCTCCGGCCACATCGACTCGCCGCTCGCGTCCAGAATCGGAAACCGGAGCGTCCGGAACCCCTTGTGCCGCGCCAGCTTCACCATGAGACTGTCCGGTCCCATCGGCGTCCCGATCACGCGCAACCGTCCCTTCTTCGGATGCAACGCCGGAAGCAGCGCCCGCAAAAACCAGCTCATGAGCTTGCGTCGTGCCTCGTCCGTGCGTGCGTTCTCTTCATCCTCCAGGTCGTCGCAGAGAATAAAGTCCGGACGGCGGCTGTGCTTCTCCTTCTTTCCCCGAATCTGCTGCCCCACCCCGAACGCTTTCAGCTTCGCCCCGTTGGCCAGCTCGATCTCGCCCTGACGCCACATCGGCCCGACCTGATGGCCGTACCGGAGCGCAATCATCTCGTTCGTCTCGATCTCGTACTTGATGGTCTCGACCCGCTCGATGGCGCTGTCCAGCGAATTTCCGACGATCAGACCGTACCCCGCCCGTCCCTCCAGCAACTCCATCAGCATCGTCTCTTCGCCCAGCGACGTCTTCGCCGCCCCCCGGAACGCCTGGATGGCCACAAGCCGGTCGTCCGAGCGCAACGCCTCCAACACCGCGTAGTGGAATCGCGGCGTCCTTTCTTCCCTCCGACCCTGAAACACGAGCTGGTGCAGGGCGCCCGCTCCGATCTCGCTCACCGTCCGCTCCCGTACGGCACATAGACAGGAGGCGCCCCGAACCCGTAAGGGCTGGTCGCCGACTGCGGATTGTACGGATTCCCCATCGTCGAGTAGGGGTTGTTCACGCTGTCCATACTATACGGACTGCCGTATCGTCCATACGGGTTCGCCACACTGTTCATGTCATACGGATTCTCGTTCACCGCGCCCCCTGTGGACAACGTGGGACTTCCCGGCATCGGAACCGACGGCACCGGCGCCACGCCCCGAAACGCCGGGAAGGTCCCGCAACACGCATCCGCCCTACCGGCCACCCCACCCAGCAGAAACGCTACTACCAAGACTATCCCGCTCGCTCTCGTTCTCATCGCTCTCTCCCTCCAAAAAGGCATCCACCAACGCCTCGACCGTCTTCGACCGCTTTCCCTTTCCTACCACGCGGTCCAGCGCTTCCAGCTTTTCGACCGGAATCCACACCGTCCGGTACATCACTCTCGATTCTCGCATACCCACCTCCTAACCTTAGTGTATATCCATTTTACTTGGTACGCAAGACCCGACGGAGACGGACGCTCTGTGGGCGCCAAGCCGACTTGTGGCGTGAAAAAGAGGCGGCGCTATTGGGTCATTGGGAGGCGGGGATGAGAGATTGTTGGGTCGTGGATAGCCATGAGGTTATTTTGGAAAGCTGTTCGGCGTTGGAGGGGGGAGGATGGAAATATTTTTTTGCGTCAGCTTGAGGCGCCAGCCCGAGATGCCCTGCGTGAGCCTTCCTACTACGTCTTGCGCCCGGGTTGGTACCACGCACCGTGGTCGGTTGGTACCACGCACCGTGGTCGGTTGGTACCACGCACCGTGGTCGGTTGGTACCACGCACCGTGGTCGGTTGGTACCACGCACCGTGGTCGGTTGGTACCAC
>JAEHJW020008930.1_pt1 | contig 30060 bp, 44 predicted proteins | sample 9271431 | NCBI WGS metagenome assembly JAEHJW02 | reverse complement strand
TAAGCTCATCGCCTGTCAGTGCGGCCCCGCGTTGTTGAATAGCCGTGGCGCCCAGGCCGTTGACATTTAATGTCGAAGCGCCGGTATTCGTGGCGGCTACCTTGATCCTGATTTCTGCTCCCACAAGGTCCGCCAACGCGGTAGGCGCTGGTGTCAGAGTGATAGCAAGAGCGTTGACGGCGCCAGTGTCGGCAGAATAGCTGAAAATTCCGGATTGCACCTGCGGAACCTGAGCCATTCCGGCCTGCTGCCCAGCGGTAGGGCCTGAAAACGCAATATCGCCGCTGTTCCAGTTCTGTGCCGATGTACCTTCCTGCGCTCGTTCGACCGTCAGAGTCACACCGGAAATGGCAGTAACATACACGATTTCGTAGATCAGACCCGTGTCAGTATCATTCAGAGTCAGAGCGAATATTTCATCGGTTCCAAGCGTTGGAAGATTTGCTGAACTTGAAAGCGTCAGCGTCGTAGCCGTATTCGACGCAGCGACAGCAAGGGTCGTACTGACATAATTAGCAAAAACGAAAGTGGTCATGCGGAGATCCTAACAACGAAAGTCGTTTGCGTTGGCCATGCAAGAATACCCTGAGATACGAAGTCCGAAAATATCTGAGACAAAGGAGTGGACGGAATCGTTATATTCAACTGGATCTGTAGAGCCTGGCGCATATACATCATGCCATACGCAGGCCTAAATCCATATACATTCATACCGTAGGCAGTATCCGTGATCATCATCCTCGGATCGATGCTGATATTATCAATGAGGCCCAGATCAATGTCGGACCCGTCAACCCCGTATAAAAATCTGGCGATGCGCTTTTTGAGCCATGTAATGCCAATGGTATAACCATCACCCTTGAACATCGACCATGTGATCGCTCTTTTGTAAATATCGTCGTTGGCTATCGTGGCAGTGCCTGATTTTTTGATCTGGAAAATGCCATAGGCAAGACTGCCATACTTCTTTGTCCCATAATCTCCGCTCGTGGATTCAAATGACGTGCTGATGACAGGTCGAGCGACATTATAAATATTCGTTCCGGTCCAGTCCAGAAGCGGACCTGAGATCGTTGGTAGTGTCCAGACTGCAAGTGGCGTGGAATTGAACCATGAAAGATACCCTTGAGCGAATTGATTAGTGACCTGAATGATCCCCTGAAGATCGGCATCGTCGGAAAATTCGTTATACAGGTAAGCTGGTGGCGCAGAAGCCAAAGGCTGCTGAGTAAAAAATTCAATACTTGAAGCCATCAGCCCTGCACCACGCTGACAGAGATCAATGAAGCCAACAGGTAACTTTCAGGGTCGCTTGTTATCAACGACGTTCCTGCTGCTGGCGTGACCTCGATTCCATTGATGTATACGGTGGTGTTGAAGCTCGTCAGTAAATGTCTTGCAAGAACGGAAGAAATAGCGTTCTGAAAAACATCATAGACTTCGAGAAGATTAAGCGGTTGACCGACAGATATGCTGTTTATATAGTTGGTGACCGCAAGCTGCCCAAGCTGATTTACCTGTGTTGCCGCCGTGAAATTAGTGAGCGACGTATTCCATACAATGTCGACAGAAACGTTCTGTGCCGGCGGATTGACATAAATAATGGAATAGGTATCCGGCGGATCGACAAGGCTCACAGTAATGTTACGATCAGAGATCATGGATCCCATGAGCATGGGGAAATGAAGTGTCCCGATAAAAATAGCATTGGCTACAGCGTAAGGATCGCCACCGCCGCAGATGATCTCCCACGTGCTCGATACCTGCCGAATACTGACCAGACGCGGGTCAACGCCGGGGATCGCCATCAGAAGGGTCTTGATGAAATTGACAACGCCGACTCCCTGGTCGGATATCGCCGTCAACAGTCTCGATCTATAGCTCTGCACGGTTTCCGATGCTGATCCCGGCGTTCCTGCCTTAGGATTATTCACGGTCAGGGAATACCCCGATGGAATCGTCGTTACGACAGTCGTGACGGTATTGGCTAAAGGTGTCCAGACACCGGCCTGCGAAGCCACGCAATAGGTAGATGCGCTCTGACCGTTCGATCCTATGACCGATCCGACCTGCACAACGTATTGATAAGTTCCGTCGGAAACAATAAATCCGGCAGGGATCACATATCCGACGGTTCCGGTGAAAACGACATTGACATTGGTGTTGACCGGAATCCCTTGAGGCAATCCCAACGCCTGACCAAGAAGGGACAGCACATAAGCGCTTGCCCCTGAGGGAGATATGGACGCGACCGCATCAACGCGAGCCTGATCGATGGTCGCGATGGCGGCAATGATGGTGCCAAGCACGTCATCTATCAGCGTTCCCGGAAGATTCGCCGTATAATCCGGAACAACAGCAGCAATCGCCTGCTGCATCAAGGACAGCAGAATCTCTGGCGCGGTCGGTTGCGGTCCGGCATTGCCAGAACCCATAATGAGGGGCACCGGAACGATATTTGACAGCGACGAACTCATGTTGGCACCACCAGCTCAACGGACGCTCCTGTTTTGGTCGTAATCGCCACTTGGTACTGAGGCGGAAACGTATTGGGGATTCGGTACATCATGAGCGCGGCGAAAAGTCCTGAAAATTGAGTCTGAATATTCATGACATAAAAATCAGGAAAAACCTGAGTGACAATAGTCTGCTGTTGTGGAATGCCCCAATTTGCATGAAACGGACTTTCCCCCAGAATAAGTTTGATGACTTGAGCCAACCACGTAATATACACGGCCTGATTACTGCCATTGGACGCAGTGGATACCTCGACCCACGTCTTGGTGCCATCAGAATTTGTCGTTCGTCCCCAAACGCGCATCAGGCCACAGGTCCGCTTGTTGTCGTTTCCGCGCCGCTTCCCGGAATGTAATTGTGTTGATGCGTTTCGGCAACAAAGCCATCAGACATGGTAAATCCAGAACTTGTGAAGGTCCACGTATTTCCACCAACTTTCATGGTGATGCCGCTGCCGTTTCCAATAATGCTGACCGATGCATTTTGTGTCTGCATTACAAAACCAGAAGGCCCCTGCAACTGAATCGAATTCGCATCGACAGGAGCGAACGATGAGTTTCCGCATGGTACATATAATAGCGATCCGAGATTAGAAACCCGAGGATGAATGGGCGGCAGCGCCGAACTAAGCCCCGCGATATAGTCGATATGAGCATCCAGAGGCACAACGACGCCGGTGTCGCCGACCTGATAGGGCAGATAGATCCATGGGGCCCCAAAAGCTGGCACCTCGATGGCAGGCAATACAAACGGCGTAGTGTCCAGCACCGAAAAATTGACAGTGACAATCTGTCCGGAAACAGCCTGGATCTTGCACGGAAGCGCGTTTCCACGCTCCTGCGCCAGTTCGAGAGCCAGCTTCTGGCTGACATTCCTGAGACTGGTCTGATGCCATATTTTCTCGAAAAAACTATCCACTTGAATCGCTCACCACCGGCGTCAACGCAACACATTCCAGCACCGACATCCAGTCCTCTCCCGACTGTCCGCGAAATTGACCAATCTGCCGTACCGCCCTGACAATGAACTTCCCCTTGAATGTCAGTGGAAGATTATATAGGGCATTGTCCACGCTCGCGAGCACCGAAGCGAATCCCGGCTGCCCTGTGTCCTGCGCCGGCATACTGACAATATCTCCAACCTGTATGTCGGCTCTGAGAACTACAGGGACCGACAACACGCCCGCCTCGATCCATGTCGGCTGTCCGATCAGATCATAATATTGAAGCTGAATAGCATTCTGATTCTTTGCGTTTGAAAAATCCGTAACGAAAATCGTTCCGTTGCGTAAATAGATTCTGACGGCATAGCCACCTTTATTGATGGCAGACGTAAGCTGGTAGATGAAGCGTCCCAGTCCGAACGTCGTTCCCCATTTTGCCACTTCTGTATGGGGCCATACATAGTTTCCTATATTCATCTTTATCGGCGCTCCCGGAAACGCGGTCTGAAGCGTTTGCTGAAGTGCGTCGGAAAGTTGCGTTCCCTTTGGCCAGACAAAGGTGAAATTACCGGGATTGTCAGGCTCGAAATTTGTCGCCGTAACCACAAATTCTATAGCCAGACGCTCGGCGATCCAGTTTCCATATGAGCCGTACACCAAGCCTTTCAGAATCGTGCCGGGGATTGGCTGAGCCGCCGATATCGGCAAACCGCCAACCATTCCGGCCTTCAAACTGAGATCAAATCCCTGAAACTGTAGCGGTTGTTCGAGATATTTGAGGTTGATCCCCTCGATGCCGACAATCGATGCTCCCGCCGAAGGATAAATCCCAACAACGAAAGCGTCGAAATAAATATTCAATGCCCCGGCATCATAATCGGCGCCGGATCCGCTGGTCCACGAATACGTTTTTCCACTCGACGGATCTTTAAGAGTCAGATCGTAATATCTCACTGTGTGATCTCAAATGTTCCCGTATCCTCATTGAACAAAATCGTGCTTGTCAGAAACATTCCGGGAAACAAATAGATATTCCCTCCCTGAGGGGAGCCGATAAGAGGCTGCATCTGCACAACCACGCCGCTCTGCATCAAGATCACGTACCATCTCTGACCATAAATATTCCATTTCGCTTGCAGCGTGTAGCTTTGTCCATCCAGCGTGACCACCACCGAGAATGGAGGGGTGGCGCTGTTGTTCGGCGCGAAGGAAATGAACGTTGTTGACGTTGGTGCTGGGGTAGTTGAACCTGACATTTACAGATACTGCCCGACAGCTCCGGCAATGCCTCCAATGCCGCTATTGATGGACGAGAGTGCTCCCTGTAGTGGCGATCCAGCGGCAGCCTGACCGCCCGTCCATGAGGACGACGATATCTGTTGACCGCCTGATATTTTGGACATGAGCGCATTCATCGCCGACTGCGCACTTTGGAGCGATATAACAGGCTTTTCAAAATCCCATTGCCATTCGATCTGCTGCTGTTTACCCCCTGGGGTAATATCGGTAATGCGCAGAAGAATGCAGTCCGTCGATATATAGCTGGGCAAAGCCACAACAAACGTTCCGCCAGAATTTATGTGGTTATCAAGGGTGGAAAGAAGGCTTGTAAACAAGGGCAGCTTCGTGATGTAGCCTCCCGTATCCTTCACCGGCATGATCATGCGCAGGCTGAGAACGTTCGGCTGTTTAACGATGGCGTTCGCCGCGACACGCTGGTTCGCAAAGGAGTAAGTCGCGGCTGTATTGTTGACCGGCGTAGCGCCCGGTAGCGGAACGAACTGCCATGGGAAGTCGGAAAGGGATACGATCCCGCTCGATGCTACACCCTGTACGAAGCCCGCCAACCCTCCCAGAACGCCGACGATAGGCATAAGACCGCCCGGCGTGCTGGCGAAGCTGCCGCCTGACATAATGATCGGCGATACCTGAAAAGCAAGGGTATAGACCGACCTGAAGGCGGCGGAGACAGCGCCTGACATCAGGGGCCTATAGCCGCCGCGTAGGCGGCGATATTGACGCGGCTACCAGTGGAATTGCTGACATCCAGATTGATAGATCCCTGTCTTAGACCGTCGGTGATAGCCTGCTTTATTGTATCGTAAAGCGCACGCTCGGACTGCTTGTGTTTTTCCTCGAACCGCGCCAGACCCCATGTCATCTTATCCAGCGTTTTCACATTTCCGAGATCAACATCCTGTTTCGCCGATTTCATATGCATCCAATGTGCAATGGTCTGGGCATGCGCATTGGATGATTTTGTTCCCCCCGCCTTTCCGGTTTCATACATATTCACCAGTGAGCCAAGGGAGTGATTGCCGTGACGGTAATACCTTTCGAGCAGATTAGCGGCTGTTCTGTATGATTGGGCGCTCGAAGAAAAAACGGCCTTTCCGTGAGCGTGTGGATCACCGGGAAACGTTTCGACGTTCATCGGATTATGCTGGGTACGCCAGTTATATTCGTTGGTCGGGCTCAGCGGGTTTCTTTTCCAGTACCATGCGCCCATGAACCTGTTTTTTTCGTTTCGGACCTCGGTTGCTTTGTGACCGACATATCCAAGACGCCAGTTCAGAGGATTCTTGCGTGGATTTGACTGATAAAATTTGACAAGAGCCGCATCATGCCGAACCACACGCTGCGTTTTGGCATAAGCGGCTTCCGCCCGCATGTTCGACAAAGAATCGGAGAGGGATTTTTTTAGCGTCTTTCCCGGAGACCCAACAACCCCTTCTATCTTACGGGCGGCCCACAAAATGGCTTCAGTGACATCCGAAATTGCCGATCCGAATTTTGCAACATCCGTCTGGAATTGTTTGCTCTGAAGAAAATGCGCCAGTCTTCCAAGGCCATCATCGACATCGTTGATCCATCGAGAGAAATTTTTCGAGGTGAGGGTGGACGACAGCCATTTTCCGAATTCTCTGGTAAGATCTCCTATCTTAGGAGCAAGAACACTCAGGGACCGGATGAGATCCGTCTCTATAAGAACCTTGAATTTTCTTAGCTGAAGCGCCAGAGACGTCCATTCGCGCGCCGTACTGTTGCTGAATCCAAGCGTCTTTTCGTTACGATACGCCATGGATTCATATCCGAGAAGCGTGGATCGTTTCGTATGCTTCAGCCTCAACAGATCGTTCTGGGTGAGAAAATTCTCATATCCCTGCGCTTTCGCCAAATTCAGGGCCACGCCTTGCGGCGCAGATTTCATCAGATTCTGCGCCTTGTTTAAAATCTCGAAATATTGTTGGGCCCGGCTCATGTATTTCCATGCCGGTCCAATCGTTCGTGCCAGATAGGATTGACCTTCTGCACTGTTTGCTGCCGCCGCAATCTGGTCGGCCATACTCACTGGGTTTTGAACCACAGGACTCATGGCGATCTTCAACGCCGCCATTTTTCCGACATTCATTCCAGCCGCCTTAGCGCTCATCCTGCGGCGCATGGCCGTATTTGCCAGCTCGTCCAGCCCGAACATACCGCCAGCCGCTGAGATGCCGCCAAGAGCCAATCCCATGGCGCCAAAACGTGTTGCCATACCAAGGATATGCTTCATCGTCCTGGCGGTTTTCGTTGCGGCATGACCGAATTTCGTCATTCCCGCAGTGGCATGTTTCAGGCTCGACGTAACAGACTTGGCCGAATGCGCGATGCCATCAATGGATTTCTTGGCATGTCCGACAGACTTGGCCGGCGCTCCAACCGCCTCGAATACGGATTTCCATTTATCCGGCATGTCATCGACGGCAAGATTGAATTCCTTGAAGGCGTCAAGAAATTTCTTGAAAGCTGCGTCCTGAACGTCAATCGTCAGGATCTCTTTATCCATTCCTGCACCATTTCCAAAAAGTAACGCTGCCGATATTCATCAATGGATCGATAGATCCGCTCCGGGTCGCCTTCTGTCTCCATACCCCTGATAGCGGCGTTCAAGACGCGCTGGTCGCGAACAGCCCTGGCTAAAGCGGAATGGAGGACCGTTTTGATTTCGTGGCGTCTGCCCGAGTATCGCTCGGAACAGGCGTCTTCAATGAATTCATGTATTCCTCGCAGGTCGACGAGGTTAGCGAGAAATTCCCCAGCTCCGCTATGGCTTCGCTCACTATCCTTTTTTCCCGACGGGAAGCCAGGGCATAGGCGCACGTAAAAAAAACGATGATATTCTCAACATCCTTCCAGTCATCCGCATCCACGGTACCCTGCGAAATGGCGTTGGCCACAGGCAATAAATCCCAGCCATTGTCGCCGGCGAGAAGAACGTTCGTCAGTCGTGAAATTTCCGCCAGTAATGCCGTTGCCCCGTAATCACCGTCACCGTCGTTTTCTGCGGCGAGTTTACGCCCCTCGTCCAGCAGCGTCAGACGTGAAATCTTTATTCCTGAACTTGCCGCATAAGCCATGCCCTTGCCGAACAATTTCGCCTTGGTTTCGGCCAGTACCTTGAAATTAGCTTCAAAAACCGCTTCGCTTATTGGAGTATGATAGATTCGTTTGCCGTCAGGCAACTCCATAACGAGATTGAGGGCATTATCGATTTTAGTAATGGACATCAGGCCGACCACAGACTGTTATTGATATAATATACGCCACGGATGACGACATCCAGTTCTCCGCTGTCGCCGGCGTATGAACCGGGCTGAGGCCGGATCAATGCGCAATTCACAAGCTGGATAGCGGAAAATGCAGAGGTATCCGATCTCACATTCGCCGTTCCGAGGATCGTTATGCTCTGCGCCTGTGTGATGAACGATTCGGCTAAAGGCAAGGTTCGGACCAAACCGAAGCTGATCGTTCCCATGACATAGGGTGCCGGAGAGTTGATAACGTTCGTCCCGGTTGGAATCTGATCGGTAAAGTCCTCATCGAAGTCGACAGATATCATTTTCTTGCTGAGGTAGGCGGCGGTGACGTTCAAAGACGTGAACGATGAGAATGTTACACTGCCTCGGACGCGATTGAGCGGGGCAGGAATGATTGGTCCCACATTTGCCATTGCCTGAACGCTCCTTAGCTTGGCGAGAAGTTGACGTTGATGTTGAAGCCGACCGTCAGAAATCCGACTTGCGCGGTAGCGCTACAGGCAAGGCCATTGTAAATGCCGGCCTGATAATTGGTAGGATTTTGAGCGACGTAGGTATAGAATGGCGTAGCTGAGCACGTTCCCGATTGCAGACAGCCGAATTCCACGGCGCTGTTGGCTACGTCCTGCGCGACGATTTCCAGCGAATTGATTCCATTCTGGTCGTAAAGCAAGGGCGGCTGCTGATTGCTTCCGTTCACTATGGCATTGGCAATATTTAGGTTCGCATTGATCTCGTACCAGTCGATCCCATACCACGATCCGAACTGGATACCGCTCATCACGGTGCCCTTGAATATTCCGACCTCGGTGATACCGGCTTGTGAAAGTGTAAGATGCAGATTTCCGAAAGCGGAAAGAACCGTGTTGATCTCTGTCGCATAGCCAGTCTGAGGCCATCCCGTAACACCATACACGAAGCGGAATGCCATATTCTGCAATTTATTCGTGGCGCCGGGATTATTGACGACGATGTTATAGAAATCAGCCGCCGCGCCAAATTCAGAGCTTGGAGCTGTCGGGCTGGCAACAAAGCAATACAGGCTTTTGTAGGCGGAATAGTTTGAAATTGTCGTCGATGTTGTGGTGACGACAAAATATGTTTTGGCCGTGTTGCTGCTATAGTTGCCTGCAAGAATATTCAGAGCCGAAGCCAGCACCGCCGTACCTGTGGCCGTTGTGCCGGTCGTGGGAGCGCTGAAGGTGACCGTTGGCGCGGCAGTATATCCAGAGCCGGGATTCGTGATCGTGACGGAGATTACCACGCCGTTTTGAATAATGGCAGTTCCCTCGGCAGTTGTTCCTGTCGTTGGGGCGCTGAAAGTGACCGTGGGCGCCGTGGTGTAGCCGGAGCCGCCATTGGTTATAATGACAGATCCCACCTCGTCCTTGGTTTCATCCCAATCGGCTGGGCAAAGATAAGCATAGAAAAGTCCGGGATTATCGGAAATCCATGTTTCGAGTGCCGCAACCGCAGGATCTGCGCCCGTTTGAATGCCGAGTTCCAGCACGTATAGGCCAACCACGTTTCCTTGAGCGAAAAACGTCGTGGCCATGTTGGTGAGTTCGGCATAATTTCCAGCGGCGCTTAACAGGGATGTAAGCGTAGCCAGACTGCCGCAGTACTGATATGTGCCCGTTGCCAGTGTAGTTCCACCGACTGAAATGATGGCACCGCTCTGTTGATACTGCGATGGTTCGGGCGCGTACTGTACCGTGACAATTTCTGTGACGATATTGGACGTGATGGTCTGGACCATTTTCTATGTTCCTCAGCCGTAGAAGGCGACTGTCATGCTTCCTGCGGTCGTTCCAGCCGTCACGGCATAAAGCCCTGCGGGAGCAGCAAGAAGAGGCAGCGCGAACATGCCGGCGGCGATGGTCATCGCCGGACCGAGCGCCACTCCACCGGATGCGGGATTGCCGTTATAAAATTGAACGGTCCATGCCGATCCTGCATTCATAACAACGTATCCAGCGAGGACGGCTCGCTTGCCAACGTTGATTACCGTGGTTGCATTCGTCGTAATTGCAGCACTCACCTGAGCGCCGACCGGCAAATTGAGATGATTCTGTGTGCCCATAAGGCTTACTCCCATGTAACGGAAAGAATGCCGCCCGTACCCGGATTGACCCAGATGCCGGAATAACAGGGCGCGACGATTTCAAGGATTCCGGCAGTCGCCGGAATGGCGGCAATCAAAGTTGACGCGGTAGCCCCGCCGGACGTGTCTGAATCGTACACGCCGCCCGCTGCGGTCGGTGCGGTATTGACATAAATTCGATAAACAACGCCCACACCGCCCTTGATCAGGGTAGGTGTCGTGACGTTGAACGTGACTCGCGCACCACCCGGCGTCGGCCTGTAGCCGGTGTTCCCAAACGAACCCATTACGATTTCCTGATTATTGAGTGATGACGTATGATATCGACGCCGAAACAATCATTCGGCGGGCGATGGCATCGGCGGTATACTGACAGTAGCTCGCATCAAATTCCAAAGTCTTCCGCATCGCGATGGCGGCAATTTCAGACTGGATCTGTTTTTCGTCGCGTGGCACCGGCAGCTCGCTCACAAAGCCCCACTCGTTTCCCGACAAGCTGTTCTCGATGATCGACGCAAGGAATTGCAGAGCTTGAGCGTTCGTAAAACCGTAAAGCGTCAATCTCACGTGATCGCTGACAAGCTGCAATGACGGTAGATTGTTAAATCCCGATACGGGAGTTGAAGGCCATATGTAGATCGGCGCGGCTTGTAGCGCTTTTGTCATTCCCGGCTCGATATGAGCTACGACATAGGGCGGGACGATATTTTCCGGGACCAGAAAGGACGGATAAACCGGCGCAAATGAATTCTGCGCCAGCCAGATCGGCAAACTATTCGACACAATCGGCCCGGTCGGAAGGTCCGACGGACTCGCAATCAACTGTGTTTCCATTTCCGGGAACACGGCAAAACCAGTGTAGTGCCACAGACCGGCCTGCTCATAAAACGAAGACCGGCTCGAAAAAGCTATCTTTATCGTAGCGCCACCATCAACCACGAAGCTCGCAATCCACAAGATCCCGGCGCCGATGGAATTGAATGCCGTGACTTCTTGTTGTGCCGTAAAAACGATCGAATTGACACCAATCGTGTGTTCTTCCGACTGGTCCCGCTCGGTGCCGTAATGCAACGAGCCTTTTACGATCAGGTCCGTTCCCGTCGCGGACCAGAAAACATAGCCGTCGTCACTGACAACCTGCTTTGCGTACTGCGTGAATGTTACGGACTGGCTTCTGCTTAAATTATCAAGACCGGAGTCCAGAGCCGTCTGAAGTCCGGTCTGCACCGGCACCTCGCTCGCAATGGTCATTTCGAGATCCACGCACGGAACGAACGGCTGTAGAGTCCGGTATCAATAAAAGCAGGGCGGGCCGGTCGACCAGATCGGCGATTATAGACGTCGTTCTTGAACCGATGCGACACCCCGAGCTGAGCGGCTTTGATCGTTTTGCCGGTGGTATGCTGCCATTCGTCTGCCGATAGATAATCCCGGAATGCCGATTCTATTTTTGGTAGTGGCGTATTCCGTTGAGCCGATTCCGGCTTGCCCGCCGCAAGAGATTCAATCATTCCGCGCATATGATTGATGGCGATCCTTCGTATCTCGGGCTTGTTCAATCCTACAAACACCCGCATGACCTTGTATTTTGCTTCCAGAATTGACGCGACAGCTCCCGTCGTCGTGGCGCCATTGATCTCAGGATCGGCATACGCCACGTCATGAACGCCAAGACTGATTTTCATGATTTCATGATTTCATGACACGCCGACAACGTAGGTACCCGCCATCTGGGCATAGTCGATATACTCCCTACCCCATGGCGTTTTTAGAAGGTCCTGAGCCTGCAACGGCAGGTGCTGATACCATTCGGGCACCACCAATGTCTGCGACGTGCCTTGATCTCCTGAGGCCAGCACGACGCCAGGCTTGAGAACAAGCAAGCCGTATTGCTGCCGAGCATCGGTAAACCAAGTTTGTCCCGTCTGATCCGGAGCGATCCTTATCAGGCGGTGAGTCCCAAGATTATAGACAGCCAGAATATAAATCTGGGCAGGCATAGACGGGACCGTCAGACACAAATTAATGGCCCAGTTAAACGCATAGGTCAGATACTCGTCTCCCGATGGCAAGTCCGCCGTCGGGACGCCCTGATTAAGCACGAAAGTCGTAAAGTCCGTCAGGTTTGGCGCGTTAGGATTGGTCCACGCCATCGATCACACCGGCAGCTTTGTATTTTCATTACCGTCCGGTGATATCGTGATGCTCATTTTGACTTCCTTGCCTGTTGGCCGACCTCCAGGCGCGTCCTGTTCGATTTCGTGTTCCGAGATAATGGCGCGGCGCTTTTTTGTCAGAGGATCCCGATCAGCCGCCAGCGCAGAACGTGTATTCTCTTGCACCGAGCGGCTTTGGGCGTAGTCGATCTGAGCCTCGAAGCCATATTCGAGTTCGTGCTGACTTAGCTGCCGGTCTACCCTGTAGAGTATTCCGTCATAGCGGATCATGGATCTGCCGACTTCTGCCGGCGTCAACGCCCCGAATTTCTGTAGGTATTTCACCACAGAATCAACCTGCGCCTGACTCAGATCCTTGATTACGTCCTGCTGCCCGGATCCAATCGTAAGCGTGCGCAGCCTTGGAATTTCCGGGAGTCGGATATGGATGCGCATCCGTTGACGAGACGCGCTTCCGACGTAGATATCCATCTGGATAGCCTCCTAAAAACAGTAAAAGATTTGCGATTATGGCTCAATTATAGGCACGGTTCAGCCATAGAGCACGGTTCAGCCATAGAGCACGGCTCAGTTATAGGGCATCGATATCAGCAGCAGGCCCTGCGGACGCCAGCACCAACCGGGAGTTGCGCGCATTTGCAGGACTTCTGCTATCGCACCGTCCGGTGTCGGGGTGGCAATCTTGATCGGCGCGGCGACGTCATTATACATGACATTGACCGCATTGCTCTTTGGATTGAGCGCGCCAAAGATGTTGGTGTTCAGCCGATCCATGACAGGCGTTTCAATTTCCGGAATGGTGACGATAACCATGTCGGTACCGCCCGCGCCTTTCCCGATCAGGGTATCGTCGTAATACCATTCGACCGTATGTCCCGCCTCTTCCAGCACCTTCTGCATGGTGCCCGCTACCGTATTGGTGCCACCGCCGGGCCGCTGATACGACGTGACCTGCACGATATCAGCCTGCTGGAAATTCAGAAATTCACGCTGCGGGCTGAGAACGACAATTCGGTTCGAGATATTCGATCCGGACTGGAACATGCCAATTTGCAATTGGGTGATTTCTGAAAGCAGATAGCTCGCCATGTCGCCATTGTCGTAATCGACGACAGTGGTATTGCCGTAGCTGTCCGCGGGAAGAGTCGCCGTAACGGCCCCCTGGGTGTTCAGCAGGCCCTCGTTGTTGGCCGCCACCACGCCGTAGAGGTACATAGACCGGAGGCGCTGGAAAATGCCCTGGCGCATGCCCTCTTCCGCCGCATTGGGCAATGAAACGTTGTATCGTCCGGCGGCGCGCATCATCTCGTCGTCCCAGACCTCCCGATTGCGCAGAAGGTAGGTCTGCACCGAACTGAATTCGGCTTGGATGCTGGCGCTCGGCAGCCAGTTCATTCCAGCCTGAGATGTCTGTGCGGAGGTGCGGATATCGAGCTTGTTGACATACACCCAGAGATCGTCGTTGCCGATTTTCACCCGCGGGCGGCTTTTCTCCATGGTCCCCATGAAGCCGGAAGCCTGCGCATACGTGATAATAAGATCGGGTTCGCTGAAGCTCGGATTAACCTTGGCCTGAGCCGGGAATAGAAATGCCATTTAAGGGCCTCCGTTAGAGGATAATTACGGCAGCGTACTGGCCGTAAAGCCAAGTAACCGCACCCGTCGTTGAATTGTAGCTCACCGTTTTCGAGTTCGAGTGCACGCTGTCGACAAGAACTCCGGTAAGAGCAATCGTTGCTCCGCCGCTGACAGTCGTGAGCGCGTTTGTTGCCGTATCCCAGAACAAGGGCGTATCGACGTTGACATTCTCGAAATCGGCAACGGTTCCGCTGTCAATGGGGACGGGCACACGTGCTTTCGAGCCGATCAAATAAAAGCCAATGTTATTACCCGCAACGACCGTTGGAACGGAATTACCGGGAATCTGGATGAGGTTGATCGACTGGTCGAAGACGGTGAAGCCCTGCACCGTTCCGCCAGTGCCGGGCACGCTCAGAACATTGAGCGAATTGCCATCAGCCAATCCATTGGTCTGTGCAGTTACAGCGAGGCCGCCCCATACTGGCTGCGTAACCGATGAGGCGATGATTCCAGCTTTCAGATGCATCCGGGAAACCGGATCATCCATGGTCATCCCCTGAATAAGCCCCTGCGTATCGAGCAGGAAGGTATTCTGCGGGCTGGTCGCCAAAGACGGGTTAAAGGAAATATTTGCCATGATTCAGGATTCTCCGGACATAAAAAACCGCCCGTTTCGGGGCGGTTTCACTGATGATGTCCTATTGGTTAATGTTTGACCGGACTCAATGTTTGACCGGACGAGGAATTTTCACATTGATGCCGTTCGCCATGAACGGCGCCCAGCATGCCAGAGGATCACCGATATATTCCGTGATCTCGCGCCCCCGATCCATCCGTTTGATGGCCCGAAGCTGCCCCGCCGGCAGAACTTCAGGGGATTTCAGCGCTTCCTCGGCATCGGCATAGATCTGGTCCTCGACAATCTCAAATGCCTGCCCGTCGAGACGCTCTATTCTCTCGTCCTTGAAGCGAGGCGAGAATTTACGCAGTCCATCCGCCATCCGCTTGCGATAGGCAATCGGCTTTTCTCCCGGCAGCGGATCATAGGCGGGACGACCAGTCAAGGATTGATACATCCGGTCAGCCCGCGTCCGAGCGTCCGCCAGAGCATTGCGATCCTCGAAAGTAGGCTCCTGATAAAGCGTCCCGACCTGAGATTCCATCGCCTTGATCTTGCCGCGGAGGTCGCGGATCTCAGCAGATTGGGCGTCATGCCGGGCCCGCCCTTCACGCTCGCGGTCGAGGCGTTCTTTTTCCTCTTTTTCTCCTAGGGCCTTTTCGCCGCCCTCGTGACGACTATCCTTTTTGGCCTCAAGACGCTTTTTCTCGATCTCGCGTCCTTCCTCACGTTCATGCTCATCCTCGGATTCGTCGCGCCGGTCATGTTTGTCCGCCTTGCGGGCGTCCTTTTTCTGACCCTGCGTGTTCTCGGTCGGATCCTCACCGAGATCTTCCTCCGAATCCTTCTTGTCCATGCAATCCGCCGCTTCTTCAGGACGGCGCGGCTCTTCCCCATCCTTGCGATGGTTCAGCATTTTACCAACAGAATCAAGAATATCCTTCCGGAGCTTGTCAGCCCACACCGGGAGTTCTTCGCTGTCCAGCCGGTCGCTTTCATGCTCACCGGCTTTTTCGAGCTTAAAGCGCTCAGCTTCGGTCATCGTGTCATCCTTTTCAAGGGTTGAATCGTTGTCGATTGCAGGCGTCGTCGTTCCATCCACGCCGTGGATAGTGCCGGCGTTCTTGCTGGCATAAAACACGGATTCTCCTTTTTTCTCGCCATATTCCTGCTTCATATGGCCAAGAATCCTGTTGCCTTTTTCTGTCAAGGGCATTTCAATCGAGCCTTATTCCACTTGATGCCTCGCCTTTGTCCCACACGCCTACGTCAACAATGGCGAGGTGATCAAAGACTTGAGGCTCGTTTTCGATTAGCAGCGGCTTGCCATCCCGCGTTTTGATAAAACGGCTTCCTTCTTCCGGCAAAGAAACCGCCGGGCTCGTCGAACAGAACCGGGTCTGCATCAGCTCCACCGCATCGGCATCGTAAATGCGGGCAATTCCCCACACGTCCGTCCGCCGGTGAATGCCATCATCACTTTCCGGAATATACACGAGCATAATCGATCCGATATTACGATCCCGGTATTCATCGGTATTCAGCATTGAGTCTTCGGGATGCATGAAAATGACCGGCAGTCCCTGACAGCGGGTCAGAAAGTCGTCATTCAGATACAGCTCCGGCGGCCTGTAGACATATTCGTCCAGCGACGCCCGATAGCTGATGCCGGTGCCCGTGATACGCACGTCGAACAGCCACATATTGTTGAACCGGGAAGGACTCGGGCTTTTTTTATTTCTGACGCTTTCGGCAACGTCCAGCTCTGTCACAACGTCCGAACCTGCAATATCCGAATCCGCAATATCCGAACCCGCATCCTTTACCGGCACCCAGAATCTCCATTTCTAAAATCACGACAGTCAGGCGGCACCCCGTACAGTCAGCCACCCCGCACAGTCAGGCACCCCGTACAGTCAGGCGGCTATTTTAAAGAACGTCCTTTCGCCCTTTTTGGTGACCATGCCGTCCGGTAAATCACGCAGGTGATAAATATATTCGCCCCAGCAACGGCAGAAAACAGCCTCTCCGGGGGCGTCGATCTCGTCAAGGTACTTGTGACCAGCCCGCTTCATCAGGCCGCCAGAAAGCGCCCAATTGCCCCGCAGCACGAAGATCTCCCCATCCCTCTCGATATGTTCGGGACGGCCATTGTATCCACGCTGATGCACATGCCGCCATTTCATGGCGATGGCCGCATTTTCCTCGGCAATCGTCTGATCAATATTGGAAATCAGCTTGTGCCCCTGATCTATCGTCACCCGCCGTTCCTCAAAGGTCTGCTGCGCCAGAGGTTTCGCTATATGCGATCTGGCCTTGCGCTCGTCCCTGACATTACCGCCGCCGGGCGGAATGGACGTCAGGTAGCCACTCGCCCGCTTCAGGACAGTTTCAATGGCCGTCTGGCGATTGAGCCTGATCAGCTCCGCGCTGGCATAAATACGCTGGTCCAGAAATCTTCTCGCGGCGCCCGACAATCCTGTTATCGCTGACTGATTTATTCCGCGATGATATTTGGCCAGCCGTATCCTGTCGAAGTGTCTTTCATAAATTTTTGACAACGCACGTTCAATGCGCCGTTCGGTTTCCCGAAACGAAAGCATCTCCGCAGTTGCGGCCTCACGCAGCAAATCAAGCCAGTATTCCAGCCGATCCGCATTGTCGTATCCGTGATCGGCAAAGTCGTTGACGGCCTCAGTCAGGATTTCAGAAAATCGTTTTTTACGCTCAATCATGACCAGCTCGAATCAGGTCTGCGGTTCAGGTCTGCAAAGTTCTTAAGTCGCTCGCCTCGACGTCGTTCCCTTCGTTGATACCAGACCCTACCATCGGTTCGGGCCGGTAATTTGCCAAAGCATCAGCATCGAGAATCAGAGGATCTGGAAAAACGTCGCGTTCCTGACTGATGGTATCGGCCAGCCATACGGAAATGCGAGCACTGTTCTCAGGATCGGCGCCCACGTGTAATTCCTTGGCTACACCAACAGCGGCATTGATCCGGCTTTCCGCCGCCTTCATCTTGTCGCTGTCGGTCTCCTTGAGGAAATTAGGCCATTTTTTCGTATACGCATCCCGCCACAGGTGGAATGCAGCCTCGTAATTCATCTTCCGGTAGCGGCCCGGCATTTTCTGCTGCATCATCCGAAAAAATTCCGGATTCCACGCCCTTCGCATCACGATTGAGTCAATGAAATCGTAGACAGGCTCCATTTCACTCCGCTTGTCATCGATATAATCGCCAATGATCTTCGCGTCCTGCGCACCCTCACCAAAGCCCTGAGTCAGGGTGTCATTAAGCAACAGCTGCGCCGGCATGCCTTCGCACGTAGCTATGTTCTTGATAATGTTATTCCGGCTGTATTCTCCGGCGGAATGCACATGCTCAAGATTGAGGCTTTCGAGCTTTTCCTTTTCGCCTATCGAAATGACGTTGCCTGTCTGCGCCATTTTTATATCGGTGCGGCGCTGTGACCAGAATGCCTTGGCCACGTTGTCGAGAACACTACCGGGCGATTCCGTGTTATAGACAAGCGCCGCGAGCTTGGCCTGAATCATATTGTCGGCCATCATCGAATATAGAAACGACCGCAGCATATAGAACGGTCTCTGAAAAACCGAGCGGCCCACGAAGCCAAACGCCGAATCGGTCCACTCGATCCAGATCGGCTGCTCATGCATCAGCACAATGGCCTTGGTATTATTCCAGACCTGCGCGCCGACGACGACCTGTCGTGGATGCATAAAATCAACAGCCGCCGGATCCTGGTTGAGAACCAAGCTGCCCGCGGTGTTCAGCGGATCGTAAATATTGAAATAAAGGTCTTTTTTGTATAAATCCTTGTACGCCAGCGGCTCCGACGTCGGGGCTGCCTTTTCGCCGTCTACCGAATTGACGCAGAGTGTCGCGATCCCATAAATTCTCGACTGCTGGGCGACGCGAAAAATAATGTTGTCGGCTCCTATCGAGCCGAGCCGCTTCCACTCCTTCTCGAACGCCTTGACGAGATCGTCTTCTCCCGGCGCGTCGACGGACAATTCGCGCGGCTGAGACATGGCTAGCTTGAGCGGCCTGTCCACCAGCGCCGCGCCGAGCGGATGATAGGCATATATCGTCTTGCAGGCTTCGTAGGACGGCGGCTTCCCCGGCACGAAAGCATCCCTGTCCATAATCGACATGAGTGTCGATGCCTGGGCATTGCTCAGACTGATCCACGAAAATCCTGTGTCCTGACCGACAAATTCAGACATTCGTTACCATCCTGCCGAATTGCCGAGAGAAATGCTCACGCCGTAGGTAAAACAGTCCACCAGATCGAGACGATGCGTCAGTTTTTTCGCGCTGCCCATGCGAAAATCGGCGAGCTGGGACACCAGATGGTTTTTCCTTGTCTTGCGATATTCAACGTCGTTTTTGTCGAATGCATAGCGGCTGAATTTGACCATCCCCTGATAGACATACGGACTTGCCGCAATGGCGCGTCCCTCTTTGCCCATGGCGGTCAGCCTGGTATCGATGGCGTGAATGTTCAGCCCCTGCCGCTTGCTCGACTGGATAAGGCCAATCCCGCTATCGCGGTCCTCGATCCAAATTCCAAGACTGCCCTGTCGCGCGTTGGTTTCGCGCGCCAGTTCTTCCAATCGCTTTTCAATCCCCGGCAGCCAGTGAATCAGCAGGTCCGATTCGATCTGCACAATATCGTAATCCAGAATAACCAGCGGCACGCCGGCGTGCTTGCTCCGCGCCCAGATGATCGCCGACGTTCCGTCGTGCTCGGCGCCGTCCTTGCTTGCCGTGTCGACGGTCGCGAATATCTGATCGGTGCGCCAGTTGACGTCGACCGGCTGATTGTCGACGAGCAGACTGTCGGGACTGAAAAAAGATTCGCCAGACCAGTCGACGAATTCGGCCAGATATTCCTGATTCCACACCAGCGGCATCGAGCTTTTCTCTATCCGCCCCAGTTCCTCGTCCGACATATACGGATTGTCGCGCGTCGGCGCGTGAAATTCGACGAAGCCAGAGGTTTTGTCAGTACAGACGCGGTAAAAAAAATTGTCCTCGTCCTTTCCGTTCGGCGTGCTGAGTGCCCACGCCACGCCGCTAAAATCGAGCAGCGTCGGCTGGATCGATTTCAGCCACGTGTCCATCATTTCCGGACCTGTAAAAGCCGCCTCGTCAATGACGACACCGTGATATTTTCTCGACCGTCCCGCTTTCGGGTTGTTCAGCGTCCAGAAATCGATCCGTCCACCACCAAGCAGGCGAATAATGCCGTCCGTCTTGTTGGAGTTTTCGATGACCGGGCGTAATGCATATTCGATATCCCGATACGTTTCCGACATAATTTTGTAGTCTGGTGCGAAAATTCCCCAGTACTGACCGTCGATGGCGCGTCTGCCGGCAATGGCGATTGCCAGCTGTGTCTTTCCCCAGCGCCGCCCGCATCGGACCGCCGTAAAACGTCCCCGAGCTTCCCATGCTCGAAGCTGCCCCGGATGAAATTCCGGCAGATCGACCGCTATTTCCAGCGTCATTCAGGCGGACCGCCCTTGACGACAATCGTCAATTTGCCGTTTTCGTCGCCGTCTCTCGGACGGTCACGCCAGCGATCTCCACGCCGATTTTTTAACCAGTAGAAGCACGCCACCGTGTCAGGAGGTACGTGCTCACGATACGTAATAGTGAGAGGTTCCCCTCCGGCCACGGGCACGACTTTTTCGGCTTCGTAGTCGTATCCTACCGCCCGGTGATACAGCGCTCGCTCGACCCTGTCGTCCGCAGATTCCTTTCCCACTTTGACGGCTTTGGCAAATTCCGGGCGCATGACCATCCAATACCTTATCGTGGATAAGGATACTTGGAAAAAATTAGCCAGATCCAGGTCAATTGCTCCCAAAAACGCTAGTTTTTCGGCCTGTTTGGCGTATTCTGGCTTGTAGAGCGTCGGTCGTCCTGATTTAGCCGCCATGGCTAGTCCTAACGTTCACCCCCAGTTTTCGGGAAAAGTGTTATGATCTATAGTGTTGTTTTCTGTGTCTGGGCTGGTTTCAGCGCCACGCCTGTCTGTCACACGATGCACGGTAACAACGGCCCCAGAGGGCAGCTTACCAAGATCGAGTGTCTAATAGCTGCCCATCGTCTCGACAATTCCGCACATGTTCTCGGGTCTGTACGCGGGGTTAAAATCAGGCCGTACTGGTCTCCCGTACCTCAGTCTCCGCAGTCGCTATATGTTTGCCTCGAAAATACGGCGTCGGGAGCTGCAGAAAATCGCCATTGGTACCCGGTCCCATCAAATTACGAAACCTACAACAACGGCGTTCCGAGCTCTCCCTGACCCGGCATCACGATCAGGAATGACCACCGACACGACGGCCACCTGACCGGAAGCGTGGCGCGCTCTCCATGTAGGCATTACGCACTACGATGTTCGTAGCCGCCCGTTCTTCGGCGGTTATTCTGGCCGCCAGCTGGCATCGGGCGAGATCGTATGGATCGAGTGACAATAGCGTGTGCGTGAAATCATTGCGTGTGATTTCCGCCGAGCCGCACATGACCACAGCATCGCTGAATCCACCGAGCGTGACAGACACATCGCCAGCATACTGCTTGTCACCACGCACACGGCCAATCCGCACAAGCGCAACAGCGTGCCGATCCCCGTCAGATGCAAGCACGACAAAAATCCGCCGGCTGCGATCCGCAACCACGCTTCCTGTAAGCATTTGATTTCCGCTAGATTCTACGCGACTGGTCGACCCACTTGTCGCTACGTTGCGCCTTTCTGGACGATTTCCCATTGATTGTCAAGCGATTGCGCAGGTCGGTAGTGTCTCAGTTTGAAATTCTCTGTTTATAGACGGCGGGGCGAACCGGCTTAGCCGCCCGCGCGTCAATCAGGGCAACCACGTCTTCCATGCTCCAAAGCGTCGTGCTGACTTTGGCCGCCATCGCCGGGGAGCATTTCAACGTCTTGTGGATACGGATGAAGTTATACCATGTCGTGTAGAGTGCAACCATGTGGGCGTGGTTCTCGGCCTTTTTGCTGAAGGCGTTGGTTAGGCGAGTAAACCGGCGCATCGACATACGCATGGTGAGGTTCTGGCGTTCCACGTAGCTGGTGGAAATGTGCGCCTTATTGGGCTTGCCCTCCACTGTGTTTTTCTTGATTCCGGTGCATTCCGCCGGGCTATAGCGGCCCGCCGGTGATGGCGTGGGGCCATAGAGCTTCACGAGCTGGGCATAATCGATATCGGAACCAAAGGCGCCGTCCACGGCTTCCAGATAGGCTTTCAAGCCGTCCGTGGTGAGCTGCACCCGGTTAGCCAGGCGGCTTGCCACGTCCTCCATGAACTCGTTCGCATAGCCCGCATCACGTCCGCCGATCAGGTAGGACACAATCAGCTTGCTATCGGCATCCAGCGCGGTCCAGGTCCACACGTCGCCAGCCTCTTCCGGGGCAGCCTTGGCCGTCGCCACGTTCTTTTGCTTCGCATAGCAAAAAGACCAAATTTCGTCTGCCTGGATGCGCTTGGAAGCCACATTCCGCACCGTGCGGTCGTGGTGCTCGGCGCAGGCTTTCCCGGCATCCACAAGCAGCCCTGACACAGTGTTGATGGAGACATCCACCACGCGGCTGATAGACCGCATGGAGGAACCTTCCACCAGCATGGAGAGGATTTGGACGCGCTTGGCGAGGGGGAGCTTGTTCATACCCATATCATATGAACTTTTATGCTTAGCGTCAAGTATTGTTTTCGACTTGCATCGTAGGACTTTGGGTGATTGTATTTTCCCAACAAAAATTTACAGGTTGAGATGGCAATCCGGTCTTGCATAGTATCACAGATAGTACTATGAATAGGAGGAAGTTGACAACGCTTCGAAAGAAGGTTGATTCTTTTCGTCAATCACAACCCAAGGCACAAAATTTGCAATCTTTGGCTAAAGCACTAGGCCGCACAAGGGATAACCGTGGCAAAGAACCTACGTGGATCAGCGAGTTTGCGGACTTGTTTCCGTTATCGATTCCAAATCATAAGGGCCGTGATATACCTACCGGCACAAAAAATAGCATCCTAAACCAATTGGAGGATGATTTAGCAAAATGGGAAGAAACCTTGGATGAGTGGGAAAACAGCAATGACAAAGATTTCCATTGACGCCGATTTGTCCAACGCGAAGGCGTATCTGAGACAACCGTATACAAGACTTCTCGTACCGGAGGATGACGGCACATTTCGCGCTGAAATTATGGAATTTCCTGGTTGTATTGCGACCGGAGATTCTACGACAGAGGCTTTGTCATCCCTTGAAAGAGTCGCTTGTAGCTGGATCATGTCGGCTTTGGCCAAAAAACAAACCATTCCCGTGCCCATTGATAATCGTGACTTCAGCGGAAAAGTCGTGGCACGCTTCCCCAAGAGTTTGCACAAAAAGGCGACGAAAATTGCAGAAATTGAAGGAGTAAGTCTGAATCAACTTATCGTCACAAGTCTCGCTCAATATATTGGTGAAAAAGTGTCCATACAGACTCAACATACCGTTTCTGTAAGCCCCGTCCCGATTTCTTTTTTTCAAGAGCTACCCGGGATTTGGTGGCAAAAAGCGGAATCGGGATCGATAGCTCAATCAGTACAAACGTACTTTAGCGAGCCAAATACACTATCGCTTCCCAAAAGCGCGGAAAATTAAAATGGCAACACCAACTCAATTTTCAGTAACCCATAAAGAATTGGTAGAGTTGGTCATAAAACATGTAGGAATCCACGAAGGAAGGTGGGTGCTTTCCATTGGATTTGCAATCTCTCCGGGTGTTTTTGGCCCAAATGCGGACCAATTGAATCCCGGCGTCGCCGTCGTTGTTAATCAAATCTCAATACAGCGAGAACAACTAGGGCAACAACCACCAGCCGCTAATTCGATTGTGGTAGATGCTGCTATCGTAAATCCTGATCCCAAGAAAAAATGAGCGCTTAATCTTTCTTCCACCTCTTCGCAGCAGCTTTCTTAGCGATCTCTGCCCGCCGCTCGGGCGTCATATTCCGAGCACGGGCAGCACCACCCAGCTTGCCCAGAGTCGCGGCTGCACTGGCCGGGGTGGTGATATCCTCTTCCTCGCCGGTCGCTATCCGCATGATCTTCACGGCATTGCCGATCACGTCGGCGGGGCGTTTTTCGCCTTTCGGTCCTTTGGGCATGGTATTCTCCGTATGCTTTGCGGTAAGCATAAGGCTTGGGGTGTGGAATAGCCAGTTTCAACCCGTCTCATTCTTGGGATATTCAAAATGACCCACTACCCAAGCGATTATTCGACGCCCTTAATACTCTGGTTTGATCCCGGACCCTACGATTATTGCCCGGATCACGTATCGGCGTATCCGCTCGTCCACCCGCCGCGCGAACGCCAGCAGGGTCTCGGAGTCGTCCGGATGCAGTCCAATCGCAATGGCCACGTCCCCGATCCGGTAGCAGCACACACACGCCGCATGGATCAGGCGAATCTGGCGCATGGTGAGGCGGGAGTGCGGCCCTCGTAGCCACGTGGCGGCCTGCGCCGCCCGGTGATACACCTGCGGTCCCTGATACGTGTCAATCCGTTCGATCTCTGGCGCTCCGAGGCGCGCTCCCGCCATGATCTCCGTTTCCTGCGCGTATCTCTCGGTCCACTCGTGATGCTGCCGGCTGATTCTCTCGGTCCGCAGAAGCGCCGTGTGCAGCCCGAATTTGCGGGCAACTGGCTCGGCGCGCTCGTGCCGCTTCGCCTCGATCCACTCGATCGACGATCTGGCAATCAGTTCCGGGACGGGTCCATCGGTCGGGATGTTGTTCATCGAGCCTCCTGCGTTTTTTGATGATTTAAAACCGAGATGCACATGCCCAGCTTTCGGCCCTGAAGGCATCCTCAGAGGCGTTTCGATGTTTTCTGCTAGACGAACCCATAATTGCGTTGGTAACCGCTGTAGCCAGCCCGTAGCCCGCGCATTGAGGTGACGGTTTCGATAGACGCCTATTGATGGAGACATCCACCACGCGGCTGATAGACCGCATGGAGGAACCTTCCACCAGCATGGAAAGGATGTTGGCGCGCTTGGCGTTGTCGAGCTTGTTCATACGCATGGTATATGAACTTTTTTACTTAGCGGCAAGAATAAGTTGCATTTAGTGCGTTTTTATGTCGAAAGTAATTGTCTAAGATGTGGAACCGTTCATAGTACAGCCATGAAACGCCCACGTCACTATCCCAAGAACAAAATTTATCATTTATTTATTATAATAACGTGAGTATATGGACCATCTTGGACTATGTGGACGAATCTGGCGGAAATCCGATTGCAAAATGGCTTTTCGAAATACCTAGAGATGCTGAGGCGGCTATCCAGGGGCGGCTACTTTTAATGGAAGGACTCACTACTTGGCAGCCAAAATGGCATACGAAGCTAACAGATGGAGACGGCCTTGTGGAATTGAGAATTCCACACAACAAGGTTCAGTACCGCCCTCTAGGCTGTTTTTTGCCGGGGCGTACTTTTGTACTATTGTGTGGCACGATCGAAAAAAACGATGAAATACCAAAACGCCATATCGATACCGCGAGCCGTAGAATGAAACAATTAATAAAGGATAACAGCCGTGTCACGCCCCACGAATTCTAAGATTCAATCACTGTGGAGAAAGTTTTCCGACAAGCTATTCCGGGAATCTTTTTCATCTTCGTTGATAGGGACCAGGGTTGCGGCCCAAATTCAAACGCTCCGTGAAGATCGTGGAATGAGTCAATCTAAATTGGCCGAACTGACAGGTATGCAGCAGTCCCGAATTTCGCTTTTAGAAGATCCGTCCTATGATAGAATGAACATGCAGACGCTAAAGCGCATTGCGGCAGCATTCGATGTTGGTTTGTCTGTCAGTTTTGTTCCTTTTAGTGAACTTCTCCAATCTATGGGGAGTAGTTCGGAACATGGCTATTCTGTGCGGTCATTCTCAGAAGACGCTATACCAGAAACTCCTTCTAAGAATTGGGCGCTGAATGCTTCGGTTATCACATCCGATAGTAATGCTGGCTCCTTGCAGATACACCCGAAATCTGATTTTGTGATCCCCTCGATGAGATTTGTTATGAAGGATGAAATTCGTGCCGCCCAACACTAAACAACCCCAGATTTCCAGGCATCCGACAGAGATCAGGAGATCGGCAGAGTTTAAGTATTTTTACTCAAACGCATTTAGCCTTGGAATGAGCTCCAACGAGCTAATTCTGAGGTTTGGTTTAGCTGAAAATCCAGCGACCCCAACAGACATGACGGATCAGGTGGGTGTGATTTTGTCTCTTGTGGGTGCTAAATCATTAGCGGTTGCGTTAGCCGAGACGATTAAAAAATTTGAAGCCGATAGTCACACGACGATTCCGTTTCCTGAGGATAAATTATCGGAAATGAGGGCGAGCCTTGCCGCTGGCATGACAACCAATCCAATACCCAATAAGTGATTACTTCCCCCACCTCTTCGCCGCCGCCTTTTTGGCAATCTCCGCGCGCCGCTCCGGCGTCATATTTCGAGCGCGGCTCTTAGGTCGGGCCGGGTCGCGAGCACCTTGGGCGAGACGGATCGGGCTAGCGTGACGCGATCAACGTATCTCGGCGTTACGTGTCCTCGCTCCGAATCCGGCTTCCGTGACGCGGCAAGCTCGGCCTTGAGCTTTGCCACGGTCTGTCTGACGGCCTCTACTTCCTCTGGCGTGTGTTGCGGCTCAACGGGGCCTGTGAGGCGCTCCACGGCTTTACCGATCGGCGTTGATCCGCCCATGCGGACGTGGGCCGGAAGCGACGAGCGGCGGTGCTCGGCGAGCAGCTCGTACACGTCCGCAGCGCTCGGAAAAAAAACAAATTTCCGCACGGCGGCGGCGAGCGTTTCGGTGTTCCATGCTTCCGGTCCGAAGGTCCGACAGGCGAAGTCGATGGCGGCGAGACGCGCCTCGAATTCTGCTTCCGGCTGTGGGTTTCTGACCGCGCTGTTGACCACCTTAAGCCAGTCACGCACGCTCATCATCTCCCGTACCTCCGCTCTGAGTTTCCATAATACGGATTCAAATGCCGGGCCATGGAGTGGTGCTCATCCGGTTTTCTGATTTGATTGTGCCCCATTGGCGGAAGTGTAGACAAAACCGCCTCAGGACCCATCATAGCGGCTCCACGCCCCCGTTGTTCCTGTTCCGTCATTGCAGCGTCCTCCCGTTTGGGTCGATTGTCGGTATGGACTCGGCCCGTTTTCGTCGCTCGGCCTCCTCGAACATCCACGCCATGGGCGACGGTTTTTTGGCTGTTTCTCTAGGGGTTGGTGTGTGTTGTTTCGCTGTCAGAACCCAGTTTCGCCATGTTGCGTTCCAGTCCAGCTTGGTCGCGTCGCGACCGGCCTTGGCGCACCAGTAATTGCGAAACTTCTCGATCTCATCGGAGATTTTGTCTGGTCTGAGGTGGCAGAGAGCGTAGCTCATCCCGGTTTCTCCTGGCTGCCAGTCGGCTGGAAGGCGTGTTCCTCGCTTATCCGGTTTGGAAGGCGGACCTTCGTCGGCGCAAGGGGGGTACCCTGAACGAAGTGAAGGGGGGGATATATTATCTGTTCTGTTCTGGTCTGTTCTGTTGGAGCTTGTCACATTGTCTGTGACAGACGTTGTTACTGGCTCTGTTACATTCTCTGTGACAGAGAATGTGACATCAGACTGTGAACGAGACGACAGAGGAATGTCGTCAGCGCGCTTTTCCTGTCGAGCAGCCCTCGCCGCTTCCGTCCTTCGCCTCTGCGCTTGCTTGTTTCCCCAGGATTCCCGCGCCTTTTCGCAGACGACGGGATGATAGAGCCGACCGTCAGCACATTTGACCCATCCGGCGAGCACGTCGTTCTTGATCTTTCCCCATCCGATTTTTACCTGCGCGAGATGCGCGAGGATGCGATCATTGTCAGGAATCGATCCTGCGGGAACTTGGTGCCAGGCCTCGCACCAAAGATTAACTGCGGCGACCTTCGTCTCAGAATTACACAAAATCCATGTTTCGCTCGTCAGTAGCCGGCGCACGTCGAGCGGCATCCACGCGAAGTCGCGCAGGTCGCACTCGGGCGGCGTTAGGGGGTCAGGCAGCGTTGTGTCGGATGTCACGGGCTATTCTCCATTGAGTTTCAGCGCGCCTCACGCATTCGTGGCAGGCATCGATCTGTTTGTCCGCCGTCAAAACGACGCAGGAACCGCCGCACGTCGTGCACGTGGACACGAGCGTCACGGTCACGGTCGCTCGAGGTCTCTGTACCAATGAGGGGGGATGAATGGCGATCACGCTGCCATTCTCCCTCGCAGTTCGATTCCGTGCTTGCGACACGCAAGCTCGACTTCGGTGAGTGATCGGCAGACCTCCCACCCAAACCCGTTGGCGCGGATCTTCTGACCAACCTCGATTTGCTCGGGGGACAGGCGCCCCTTGAGGGCTTTAAGCTCGATAAACAGACAGACGCCATTAGCGAGGACAAGCACGTCAGGAATGCCACGCTGGACGCCGCGGGCCTTGCGCAGCTTGGCCGCGATCGGCTCCATTCGCCCGGCACCGTGATCGATTGATGTGCAGAAGCTTTCCGGGGGCAGGCAGAGCGCGAGGAACTGCGCGACAGCAATCTGAAGGTCATGCTCTCTCACGGCTTCCTGTTCCCCCCTCGAATTGCTCGCTTGATCGCGTCAGCCAGCGTGCCGCGACCCCACGATATCGTGAGAAACCCGAAGCAGATTCCGGGGAACAGGCCCGTGTGGAGAACGCCGGGACGGCGCAGGCGGTGCGTCTCTGTGACGAGCACGCTCACTCGCCACCCATTGCGGAGATGAGGTGAGCGCGAAATTCCTGATCGTTTCTAGCAAGCTCGATGACCGCTCGGAGAGAAGGGTCCGTTTCGCCGCGCAGCCATTTTGATGCCGTCCGTGGAGACGCGCCCGTCAGCCGGGCTAGCAGCTTCGGCGCGTTGCGCAATGGCCGGTAGTTGTCGCCGATAAATTGCAGAGTGACACTACCCATCGTTAAATTGTCCCTCGCGTGGGTCAAATTGTCCCTGTCTGTTCGCGTGTTCATGTGTTTCTCCTTTGCTGGTCAGCAGCATGGAGCCGCGCATGAGCGCGCTAAAAAGTCCCCCCGGCGTCTCTGGAATCGCCGAGGGGATCAGTTCGGGAGGAAATATTAGTCCACACAAGTCTGCATCAACATCTATGGGCCAAGGCCCTACATACTGCGCATCGATGCAGGAAAACGCAGCAGAGCTTGTCATCGCGTGGCCCGCAAAAGAGCGATGGCCAGAGAGATGGGATGAGACGGAGGCAGATGCGATACCCAGTACGCGAGGTCTTCGTCCGCGGCAGACCGTTCGCGGACTCTCGGGGTGTGCATTCCGGCGCGCGATTTCAGGGTCGCGTAGGGCACGCCGAGTTTTTTGGCGATATCGCGGTAGTGGATTCCGGCTTCGAGCATATCAGTGACGATGGGATCAATGATGGCCCAGTTATATTTCGCGCCGCCAGTCCTCTGGGTCAGTAAAAATCGTGAATTTGGGGCGCTTTGTGGATTTCGTGAAATAGGCCCTGCCGAATTTGATTCCGAAAGTTCCAAGTCGCTGCTGGAATCGTCGCTGCTGGAATCCTGAAACGTCGGCATGTGCGTTTCTCCTGTCATCCTGATTTTAGACTCCGGACGGGAGAGGGATAGTTTCCCCTCGCGCCGGAGACGGTCGTCAGCATCAAGCGTGGTCGATATCAAACGTGATCGGTCCGAACGGTACTTCATCCGATCCGGGGCCTGTTTACATACCTTCGCCGCGCGAGGCGTCGGGGAGATGGGGAAGGATCTGGACGCAGCAGATCCTCTGGTTTCACTTGGCCTTCGGTGGCGCGTTCGATGCGGAGCGCGAGGGCGAGGGTTGGCTCGCTTTCCCGGCGGCAGAGTCGGGACATGGCGAAAATGCTGATTCCGATCCGGGCGCCGAAATCGCGCTGCTTGATTTTATTATTCCGTAGATAAGTGCGCAGATCCATGAGATCTGCGTACCACAGGAAATTTAATAGCGTCAACCGCTAAATACATATTGACAATTTGCGCGCGTCGCAAGTATTAGTGATTTGCGCTCCGGTTTTGAAGCGCAGAACCTGGACCAAGGAGGATATCATGGGTACCAGTCTTCAGGCTTTGCCGCTTTATCGCGCCGTCTATTCGGCGGTGGATTTAGCCGCCAGCGAATATAATGGTCAAAAGCGGGTGGAGGTATTCGTCGAGGCCCTGCATAAGGCTGGGTATTTTGTTGTCGATGAGGCCAAGAAGTCATGAACCCTAGGGTCACGATAGGCGAGTATCTCACGCTGCTGAATGTGCGGATCGATCAGCGCCAGGCGCTTTGGTTAGCGCGTCAATTTGATGCCGCGGTGACCCTTGGGCTGCGTATCGACCAAGCCCGCAGGATGTTCAAGGGAGGCTGTTTCTCGATGGCCCATCAGATTTTATTGGAGGCTTTGTGATGG
>JAEHJW020003517.1_pt1 | contig 30068 bp, 31 predicted proteins | sample 9271431 | NCBI WGS metagenome assembly JAEHJW02 | reverse complement strand
CTCCACAAATTATTTGCTCTTCTATGGGTAAACCTGGCGATCCTTCTCTTGTTTCTCTCACAGAGTTGGAAAGTTTGGGAGTAGCCACCTTCTTACGAAATGATACTCAAGAAGTACAAACTCCTACGCTAGACCCTACTCCTACACAAATTTCTAATGCCCACTTAGTAATGCTCCATAATCCAACTCAAGTCAAAATAGCTGAAGCAAATGGGTGGAGAATACTTTTGTGGAATGGATTTCATTTCATACCAGCTACGGCTGAAGTTCCTGCTGGTGTTCTAGTTTACTCCAATATCCATTGGAACGTTAAAAGGTAATATATATGACACTCCCTACTGCTGTAGATCTAAGAAGAGGCATTTCTGTTTGGCTAGGGTTAGGCAACCTTACTAATAATGATTGCACGGTTGCTGCATATGAACATGTTAATATGGTTAAAAATTTGGCTACCACTAGTTGGTGGGGTCGTTTAGCCTATAGATTAGGTTATAGACCTCCAAGCAATATATACGCTACAAATGAATATGTAGATTTTCTTGCTACTTTGCATGAACCTCCAGGTGTTGGCGTAGACCCAGGACAATTTTTAGCGTGGGAACAAAGTAAGGGAAGGGTTACAGAATTCCAAAACATTAGTCTCAGTGGTGATTTTAATACCATTATTAGACAGGCTATGATTGATTGGACCGGTTGCCTCCTTACCGTTAAACTCACTAAAGAAGCCTATAATATAGGCACTGGTAGAGGCGCTTGGGTTTGGCATACTGGTGATGTAGCACAGTGGGGTTTATACCATGCTATCGCTATGGTTGGTTATGGGCCATTAAACAATATCATTGTAACATGGGGTTTAGCCAAAGATATGAGCCTAGAGTTTACTCAAAATACATTAGTACAATGCTGGGTATGGAAATAGCTTTATAGCTAATGACTCTTGTAAAGCCTAATACACAGATTACTGTACCATACAGTAATCGGAATGCTTATTATTTTGTACCGCGTGCTACTCAGCATTATACAAAATCTATAACGTCTTTAAATATTTTTACCGATAGACCTTTTAAAAATATATTTAAAAATTTACGAGCTTCATTAGTTAATTCTTCTTTGTTGACACGTTTAATTATTCGTGGAAGAGGTCCTAGAACTACCAATATTAATATTAGTACAACAAAAAATACAAAAAGTCTTAATAGATTCATGAAGACTGTACAAATTCAAACATCAAAATTAAAGAAAGCAATAAGAAAAAGTATTAAATTTACTTTTATACAAAAAGTTAGAGACCGAGAAAGAACTTTCTTCCGTCGAATTGATATTGCTTCAATTAATACAACTAAAATTTCTAAGGCATTATTTAAAATAGTACGAAGTAATCTTATTAATAGCAATCGAATTAATAAAACTAAAACAACTAATATTAAAGCAAATAAAATTAATAGTAATAAAATTAATAAGCAAAAACAATGGTATCCTAAAATAGATGAAATTAATAGTAATCGAATTAATAAACAAAAACAATGGTATCCTAAAATAGATAATATACAGAGAATTAGCTTTACTAAAACTAAATATGTAATTCTTCGGGCTGTAAAAGTTTTAATGGCTAGATTGCCTAAACAAAAAAATACTACTATTAAAATTAATACTATTTTTTCAACAAAATTCAATAAAAAAGCGTTTAAAAAACCAATAGCTACACAAGTAGTATCAGCCACCATTACTAGAGCAACTTCTAGAAGAAGAGGGATTACTTCTGGGATTACCTATACAATTGGTTCAACTAGAATACAAACCCTACATCGTAAGGCAATAGCAATTATAACTAATGCCTTTAGACCAAATAAAAGTATTAAAAAAAGCATTAGTGCCTCCAATACTAATATTTTGTCTGTGGCTAGGGGCAATATTCCTTGGAAATTTATATTTAAAATCATAACAAAAATTGTGTCTTTTAAAGACCAAACAATTGAAATACCAGGTTATGCCATACCTGATCCGGACCTACGAGACCCCAATATGCTTGATTCTTCTACCCCTTCAGTAGAAGGCACAATTTACGGTAACCCCGATGATGACAGTTTTATCGAATAGGCAACTCGCACTAGAGAACGAAGAAGCAATCAAAAAGGCAAAGAATGGCTCGTTACCCCAAGGCAAAATGGATTGGATGCAATCCTAAGAACTATTCATCTCAGGCTATCCAACACAAATTTATAGTAGTTCATGTAGCTCAAAGCAGCACTCAAAGCGGTACTGATTCCTGGTTCCAAAATCCAAGTGCCATAGTTAGTGCTCACTTTTCAGTAGATAAAGATGGTAGTGTTCACCAATATGTAGATACTAATGAGATGGCTTATGCTGAAATGGACCATAATATTAATTCTATTAGCATTGAACATATTGGTTTTACGGGAGAACACCTAACTCCACAGCAACAAGCTGCTGATAAAGAACTTTTTGCTTGGATACACGCGATTCATGGTATCCGTTTAGTCCGTACTAAAAACCCTTCAGACCCTCTCGGTGGAGTTATCGGCCATGGTGAATTAGGAATTAACGGGGGCAATCACCCAGACTGCCCTGGAGCTAATATTTTAGCTGATGTAACTCATATATTAGGAACTCCACCACCGAAACCCCCAGAGCCTGTAACTCATCCTATATTAAAATTAGGCTCAAGGGGAGCACAGGTAGTTTTCTTACAGCGTAAACTTCATGTTTCTGCTGATGGAATTTTCGGTCCACAAACTGAAGCTGCCGTTAAACATTTTCAGGCACTTCATAAACTCCACGTAAATGGAATTGTAGATGCTGCTACGTGGAAAGCATTAGGGGTATAATATAAATGTCTAACCGACTTCGCGGAACTTTCCTAAATGGAATTGTAAGCAGTATTACTGCTGGTAACCCTGGCACATTGGTACTATCTTCTGGGATCAACCTAGCTATTACTAGTGGGTGTTACCTGCCAATTGTATTAAACCCTCCACCTTATGCTCAGGTGTCTGGGACCACTACCCTATCAGAAATAGTATGGACCAGTGGTACTTATAGTGTTGGGGAAAATACATTTACTGTATTAAGGGGGCAAGAAGGCTCCAGCACACTCGGAGCACAAATTAATATCCCATATGCTGCTGGGCCTACTCCTCAGGACTTTGGCATAATAAATTGGCAAGCTAATGGAGATTTTCCAACGCCTACAAATAGTGGAGAATTTCTTGTTTCTACATCAGGTGGAAGTGCATTTCCTTCTTGGCTATTTGGTTATCTTGTCCCAAGCGGTGGAACTAATGGGCAACTAGTTGTTATTTCTGGTGGAGCACCAGTTCTCAGTAGTAGTATCTCTGGAATTAATATTGTAGGACTAACTATTAGTGGTTATGAAGTATATGGCATCCTCTCTAATGCCACCATTTCAGGTTCTAGTATTGTTGGTAATGTAACTAATGTTTCTGGGTATTATCCTTATATCAACATTTCTGGATATCAAGTTTTTGGTTATTTACCAAACTCAACTATTTCAGGGACACAAATAGTAGGTGCTATCAATGCAACTCAAGTCTCTGGCGTATTAACTAATATTACTAGTGTTTCTGGAACATATAATTATGGTACTTTAACATCAGGGACAGTAAACGACTCAATTGTTACTAACTCTACAATTAGTGGTAATATTCTTACAAATAATACTATTATTAACACTACCTTTAGTGGGAGTATTTTAAACAATGCAGTCATTACTTCTCCAATTGAGAATGTCAATATTACTAATCAAGGCCTCAATGGTACCTCTACTATTTATAATAATATTCAATCTATAGTTTATTATAATGTCGCTTCTAGTGGTAATTTTGTTATTAATGCTACTTACAGTGGCAGTACAATTAGTGGAAGTCTTGGAGCAGGACAAAGTATATCATTCGTAATATTAAATACTAATGGGCCAACTGCATATGTACTTTCAGGTTTCCAAATTGATGGGGTATCACAAGCACTTCATTGGCAAGGTGGTTCTGCTCCAACCCAGGGTAATCCCAGCGCCACTGACTATTATTCATTTTCTGTTATTAAAACTAATAATAGCCCTACATATTGGGTTTCTGTTGGCCTAACAAAGTTCATATAATATATGCCTACTTTAAGTACTTTTGAAGTAGAGAGTGGTAATATTTGGGGCTATTACTCTGGTGGAATTAGATATATATATGATGTTTTTGAACGTGTCACGCCGACCGGTACCTTAGGAATTAGTACTAACGGTCAACCATGGTCTACCTTAGCAGGGTCTTGGAATGTGCCTAGCAGTGGTTATGCACAAGCTGTTGGTACTGCTATTAGTGGAGTTGGACCTTATCCACTTGTTGCTTTCGATCTAGTAAATATTAATCAATTAGCCTATTGTAATAATTATGATGGAGTTGGTCTAGCTTTTAGTATTATAGATGCTAATAATTGGTATGCAATAGCCCCATATGTAACAATAACATATTATAATTGTAATTGTTTGACATGTGTTGAATGTAACACTTGTACCTACGGTTGCACTACTGGACCAAGTTGTGCTTATTGTGGTGTTGATCCATATGGTGGTTGTTTTAGTTGTACCTATGGTTGTGTAACCAACGGTCTTTCTTGCCAGAGTTGTGGCCAAACTCAATATACCTGCGATTGTCAACAATGTCCTATCTATAGATATTATGTAACAACCCTACAAAGTATAAATGGAATTGTTTATACAATTAGTACTACTCAACTCAGTTCCCCCTCTGATAGTATATCAGTAGAACTCAATAATGGTATAGTTAATTATTATGTATATAGTACTACAATTTCAGGTATCATTACTCAACCATACGGATTAGGTACTGTTGTAGTTAGTGGTACATTTACTATTTCAGGAACTTTAGGTACACAAATAGGTGCAGTTCAAACCCCTAATGGCAATTATAATATGGAAGGGTTCTTCGGAATTGGATTATATGGTGTATAATATACTATGTTAGCAAAATTCATTTTAGATATATCTTGTAAAGGAAAATTTTAATGCCTGAAGAGCCAACACGTCCATTTATGGAAGAGATAACACATCCATATACAATTGCTTTCATTATAGATGGTGAAGTAGCAGACATTCTTAGAGTGCATGAACATTTAGGGGCAGCACTATTAAGTGATCCACTAATTGTTGATGTAACCAACGTACAAAGTATCAATGTTGGCGATATCTACGACGAGACAACTAAAACATTTAAGGACCCATTAGATGACTGAAAGTAAAGAAATGAAAAAAGAAGCCCGACCTTGGGATTTTTTTAAAAAGAATATTGGTAGAACTCCTATAGAGATAGCAAAAGAACGTTATTCTATTTGTAAAAATTGTCCTCAATTTGTCTCTGTTACTACACAATGTAAAGAATGTGGATGTATTATGAAAGCTAAAGTAAAGTTGCCGCACGCCAGTTGTCCATTAGATAAATGGGATTCAATAGATATTGACTCTTTGAACAATGAAAAAGTCGAAGAAGTAACTGATAAATAGTTTATTATATAAATAAATATTCATACTATGAACGGTTAGTTAAAATTCTATGCGTCTAAGGCCAGTCCCGCTCTATGCCGATGCTTACCCAATTGGCGTAGCCATTTTCAATAATGGCGTATTAACCGACCCCGATAATGATACTGTACATCTACAAGTTACGCAGCCAAGCAGCAATACAACTGTTGTCGCTAGTGGCACATTAGCTACTAGACAAGGTGTTGGGCTTTATCAGTTTCTGTTAAGTAACAACCAGACAACTATTCCTGGTATTGACCAAATAACTTGGAGTTGGACTGCCTCTGGCATCCCTATAACATTTATTGATCAATACTACCAGGCTAACACTCCAATGTACTATTATAGTGGGCTAACAGAAGACCAAAGAAATATAGTAGTCAGTATAGGTCATAGAATTGATAGATCGTTTGATAGTTCATATGGTGGACCATACCTACAAGATTTGCCGCAATCAGGTATGAATCTATATGAAGATGTTGCCATGGTTTGGACAAATGAAACAATGGACTATATTAACTATGAGTTTCAGCCAGTTTTTAACCCAGCGTGGGGTGTTGGTGTAAATGCTGTTGCTCAAATACCCCAACAGTATCAAGGAATGGTTAATTCACAGGTTTACGCTCACCTATTAAAGCATATAGCCAGAAACTATATCGAACAACCAATGCCAGAAAATATGACAGCAGTTTGGAATAATCGTAGAGATTACTATCAACGATGGTGGAGTTTGTATTTATTCGATAAAGAAATCGCTGATAAACAATTACGTCAGGTAAAACGTTGGTACTTGGTTGGTTCAAAGCGAGCTACGTTGTTGGCTGGTGGCTTAATCCCAAGGACCTTCATAAACCCAGCTTCACCACACGCCAGCTACAGCAGTGCAAACATTGGTGGATTCTAGTGTCGAGATTTATTGAAGCAAAATCTTTAAAAGGCCCATCATTGAATAAAGTTGATGAAGATACAGCAGATAAACCATTAAAACTTTTCAGTATGTATCGACGTGGAGATATTTCAGAAGACCATGATGAAAATCAAAGAACAGATTCAAATAAACCACAGTTTGATGGAGTAATATTTAGAAGTGGGAAAGCTGTAATCAGTTGGAATACAGAAGCAAAATCTGTTGCCGTTTTTGATAGTTTTGAAGAATTAATGAAAATACATGGTCATATGGGACCTAAAGACGATAGATATGAATCTGAAATAGTCTATTATGATGTTACAGAGAAAAAGACTAAGTAATAATGCCTAACAATCCTATCTTTTCCCCTACTGATATAGCTAATAGCCCCTCCTATCAACCTATCGTATTACCAACACCACCAGCGACTTTACCCGAACAAACTGAGTCTCTTATATATGTTCAAAAATATAGAGAACAAAATAGTGAAATAGACTTACAAAGATTTCACGACGAAACACTTCAGAATTTTGGAGAGCAATGTTTATTAAGGTTGTTATGGAGGGCTGAAGATTTTACTGCAGGTTTAGTAGGCCGTTGTACAGTTTGTCAAGATAATCAAAGCCCAACAAGTCCAAATATTACTACTCAACAAAGAGTAGCAAAGGTCTACGGGCAGTCAGGTAATACATATTGTCCAAATTGCTTTGGGACTTCATTTAATGGTGGCTTCCAAAATGTTGTTTATCAACTATTCATGTTGGCAGCAGACACACAAGATAAGCGTAATAATCAGGTTGTTGGTCAATTTTGGAATCAAAATCCAAGAGTCCAGTTTAGTTGGTACCCACAGATACGACAGGGTGATCTAGTTGCTAGAGTTGAATCTTGGAGCGAAAATACTCCAACTCTAACCTCACAGTTATTTGTTGTATCTAATGTAGAGCCTATTACTGTACGTACAGGTCCAGGGCCATCTGCTGAATACCCTTATAGAACTGGTACTCAACCGTTTCAAAATACTACTAAAATAGTCGCTCAAGTATGCACTTTGGAGAATTTACAACCAGGTCATCCATACTTTTCGGTGCCACTTTCCTAATTTCGAGGGAGTAAATGATATGGAATGGAAATATCGTTACGCCTCTTCTGACAAGTCAATGGTTGTCAAACAACTGTCTAAAGATTACCCCCCTAATTCTCTAAATTGGGTAAAAGGTACTAAATGGGAAGGGCCAGAAAGAGTAAATATCGAAGATGTTAATTATGCTAATTATAAAAATTGGCAAGCACACCATGAACAGAAGAAAGTAAAGAAGTTTGAAAAAAAAATTTCTAACGGTAAAATGAAACCCGTAATATTAGTTAAAACCCCCAAAAATAAGAAATATATAGTTATTGATGGACATCACCGAGCACTTGCTTATCGTAATCTCAAGAGACCTTTAATGGCTTGGATAGGTTATACCAAATCAGAAACTGGCCCATGGGATGAATTCCACGATAGGCAATTGCATTCAGACAATCCAAATTCTACTAAGGCAGCTTAATTAAATGATTTACCCAATGCCTGATTCTGTGACAAGTAAGATTACTCAAAGAGCTATTACTTTGGCTGCTTATAGTGCTCCTAAAAAGAGTGGTAAAGGGGCAGAAAGTTTTCAGGCAGCAAATTCAACTGGTCAAATAGCTATTTCTGTCCCACATGAATATGGGTATATGATAGCCCTTGATAAGGGTTATGATCCATATGTAATGTATGGGTTAGCCGGGAAAACTATTCCAATTAGAGACGCTAGTGGGCGTATTAATTTCAGAACAGCTTTTGGTGCTAGTGCTCCTGGGAAAAGAAAAATTATCAGTAGAAATGCTCAAGGGCAAATCATTGAAACAAAAATCATGTGGAAAAACCCTGGTATGAAAGGCATGCATTTTATTGAAAACGCTCTTAAGCAAGCAGTTATGGAATGGAAAAATGCTGCTGGCCCTGAAGAGATATTAAGTATGATCGCGTCTACAGGTGCCGCTGGTGCTGCATTTGTTGACACAATTAATCATATGCGTTTTAATCATTAGAAAGAATAGGTAACTAAAATTTACAGGACCGGTGTTAAGACTACACTTATTACGGCTTTAGCTGCATATATTAATGCAACTAATCCTGGGTCGGCATTTCCTCAAGGGGGCACGCCTAATAATAGTACACAAGAATTAACTCCAACTCAGTTCAATATAGAATACCCATTAATAGAAGCATCTTGGCCAAGTATATATGTACATTTTACTCCGATTACTACTCAATGGACTGGTTTAGATCCAGATTTCTATTATGTTGTGAGCGGAACAAATATAATTTGTGATCGACAAATATACTTTGAAGGTTATATCGACTTCCAAATTTTAGCTATGGCCTCAGAGGAAAGAGACAAGTTAGCTGATAGCATTGATAATTTAATGTTATTTGATACATTATCAGCTGGAAGTACAGCATTTTATAATTCTCTTTATGAAGATGATTTAGTGGGGTTAACAATCTTATCTTCTAAAACTAGGCCTCTTGGCGATACTATAGTACCTGGTACCCCATTTTCTGCAGAGGCCCTTTCATATGAAGCAACTATTAGAGTCCAATGTGTAGGCCAAGCCTACGAGCCAAAATATGACTATAGTCCACTAATTTTAAATAGTGTTGTCATCAGTGGTGTAAGTACCTATAGGCTAAACCCAGTTCTGACTAATTATAAATTTAACCCATTTGTTACTACCGTTTCCTAAAGAATCTGTATTGTTTTCTTCTTTTATTTAGTAAACATTAATAACAATCGCACTAGAAACTGAGAAGGTGTAAGTCCTTACAGGAGATTTTATGAGCCCAGTTCCAGGATATCAAAACCCGAACGTTTACGTAGCGCAGGCACCCTCACCTATCATAACGAGCGTCTACCTTAGCACACAGCCTAATATACTATTTTTAGCTTATTCGCCCACTTCTCCAACAAATAATCAGATCGACACATTCCAGTTTACTTCATATTCTGGTGTCCAAACATTTACCCTGAGTCAAAGTGGAACAGTTACTAACTTTGCTCTAACTAATAGTTTAACTGGAGCCCCATTTGTTAGTGGGACTAACTTCAGCGGGCCAACCACTATTAGTGGGGTGACTACATTCACCACAATTAGTGGTAGCTCATTCCTAATGAATAGTACATTCTTACAAGCCGCTTACACGTATACTACTGTTGCTCCGGGTGTAATATATACCTTTACTGATTACGGTAGTGTGGTTAATTCTTTCGGCCAACCATTTACTTATAGTGGATCTAATCCGGTTATTAATTCACCAGCTACCTTGGCTGCAAACCTTGCATTCCAAAATGGTGCTCCACAAGTAAGTCTAATGAATATTGTTTCAGTTAGTGGGACAGCAACTGATTTCCTAACAACTATTCAATCATTTGCTGGCAATGATCAATTTGATGCAATTGTACCACTTATATATGATACTGCCTATAATAGTCTTCCTACTGGGCCTTTGTTTAAAGGGCTGTCAGAATTTTTAACTGCCCAAGCTAATAATGGAATATTCCAAAGAACATTTATTGGGTTAGATAACTCAGCTTCTGGGGCAGCACCATCCATGAATATCCCAATTAACATTGCGATTGACATGAACAACAGTAGAGTTAGTGTTGTTAATCTCCCTGCTGTTAATTATAACCCCGGTTTTAATAGTAATAATGGTACAACCGCTGGAGTAGTTAGTATTAATGGTTATTACGCGGCTGCTGCTGTAGCTGGTCTATGGGCATCACAAGCCCCTCAAATACCATTAACTCATGAATCTATAGCTGGTTTTTCCGGCCTCATTAACCAATTGACCTCATCTCAAGAAACAACCTTGCAATCTTATGGAGTATTAGTTGTAGCCCAAAAACGGAATGGAGTTATATATATTCGTCATGGTCTTAACACTAATACTACCAACTGGTTAACACAAGAAATCTCAATTAGTACAGTTGGTGACTACGTTGCTAACAACTTTAGACAAAATTTCCTTGATGCAAACTTAATTGGTCAAGCTTTAACTCCATCAGTGATGGCTACAATTAATAATCTAACTGTTGGCGTTCTTAATGCGCTTAAGAGTTCTGGTGTAATTCAAGGGTATACTGGTATTAATATTACACAAAATGTTAATAACCCAACACAAGTTTTGGTGGGTTTCCTATATTCACCAACCATTCCATTGAACTACATTAATGTGACGATTGCTATTAATACTTCTAATGGCGCATTCACTGTAATAGCGGCTTAAGGATACGTAAATGACTGTTACCTTAACTCTCACTTGCCATAAGTGCGGTAATGACAATCCTATTGAGGCAAAACGTTGTAGGAGTCGTTCTTGTCAAGCTTGGTTTAAGAGTGCAGAACGTACCGCAGAATGGAAGCAAAAGTCTAGTGAATCCAATAAGAAATATTGGAATAGATTTTATGCCACTGAAGATAACCCTATTTCTATCGTAAAAAATGGAAAGCGTAAATGGCCTGATTTTTACAATCCTAAAACTCGACAAGTAGTAGAGGTTCTAGGAACATATTGGCATAGAGATAGAATTCTTCCTGAAGGTAAGACACATGCAACTCCAGAAGAATTAATATCTTGGTACAAAGAATCTGATTGGGATTGCATAGTGCTTTGGGAAAATGAAGTCGAAAATTTTAAAAATACATTTGGAGAGGTAGCTTAACATGACTGTTACAAATGTGCGTGTTGGCGGTGCCTATACCAGATTAACATGGGCTACAGCAAGCTCTTCGTCCCCAGTTAATTTAGCATGGGTGGATGTTATCCAAGAGTCAGCCCCACAACCAGTGGCTCAAGCTCAGCCTATTCAACCAGTTGATAGCGAGTATCCACTAGAAATTGCTTTCCCTGGCGCTCTTGAAGCTGGGTCAATTACAGTAACTATTCGTGAACAGTGGAATACTGAAGTTTGGAATGCCTTCTATTCAACTTATAACGATATCCCTGCTAATTTTGCGGGTAATGCCGGTACTGGCAATCAAATTATTTCTGACTTGCTAGGTGTCTTCAAAGCACAGTTGGCTACTGGCGCAGTTCACTTATCGAAGATCATTATTGATCCAACTACTCGTAACCCAATTCGACAGATCCATTACCTTAATCCAACTATTATAAATGTTGCGATTGATGAAACTGTTAACATTGGGACAATGACTTTCCCAAAGTCAGTTCAGTTTATGTACACTCAACGCCTTGAGACTTACGCAGTTGCTCCTCCTGGTTACACCGGGTCCCTTACACCTAATGCAGGTTCTCTAATTCCTCCAACCGCTAACCAACCAGGGTCTATTACTTAAAGCCTATAAACCAGCTACCTACCAAAGGTACTAAACAAGGAAACATAAATGCCATCAAGATATATTCAAGTTTCACTCCAGCCAGGAGTTGGTCAAGCTATTCTGCCTGACCATCGTAAGCTTCTACCTGGACAAACCCTTGTCGTAGACTATGAAACTTTTAAAAAGATTTCATTACAGGCTCGCCAAAATATTTTATCATTTGTCCCAGTAAGTGATTCTGTGACTTCTGCAACTGGATTTGTGCCAGCACAAGTTGGTACTGGGGTTAATGACCAACTAAACATTGAGTCAGCTCTCTATACAGTCAGTACAACCCCAATTAGTTACAACGCTGCAGGCTTTTCAGCTCAGGGTTTTACTGACCCCAATACTAATACTGGTGTAGGCCTAAATACAGTTAATTTTGGTAGTACTACAAACAATGACTTCACTGGTCCTGCTGGAGAGCGTTACACATATATCTTTAACGCCGGTGTAAACATTTCTGGTACTCAGGTAGTTGTTTGGTCAGACAAGAACAACCGGTTTGTTACTAACCAGCGCCCAACTTATCAAGTAGCTAAAGATGGTCTTGGGACTCAGTATGTTACTACATTTACTGACACTGCTACAAGCCCTTCTACAATTGGTACATCGCAAGGTCAATTTGCTGGTGTCGCGCTAGTCAATATTCCTAGTGGATACTACGGGTTCATTCAGACCGAAGGGTTCTGCCCTGCTGTTTCAGTCAGTGGTGTAGTTGCTAATGGTGGAACACTGGCTGTTGGTGGAGTAGGTGTTGCTGTATATCAGGCTCCTACCCTAACAAGTACAACTGGTAATGGTATTGTTTCTGGTTCAGCACTTGCCAATAATGTATTCGGGACTGCTCTAGTAAGCGGCACTAACTCCACTGTTGCTGCTGATCTTCGTAGTACTTTGCCCAAGACGCCCTACAATCGTTTTCTAAATCGCAACTAGCTAACTAACTTCTAATTAGTTTGACAATCTATCAATTTTGTGATATAATATATATATAAATATATTTACATTACAAAGGAATAACATTGTCCGATCTAACTTTTGATGATAGGTGGAAGAAAGACTTTGAAGGCCTACTTTATTTAGGTAAGCTCGAAAAGGAAGTTACTTCCATTCCACTACATAAATTTGTAGTTCGTACCTTAACGGTCAACGAACAATTAGAAGTTCTTCTTATAACACAACCATACGCTGATGGTATTGGTTACGCTAGGGCATATAAAGCAGCAGTAGTAGCTGCTGGGCTAGTTCATATTGATGGCCAAGAATTAATTCAAACTAATAAAAGTTCTAATATTCTTCGGCAAAAATGGGATTACATAACTAATGGTTGGTATGAACCAGTAATCGATATTCTTTATGAAGAGATCGACCAGTTACATGTCCGTATGATTGAAGTATGCCAAGAAATTGGTGTGCTCCCAAGCGAAGATGACGTGGTGAAAATTTTTGTAGAGAATGGTGGTAGTGAAGACCCAAAAGAATAGAAGTAGACCCTTACGTTATGTATCACGTTAAAGTGGCACGTGAGAGGGGTTTACTCAATGACAAAAATGGGAATTTGCTACATGAAAGACTATTGATGCAAGAACTTGTCAACGATAGAATACAAGAAGCATCTACTATTCAAGACAAGTTAGAAACACAAATTATGATTCACCGACCTGATATCTGGGAAGAGATACAAAAAGAACGTGAAGAAGCTAATGCAATGGGTCTCGATAAGATTGTTTATCAGCCTGCTCCAGAGACAATGGAAGAATATCTTGAACTTGAAAAAATGTTCGGTGATGTTGATAATTTCCAGTTTATTCCTGTTGATGAAGAAGCTCCACCAGAGGCTACATTCTTTAACGGCATCCCAATCGAAGATCTCGGTGACAATTAACAATGGATAACATTACTGGTTTCGGTGGTAATGGTGACGAGATCAGTCTTGGCTTTAACCTTGATTCTAACGTTAGTGGTGTTAAAGATGATTTTAATGCTATTGATCAAATATTGCAACAAATGGTCAAAGACCAAGAAACACTTAATGGTATCCAAAGTGACTCTTTTGATAAAGTAAAATCAATTACTCAAGAGGTCCGAGCTTCTGCGGAACAAGCTCAACAATTAATAGGTATTTTTAGGGCTTTACGCGGAGAACAAGAAGGAACTGTTCAAAGCGCCAAACAGTTAGCTGCAACTTACCAACAATTAAATAATGAATTGCAGAAGGCACAGCAAAGCAAAACTAGGTTAGGTATAACATCTCCAAGTGTTGGAGTGCCGGGCTCTACGCCCCCTACAGATAGCGTAGGACCAATTCCAGGAGTTCCAGTTACTCAAACTGGAGCTGGCGGTGGCGGTGGTGTTAGACCACCAGTTACAAGTTCAACTGCTGGATTTGCTAAAGAACCTGATGACTTCTTTGGTGGTGGGGCACCTGCATCTAAAGGGCCATCTGGAGGCGGTTCATTTGATGGATTAGATATGGGCATGACCGATCCAGCTGAACTAGATGACGAAGACTTAGTAAGATTTGACGGAGTATCTGGAGGTTCAAGGAGTGGTAGTAGCGGTGCTAGAAGATCAACAAGATCGGCTGCTACTAATGAACATTATAAAACTATAGCGGATCTTTCGTTGGCCTTATTCCCTAAAGCTGGCTATTACAGAAATTTGCGTAGAGCTAGATGGTTAACTCGCAACGAAGGCAGTACAATTAACAAGTTTATTAACTCTAAAGTTGGCAAAAGAACTGGTTTAGCGTTGAATAGACTTGGTGGCGGCCAAAACCTAATAGGACCTAAAGGGTACCAATTATTCCCATTTGTTGAAGATGAAAATGGGAATTTTATTGATTCTAGCAGTAGCGCACCAGACGTTAAATATGGGTTAAAAAATGCAGCCGGGGAATTCTTACCTCAAGGTGGTCCTGGCGAAGAACAACCAACGTGGGCTTGGAGCGGTACAGGTGAAATGCCTCCATTGCCTCCAGAGAGTCTTGGCGCTCAATCATTTAATGCTTGGAATCGTCCTAACTTAACTGCTACCGGTGAAGGTGCAGCAAAAATTGCTGGTAGTATAGCTGCAGCAAAATATATAAAAGCTAGGGGTGGAGGCCTTTTCCGAGAAGGGCAACTCTACACTGGACTCACTGGTGGTACTGGTATAGCTGGTGCATTAAGATATGACCTAGGTGCTCAAGCAACTAGTTGGTTCGGGCTTAACCCGTTGGAATCATATGGACAAGCCAAACAGATTAATATGCAGAACCTTGCATTGGGTTATCGTGGTAACTTATTAAATCAAGCTAACTCCTTCGGGAATCAGGCTCTCCAAAAATATGGAGTAGACCCTCAAACATCTATGCAGATGTTTGGTCAAATGGTAATGCAGGCTGGCGTATCTTTGAGTGACCTTAACGCGTCTCTCTCAACATTGGCACAAACTGCCAGTACGACTAATACTAGTTTTTCACAGTTACAACAAAATGTAATACAATACTCACAAATTGGTAGCAGCATTGGATTAACTGGTAACCAGAATGCCACATTTGCAACGGCTGCTGCTCAATTTGCTGCTGGACAGCCTGGGTTAGGAGCAACTGGTGCCAACCCAGCAAATATTATGGATAGCATGGTTGGCCAAGCATTAGTGGCCCAGCAAATGGGTACAAGCTATCTTGGATTACCGGCTGCGGCACAACAACAAGGGGCTGCTGGCATATTAGGTGGTGAAATATCAGTTAATGAAGGATTGGTGAATAGAATTGGTCTTAACAAAGGCAACTATCAGAATAGTAGTGCTTTATTAGGTTCATACCAAAAGTTTAAATTATTGATGAGTACGATACCAGGGATGCAAAAAGAAGCAAACATGTCATATCCCAACTATGTTAAGTACATAGGTGATATGTTTAGTGGGAAACAAATGTCTCAACTTCATAAGACCCTTGAATCAGGCTTTTCCCAAGCCCTTGGTCAAAAAGCAGGAGAAAGCCCCAGCCAAGCTATTGCTAGTGCGATTGGCGGTGTTGGAGCATCACCAGATAACAGTATTATACAAGATATGCAAAAGATCGACAGACAACAAAAATGGAAAAGCATTGGTGTAATGGCTGGCGGCAAATTCATGACTATCCCACAAATTGATCAACTCCCTTATGCTCAACGGGCAGCTTTAGAGTCAAAGATCGCTACTGGAGAGATCTCTCTTTCCCATATAAATCAACATGGGAAACTAATTAAGGGCCATTATGCTAATAGTACTTTAATGGATCTTCAAGGGAAATCATCAGAACAGTTTGGTCTATTTGGGCAAACTCCTAATTCAGCAGCAATGCATACAGCTGAAAAAAGGTCTATGACAATTGAACTTGGGCGAAATGCTAAGCAATACTTTACATTAATAGATAATCCTGGTGCCCTAAATCGTAGTATGAATAAGTATGCACAAGCCAATGGTAAGGCCACTTCAACCTGGGGTAACCCACCAGCTGCTAATGTTCCTACGCACCCTAAGCACGCTCATTAATTATTAAAAATAGATTATGACTACCGGCTCTATTAATAAAAAGTATCAACATAAAACTGCGTATTTAACTAATAACCCAGGGACGATACTTCTAACTTTACCATTTTCACCTAATCAACTTGAATGGAGTTATACTTTAAATAAGGTTAGCTTTGATACTTACGGTGGGCGTGTAACTCAACTTTTGTCAGTAAAAATTGATCAAATGTCATTGCAAGCAGATGCTGGCAGTAGACAAAATCTAATGAATACATACACAGCTATTAAACAATTGCAGGAAGATCAAATTGTTAACAGGATACCACTTATCTTAACGGTTCCTGCGGATAGTCCTTTAAAATCTAGTAGTGTTGTCAATGGAGAAACTATAAGCCAAAGTACTCCAATTACTCTTAGTCTATGGTTTAGTGATATGCAAATCGGGTTTGATCCAACAACTGTTACTTACCCTTATATAATAAATTTTAATGTAGCTGATGATAGTTACCCTGGAAATAATTCTTATAGTAGCCTTAGTAAAGTTATAACTGATGGTGAAATCTCAAAATTATTTGCTAAATCTGCTGGCCATAATGAAATTGATTTTGGTACTACTTCTTCGTTAACATATGCAGGCTTACAAAATCTAACTAATGTTCAGGCCACAGCTAAGAAAAATGGTACAAAAAATCTAACTGTTAGCAAGGAGCTTCTAATGTTCCCTAATTCAGGTCCAGGAGGTCTTACTCCATAATGGCTGTTAGCCCAAATGCATCTTGTCCGATTAGTGGTCCAATTTATCAAGAGGGCTTAGAGATAGCTAATTTAGGTTCATTTGCATGGTCAAATTATAATGGTATTGTACATTCTTCGACTACTTTAAATGTTGAAGATGCTAATGTTTGGATACCACAATAATGTCGCTTAGAGGCATCTATAAGCCCACTTCTAATGCTCACTTGACATTAGTTGATCGATATGGTAATACACTTTTAGATACTGACATGGATATACTATCCTTTAGTACGTCTACTTACACGCAATACGATACAGATCAAGTGCAACGTGGTTTGGCATGGATGCCAATTCGTCGTTCAGAAATGTTTATAGATTTTAGTATCATTTGGCCATTTATGAGTAAACATCGTCCAAATGCGTTTGAAGAAATGCAGTCATTCCAAAATGCTATTAGGGTTCATCAACAAGAATCTGTTCTTACTAGGGGGTTACCATACCCAGCAGTACTTAATTATTATAATAATAGTAATAATCAAGACCCATTAGTTACTAATAACTTACCCCATCTTGGAAATAGCGCACAATTAGTAGCAGATACAAATAATTTAACTAATAATACAGATGCCAAACAATTACAACCTTTAACATACCAAGGGTGGATTGATACTTCAGATAAAATATATCAACGGTTTAAATCATATTTTGTTACTTCTTATCATATGAATATACTTAATAGCGCAAATGATATTAATTTTGCTAGTACTTTATCTTCATTGGGTCTAGGTGCTACTGCAGCAGTAAAACCTTCTACTATAAATAATTCATCCTTTCAACCAATTGCCATTAATTCAAATTATGTAGTTAACCCAGTAGATATTAACCAAATAGCAGGAATTATTAATTAACTTATGTCCCTAGGCCAGAACGAACAGTTTTTCTATTCACCAGACGTTAGAATATTTATTAATAGCATTACTGAAGGTGGGATTATAGAAGTGAGTGATGACTTTATGTCACTCACTATAGACCGTAATATTAATGCAGTTAGTACAGCAAGTATATATTTAGCCAACAATGGGTTCAAATATACTCCAGCATCTAAAAAATTTTCTGCACCAAATGTCCCACCTCCAGTAATTAATACTATGGATGAAATAATAATTTTTCTTAAGAAAGAAAATTATTATCAATATTTTACTGGGTTTGTAACTTATACACCAATAGTAACTCTTATCCCAGAACCAATTTTGATTAATGCTAGTTGTACTCTTTATAAGGCTCAAAATAGTTTTTGGGACGCTGGAGCAATTGAGTACGAAGGTATTATTCCTGGCATTTTACAAAATGCACAAATATTTGGTGGTAATGTGCAAAGTAATGATGGAGGGGTAGCAACAGGTATGACCAGGTTGCTAACCATGGTAGCCAACTGGGATAAAAATGATATTCATATTGGGGGCATTCCTTCTCAGTGGGTTAGTTTTGCTACTGATATCTATAAGCAAACTCAGATCCAATTAAAAGATAAAAATGTTACAAGTTTTAAAGATATTATTAATTTTCTAGAAGTAACAGGTAATAGTGCCAGTTCAGTCACTGATACTACAACACAAGGTGCGAATGGTGTTGGGGGTACAACCCCTTCTCTTGGAGTCCATGGGGCTCCAACTGGTACTGCTCTAGAAGGTATTACTAGCGGGGAGTCTATAACTGCTACAGTAGCGACTGTAGCGGAAATGAGTAACTATACAACAGCTAGAACAAAATTCAATAAAGAAGCTGATGTAATAGTAAATAATGTTAATGATACTCAATATTGGATAGCAGCTCCTTTTACTTATTTTTCTAGTAGTCTTGGAGACAATGCAGCTGCTAAAGAATGGTTAAGTGGAGGGGGAACCCCTCAAACTTATCCTGGTATTTCACAAGTGGGTAGGCTATTAATAGTAACAAATACTATAACCCATAAAACAGTTCAAGTACATGTTGCATACTCGATTAAAAATAGCCTACATCTCAATGGGGCTGATATTATTTTATCAGAAGCTGCATTTATAGCTCTTGGCGGCAAAACATCACCAGGCTCTAACACGCTAAGTAATATTTCAGTTGATGCTTGGGTTGGGAATCATTCAAAAAATTTAAGTGGAGGACCTGTAGCTGCACCTGTCCCTCCCAGCTCTAGGTCTAAGGGAGCCGCACCATCACCACAACCCGCTTCACCAAATGGTGGCTTCGCGCAGTGGGAATATAATCTTCTAAACCCTAAACTTGGGGATAGCAACTTAAATTCTTTCGCATCTCCTTCTGCAAAAGCACGTAATAGCACATATGAACAATGGGAGTATGAATTATTAAGAGGAATTGGCGCTAGCGATCCCAATCTATTACCAGTAAGTCTTGAAGCTCTTGCACGGATGGCTCATTTAGAGGGTGGTGCATGGCATTTTAATTGGCTTAATGTTTCTTCTACCCCGCAATATCCATTAACGGGAGCGACTGGTGTTTTAAAAAATAATCAAGATTATATTGCTGTATTTCCTAACGCTGCTTCTGGTATCGCTGGAACGATTGAATTTTTTAGAAACTCAACTTATTTGAATGCCTTTAAGCAACAATTACTTAATCCAAACGCTACTCTTGCCTCTATTGCAGCATCAATACCAACTAATGTTTGGGGGCAATCGGATGTCAATGCAGTTCTTAATGGTAGTTCGGCTGCTCCTATCAACCAGGGCAACCCTAATGATATAGCTGGTCTAAATAGTAGTACTGGGAACTTTAACTTTAATACCACACAAGGAGTGGTTGGTTTTGATGCTAACTCAACAATTCTAGCTGGTTCACCACGCGCATTCATTACTGACGTTTCAGCTCTTTCAACTCTTACTACCCTATCAACAATGGGATTAAGAGAATTTCAAAGTGGACCAGACGGCAGTTTTTTATCCTGGTATCCTGATTACTTCGGACTATATGGTACTGCCCCAGTCTTGAGCATATATGATATTGAAATAATTGATTTCAGCATTTATCATGATGATACTCAGTTATATACACATATTGGTGTAAGTGGTGACCCAACTTCAATTGGCTCTGTATCTTTGGTTGACTGGTTGATGACAAATGGGATTATCACCATTGAAAATAATGCTATTTTAGGATTATTATTTGGGACTGACCCTGCGACGATTAGTACATCAATGAATAGTTTGATAGCACAAAAAATTGATGTTAACACATTTGCTAAACAATTCTTAAAGAGATATGGGATGAGACCATATGTTGACTCTGAACCTATGATTCGATCAGAACTAATGGAATTCATGTATGCTCTACAAGAGTTCTTGTATTTATGGTCACAACAATATGCTACTAATGTTACATTGACTTTTATGCCTGAATTATATCCTGGTATGTTAATTGAAATTGCTGATCATGGACTTCAGGTTTATGTCCAGTCAGTAAGTCAAAGTTGTTCACGAGATGGAGGATTTACCACTAATGCAGTTGTAACCTCTCCAACTAGAATTATTGGTAAAAAGAAAATTAATGAAAATGGTAAAGTAAAAGTAATAAATAATGTAGTGCCGCTTGATTTTGGCTATCCAATTGCTCATTTATAATATGAATAATTTGATTAATATTAATAGATATGGTATAATTGGTATAATATGGTTATAAGTCAAAGATCTGTCCTTGGTAGTATGGTTAATGTCACACGACGAGTCACATTAGTAAGTGACCCTACTTACTCTACTTCAACAGGTAGTTGGTTGGTCAATGGTCTTGACGCTGACAAACAACAATGGCAAATTGACCTAACGGTCCTTCCACCTGGGATGACAAAAGATCAAATAAAAGTTGGTCAACAATGGTTCATAGAAAGGACAACGACGTATAATCGTTTGTTTAAATATGTTGGAGAATTTGTAGTTCAAAATCAATTACGGATGAGCACTACATTACCGCCCCTTCCATTAAATTCATGGACTGATATAACATATGATTCATACTTAGTAACTAAATCTGGGTCAGCTGGTATAACCACTTATAGTAGTGGTTCTTTTTATGTGCCACTTCCTGGGTTTTATTCAGTAACTTCGTATTTAACTGTTGGTGGTTCACCTATGCTTAGTCGAATTTATAGTTCTTCATTGGCTGGTAATTATCCTACATCTAATTATACTAATACTGAAATTTTATGCTTAACTAGCGGGAATTTAAATTTTCTTATACAAGGTAATCCTACTATCAGTGGTCAAGTGGCTGGTTATGTATCAATTACCTATGCTGGACCGATTATATCTGGTTAAAACTCAAGAGAGATACTGAAAGACTATAAAATGAAAACATTAACCGTGCAGAATGGAGATCTGCAACTCGATAGCTCAGGGAGATTAACATTCCAAATTGGCGCCAATAAATTAATCCAAGACCTAACTTTATGGTTAGAAGAGCCAATTGGAACTGGTTTTACAACACCAAATTTTGGGAGTACGCTCCCTGATTTTATTGGACAAAATTTTACTCCTTACCTCTCTGCTCGCATACAAGCAGAAGCATTAAGAATATTTACCTTATACCAAAAAAATCAAATTTCTGCGCTTAAAAATGCTCAAAATTTATCACAATTAGGAAATTGGAATAAATCTGAAATTATTAACTCAATTAATAATATTAGTGTATACCCCAATGCTAATCTACCAACAATAATAGATATATCTGTGAACATTACTACATTATCTAATCTAAGCTTAGACATTAATCTTTTTGTTACTTCTAATGGTATACAGGTAAAACAGTAATGGCGCAGGCAGTATCTATTCTTCAGAGGCTCTTAACAAGTCTCACATCACAGGACCCAACATGGGATGTTTCAGTTGGATCAGCGATCTATAAGGTTTTTGAAGCAGTATCGAATGAACTAGCTACTGCAATCAACACAAACACTCTTACTTCTTACAGCTTTGACGTAAAGAGTAAATCTGGTATAGCCTTAGATGCTTTTGTTAATATATTTGGTATTAATCGTAGACTTGGTACTAGAGCAACAGGGTCTGTATCATTTAGTTTAAGTTCACCTGCTATGCAAATTACCATAATTCCAATTGGTACTCAGGTTTTTGTCCCAGGGTCACAGTCTAATACTGGGAATAATATATTTTTTACTACAGTAGCAACTGCCTTTATTGGGCTTGGACAAACTGAAGTGCAGGTCCCAATTCAAGCTGTTTTGCCAGGGAGCTTTAGTAACGTTCAAGCACAAACCATCACTTCTGTAACAACTGCGTTAATAGGCAGCCCAACAGTCACAAATTATCTTCCTGCTCAAGGTGGCACAGACACTGAAACTGATGTTCAATTACAAACTAGGTTTACGCAGACAGTGTTTTCTAACATATCTGGTACTATAGATAAATATGTTCAAATGGCATTGCAGGATTCTAATGTTACTCAGGTTAATGTTGTGGGGGCTCAGCAATCTTACACAGAACAAGATCAAGTCTGGACAACAATAAGTGGTAATAGTACTTTTATCCCAGCATTAAGTTTCCAGGCACAATTAACAGCGACCAGTGGATCAAATACTGCAAATTTGACTAATGGTAGTTTCCCAGCGAATGTAACAGTTAGTGGGCTACAAATAATTACAGCACCATCGGGATGGGTTGGAGCAATTGTAAACAACGGCTCTAGTTATGTCTTAAACACTACTGTCTCCGGCAACACATTATTTACTGTTAAATATGTATACCCTAGTACTGTTACTTTTAGTGGGTCTAGTACTATATCTGGGGTCGCAGCTTTTGCAATTAGTGGTCTATCTATGCTTGGAGTGAATACAACAGCCACTTATTCTGGTTCAACTATTTCTGGCATTGGTAGTATTACATTTAATCAACCAACAGGTTTTAATTTAATTGTTAGTAGTGGAATTGTTAGCGGATGGAATTCTATAACTTCTCAAATACCTGACTCAAAATATACATATCCAGAAGGTGGAGAAAGTATAGGTCAGAATTTAGGATCGACAAATCAGACTTTGTTAACTAATGGCCAAGATTATAACTATCCTGCTTCCAGTGGAGTTCCTTTAGTTGTTACATTAAATCCAAATCTTTTAAATGCCCCACTCACCTATACTGGTGAGTTGCTCCAGATGCAATCTGAGTACATCCCAAATTCATCAAGAATAACTAACCCAGTAGTCAATTCAAATTTTGTCGATATATTTATTAATGCCAATAATGCAACATCAGTTACTGAACAAATAATTCTTAGGCCAAATACAGTATTTACTAGTGGTATTAGTAATGGGCTATACAATTCAAATAATTTTAGTTTTGCTAATGGTATTAATTGTATATCGGGGAGTACACATATTGAATCAAATGTTGGCGATTATTATGTTGGGTTTGCCAATAAGCCAGCAATTAACTGGCCGTCTCAATTAGTCACTGATAGTCAACCATCATTTATAAGTTTAATTAGCATTTCTGGCTTTTCCAGTGTAACCACTATACCAATTTCTGCAGAATATGTTAATATAAACCCTCCAGTTATAGCAGGAATTTCTGGTACAATGGGGACAAATGCATTAACAACAAATTCTAATATTTCTACATTATATCCTGGACTAGTAATATCGGGTACTGGTGTCGCGACTGCCACCACTTTAAGTGGCGTTCCATTTAATACATATATATTAAGTCTTTCATATGGTACTCCAAATACAATATACTTATCAAATTCATTAACATCTAGTGTAGTTACATGCACTGGGACTTTTGTAACAGTTGGTTATTCAGTTTATGACAATACTAATAATGCAGGCTCTGTCTTAGACATGACTGGTATTGGGATTGACGGCAATGAACAAGTCGGTTATCGATCACAGAATTATTTCCCATGGTCGGCTAGTGGTATAACTACTGCTGTTGGAACAGTTGTACACAACTACAATTATGATGTTGTACAAGTAAACGATTTAATTCAACAATCTAGGGTTGTAGGAACTAATGTATTGGTGCGGTCGGCTCAATACTTAAACCTTATCATCAATCTGTCAGTCATCTATGTACAAAATGCTAATATCCCTGTTGTGAATTCAACTATACAAAATGCACTAATACAATACTTATCAACAATTTCTTATGACCAAGTTATAAGTTTTTCTAGTATAGCATCTACAGTTTATAATGTGGGTGGAGTAGCTTCTGCTCGGGTTTCCACACAACAAGATAATCCAAATCAATATGGTATTTTAAGTATTCCAATGGATGGAACATTGACAAACGCAATACAATATACATCAGATATTTTATTAGCCAATAATCAATTAACTCAATTATTTAATATGAATATAACTACTTTTGGGCTTAATAACTTTTAAGTAAGAAATAAATAATTATGTCTGTCATTTATCCATTAAATATTCCACAAACATTACCATGGAAAGTTAGAAACTTTCCTGACAATGTGTACAATTTTAATCCTACTGATAATTCAACCCAATTAATGAATATCTTATTAGGAGCTGCTGGAACTGGCCAATTAGATCGCATCTATACATCAGCTAGAATTAATCAAGAAAATTTAGAATTTTCTGATCTTGATAATATCCTCGGGGTTCTCCTGAACACTCGGAGATTAGTAAAAGAAATGTACAGTATAGATAATAATCCATTTACTGACCAAATAAGTATTACTAACTGGGAAGAAGTAATATCAAAAGATGCAGCTTATCGAGAAAGATTAAATGGAGTTAGTAGTGCTATTTTACAAGGGGCTACTCCCATAGGGTTAAGAAATATTGCTAATGCAACAAATTCTCTAGAGAATAGTATTATTGAAATTTGGAACGTAACAACTTCTGGAACAACTATATCTGGAACTAATTATAATACTAGAGGATTTGGGGTAAATGAAACCGTAATAATCCCATTAGTACCAAGTGATCTTCCATTTAATAATGACTTACAACGAGATACTCTACAGAGTCTTTATAACTTAAAGCCAGTTGGTAATGTAATTACAATTTCCAGTGGGATTAACCCTTACAACAATATAAGTTATACTGTAACTTCTGGTAATTCTGAATTCTTTTATTTGAATCGTCAAGTTATTGCTAATGGTGTTAATATACCTTCTTCTGCTTCTAATACTAGTAATCCTGCTGTAAACAGTAGGTATTATTTAATAAATGGTGAAAGTGTTGATGCACCACATTTCGCTCATCTAATAGCGGAAGAATCAATAACTGATTTAACATCTAATATATCTACTGTAGAAATTATTCCATTAAGTTCTCTGTCTAGTACTGGAGAACTCCCTAGTTATAGTACGACTTTACCTCTAGGCAACCCCAGTCTTTCAATAACTGCTACAGTTTATGGCAATCAATAAAATTATGAAATCATCTAAAACTCCTAAAATATATGGTTTATATGATCCAAGGCATCCTGATGATATTAAATATGTTGGCGTTACTGTCCAAAATTTAAATGATAGATTAAGTAACCATAGACGTAATATTTGGGAAACTAGAAATCCTACCAATAAAGAGAAATGGATTGATAGACTAAAACGAGAAGGCGTACAGCCTGAAATTAAATTGCTTGAAGAGTGCGAAACTGTTGAATTAATGTATGAACAAGAAATTGTGTGGATTAAACAACTACGAACGCAGGGTCATAAACTTGCTAACACTAGTAAAGGCGGTCGAGGGGGATGGTCATATCCAAAAAGCGATGAGTGGAAACAATTTATGAAAGAAGATAATGCTAGACGTAAATTAGATCCAGAATATTATGAGAAATTATCAACAGCACAAAAACTATCTTATGCAACTAATCCAGAACGAGCAAAGAAAATTGGGGCAGCTCATAGATTGAAAGCACAAGATCCAGTGTATAGAGAAAAGCTTAGTCAAGCGGCAAAGTTAAGATGGCAAGATCCAGAATATAGAGCAAAAAATATTAAAGCTCTCCGCGAAGCTGCTAACAAAACTAAAGAGAACAAATTAAATAATTTATATGGAAACGCATAAATATGAGCTTGAACCCACCCCAATTAAATCCTCTTTTGACATTCCCAAATAATTCACAATTAGCGGAAATGTCATTAGATGGTATTGTAATTGATCGTGTGTATGGAGCAACTGGTGTTTTAGACACTCTTCAGAATAAAACTACAACACAATATCAAGACCCAAACAGTAACCAGATCAACCCACAATATCAAAATTCTCCACCAAATAACAATAATAATAATGTTTGGTATAGTACTTTAGTAGATGATGCTTATAATACGGGATTTGCTCTAGCCTTTCAATTTAATAAAGATACATATGTAAATTATATTACTTTTGATATATTAAATGTTCCTTGTTCCTGGGTATTATTACAAGTTAATGGAGCTTATAGCCCAACAATTGGAGGGATTCAATTAGCACAGGGAGTAATAAATGGAACTAATAGTCAAGGTTGGGTTAACTTTGAAGAAACATTAGCAGAGACTTATCTATTTACTGATAGTGTTGGTTTAGTCTTAGTTATTAATAAATTAACAACTGGGACTCAATACCAATTAGGTGTACAAAATTTCTTATCTAAACTTGTTGTAAAAAATATTAATGATTTAGAACTAAATGGAACATTAATAAATAGTTTTACTACTCAAAATAATTTTGGTTTTATTGAAACGTTTACCCCTAATATTTATAATTATAGTAATTTTCAAATTCCAAATCAAAGTAGTGTATACTGGAAATGTACACCACAACCAGTAAAAGATGCCGTAGTGTGGTTCACATTAGATCTTGGTCAAACTCAATCTATTAATAGGATGTATGTTGACCCACTATACACTGGTTGTTCATTCAATTTATATTGGAGCCGAGATAACATTAATTGGACTTCAATAAACCAGGACCTCACTTTACATAAAGGTATTTATAGGTTGAATTCAATTTGTGCAAGATACCTTAAATTAGAATTTTCACAATTGGTCCCAGAGGTTTATGACTTACCATTTGATTCAATCAACAGAGTAGTACAGGTATTCCCAGATTATGTTGACACATACTTTCTTGGTTTAGAACAAGCTCTTTTAGATGCACCAGCACAAACTTATAATAATTTAGTTGGCAATAGCCCTAATGTTCTCTATAATAATTCACCGAGTATTACTAGTAATTATGGAGCTTTAGCTGGACAGTTAACACCTAATCAATATGGTGGGTCACCTTCAAATCTTGGACTAGCTAATCTAGGGGCTAATAATTCAAATTATAGTGTAGTAGACCCTACTGTTTCATACAAGAACTTACAGGACGTTGCTAATGAAGGAAGTATTTTTTCCAATGTCGGAGATACTCCTTTTATGAATCGTAGATTCTACCAGAGTGGTCCCCATGAATATAAATATATTTTGATTAACCAAACCTGGCATGAAGCATATTTTGTTGGCATTAAATATTTAAGTTTCTATAATAAAGAGGAAATTGGGTTCCCACAATAATGGCAGTTTTCACTGATTATTTCTTTGCTGTCGGTCCAGATAATAACCAAGCGGCTCCCAACACATTAATTAATTCTGGGACAACAGCTACTTTAGTTTCTGGATATGGGGGTTATACTGGTCGTGCAGGTGATATGGTTATAACAGATAACTTGCAAACAATACAAGGTTTTTATAGTTTTAATATAGCCAGTATTGCTACTGACTGGCAAAGCTTTTTTAGTCAGACTACTACTCTTCTACAGAGCGAAATCCCAAGTCTTTTAGGCCTTACTATTTCTGGAGTTTCGTATACTTCAAACCAGACTAACCCTAATTATGGAATTTATACATTTAGTGGTTCTAATGGCTATAGTTATGTACAAACTACTTTAGGTGGTGGGAAGAATCTGCTAACCACCAATGAAGCAAACTTTTTCACTGGTGGATGGTCAGGGAGTAATGTAACTTCTGGCACCAATGTGACTATTAGTGGAATGACATCTGTATATATTTCGTTGCTCTCTAATAAATCTTATGGGGCAGCATATGGTGACTTCCCTTATGGCACATCAGCATATGATGCTTCTGACCTAGAAGGAATTAATTTAAATGAATATGATTATTTAGTAACTGCTTCTGGTATCGGGACAGTTACCATGTCTATTACATATTCCTCTACTCTTTCAGGTATAAATCCAGTTAATATAGTACAAACTTCTGTTGTTTCTGGGATTAGTAATCTTAACTTTTTAACAGATCAACCACTAAATACCAATAAAATTAATATAGCGTTAACAACTAGTGGCCAAATTACATATACAGATGCTGGTTTGTATAATGGCTATACCTTAACATGGGTATCTCCATTATTAACAGACAGTATGAGAATTTCCACTGTTGCTAGAATTTTTCTACCAAACACAAGTACTGGGACATATACTCTTTCTCTCTATAGTAACAATGGAGTTCTATTAGCCGATAATTTCTTTTCTGGACTTCCGACGCAAGTATGGGTTGATCTTACTGTTGACTTTATATTGCCACCATCAGTAAATAATCAATCATATTATGCTGTTTTAACACAAAATTATTCTACAGAAATATATGAACTTAGTATGTTTGGAATATTCTATAATCCAGTTTCTTATAAATTTAGTACCGATAATTCTAATTGGTACCCAATTATTGCTGGTATAAGTGATGCGAATACTTTAATCAACATTGAACAAACAACTCAGAATATTTATTTAAAAGTTACTTTCCTAGAGGACTATACAACGTTTAATGCTATACAGATTATACCTAAGTTGACTCAAACGCCTTTTTATAACTCTACCAATATCAATTTCTTAAGTGATTCAAAAATCAATGAAGAAATTGATAAAATTCCAATTAGTTTACAACCACTTTTTCAACCTATTACTTTAGATTTCCCATTCATTGATTCTCAACAAAAATTGATGAACATTAGATCACCAATTGTGCTATAGATTACCAACAACACCCATCTCGATAACCGCATTTAGTACAGCGGTAATGCGCGTGCTCTTGTGACATTTTTATATCACAATAAGGACAAAATAAATTAGGGGCTAGTGGGCAATGGGAAGTTTTAAAAGCCTCTGCCATTACCATATCTTCCTCTTGCTGGATCATGGCCCTGATTATTGTAACTTCTCCAAGTACTAGAGAATGACTTTAACTTCTGGCGTCCCGACACCTTCCCAACACTAGAAAGTTCATTGGGAGTATGACTATGGTAACCGCCCATAGCTGCAACTCCAAGAGTTGTTTTACCTAATCTGTCTCGCAACTCTAACTTATGGAAGTTATCTTCTAGAAGGTTATCGACGCAGTGTTGTATACAGTCTGAAAGATCTTCTGTACGGATTGGCCCATAACTTTGTTTTTGGACTTTACCATTCTTTAACTGTAGGAATTTTAGTTCCTGTTCTAAGAGACAAGTCTCTTCAGGACCAAATTGGTCTTTGAAAGAGTGTACCCAGTTCATACCAATTGCAGACTTAAATCTTTCAGCTCTTTGCATATTAGATTGTAGTGAAGCTTTTTCTTCTAGGATCATAGCTCTGTGCGCTGGGCGCATTGAACGAAGACGCTTCTTTAGGCTATCAACTGTAACAAAACTACCATATTGGTCAAAAGTAAATTTACGTATTGATCTAAATTTATCTAAAACATCAATTAGATCGTCTTCAATTAGAGCATAATCAATTTGATGCTCGGGGAAATCTTCTGGCTTATAACAATTTATATAGTCAACAATAACGTGTGTCCAGGTTTCATTATTTTCCGCATCGTAAATTTCCTCAGAGTGAGCCACCATAACAGCAAAGTTATTATTGTTCTTGCTTGGGTCAGCATGGCCATAATATATATACCCAAGTTTACCTTGGTCCTGTGGGGTTAAAATTCTTTCTA
>JAEHJW020005211.1_pt1 | contig 30087 bp, 38 predicted proteins | sample 9271431 | NCBI WGS metagenome assembly JAEHJW02 | reverse complement strand
TTCCGGAACTGAGGTAGGCGTGATACAGCGACACCATCAGATAGTCGTCGCCGTCGTTCGCCGTACCCTGGTAGGGATCGACGTGCAGTTGCGGCCAGCCCTCCATGGACTGGCCCTTGACGGAAAAGGTCCCGTCCCGGTAGGAATAGTATGCCTGCAGTTGTGTTCCCACGGCGACCGAGGCCAGCACCGGCACCGTGGTCGAGAGCACGCCGCCGGAATAGAGATTCACCGCCACTTGCGTCGCATTGGCGTAGTTGGCCGTATCCGTCCCAGTGAAATCGGCCATGAAGGCCTGGTAACGCGGGGTCGCCGATGGATTGAAAAGCCCGCGCACCCAGGTGACGTTGCCGCCAAACCAGGACTGCGGGATCACGACCTGGCGTCCCGTGGGACCGCCCGCCTGAACCGATAGCACTGCCGAGATGCCACCTGCGTTGAGCGCGGTATTGTTGCCGCACATATTCGATTGCAGCGGCTCTCCCCCCAGGATGTCGGTGTAGGCATCCGAAAGGCCGTTCGACACCCGGGGCGTCGGATAGATCTGCAGACGTGGTGCGGGTGCGACGCCCATGGATCAGGCCGGCAGGACGTTGACGAAATTGCGCCCCATCTGTTTGAGCAGCTGCTGCAGGTCGGCCACCGAAATCCGGTCTTGCGGCTGGCCGTGGATGTGGATCGCGCCGCCCCCGCCATTGCCGATCAGTCGGTCGAGGCCTGCCGCCTTGTCGGCAGGCAGGATGGTCTCACTCCGGTGCACGAAGTTCAGCCGGTCGGTCGGGATCTGCCAGTCGCCGCCGGCCGACGATGCGACGCTGCCGGCAACACCTGCGACGGTGGCCATCGCGGCGGGCGCGGCGCCGGCGGCCACGGCGGGTCCCACATAGGGAATGCCGGACAGCGCCGCCCAGACGCCCGAGAACGCCTTGGCGGCATCGTTCATGATGGCTTTGACGACCGTCAAGGCGCTTGACGCCAGCCCCGCCGAATTCGCCGACTGCTCGGCCGCCGTGCGCGTTGCGGTCCCGGTCACGGTGGCGGCGGTCTTGGCCATTTCGTTCGCCGCCCATTGCGTCACCATCTTGACGCCGGCATTGATGAACTCGGCCACCACCGAACCCAGGATATTCTTCATGCCCTTCTGCCAGGTGGTGGTGCCCATGATCATGCCCTTGATGGTGGTGTCGAACGCCTGCGCGATGGGCTGGAATGCTTTCTGCCAGGCTGCCGCAGAGGCTGCCGCCACCTGGGTGTGCATTTTTTCCAGGTCGAGGGCATGCTTCTGCTGGATCTGCGCAAGCTGGTCGAGTTGCTTCTGCAGCGCTACCGGATCGTGATTGGGGTCGCCCTGCATGAGCGCAATGCGTTTCTGCTGCGCCTCCACCTCGATCCGGTATTTCTTCTCCTCATAAGCCTGCTGGATCTGCAGCAACTGGTCATGGGTGATCTGGCCGGATTGCAGTTGCGTCTGCGCCTTCTGCTCATCGAGCGCCACCTCGCCGAGCGCCTGGTTACGGGAAGCCTGAATGGATTCTTTAGCCAGCTTTTGCCGATCGGAGGCTTCCTTCTTCATCTGCTCCAGACGCAGGCTGGATACGCGGCGCTCAATCGCGAGCCGGTCGTTGGCCGAAACCTTTTCGTTTTCGAGCACGTCCTGCCAGTACTGGATTTCCTGGGCTTTCGAATACTCCCTCAGGTCATTGGTCTGCGCGTAGTAGACCTTGGCATCCTGAAGCCGCTGTTCGTACTCCGACATGTGCGACTTGTTGCCGGTGCCGCTGGTCTTGTAGACCTTGAGCGAACCGGTGCCGGTTGCACCTTCCGATTCGGATTCCGAGGATTTGGAAGGCGCCGAGTTGAGCGTGGCAAGGAACTGGTTGGTCCTGGCCTGCAGATCGTCGACGTCTTGCTTCCACGCCTCGAAGATCGATTTGGCATCCAGTGGATGAGACACGACTGCCGCCACCATGGCGATGGTCTTCCCGAGCGCCTCCACCGTTGCGGCGAGCTTCGCGATGAACCCGGTGAGCCAGACTGCGGCGTCACCCATCTGGTGGAACATTTCCTTCAACACGCCGCCGTCGGAACTGCCTTTGAGGAAGGCGTTCACGATCTGGTTCAGGGACGGCATCAGTTCACCCATCAGGTTGCGGGTAGTGGCTTCAGCTGACGCCGAGAGTTCTTTCATCTGGTCGGCAAACTCGGCGGACTGTTTCACCGCCTCGTCGCTCATCACGATGCCGAGTTGATTGGCCTTTTGCTTGAGCGCATCCATCCCTTCCGATCCCCGGTCGAGCAGCGGAATCAGTTCCGCCCCGGAGCGCCCGAACAACTGCATGGCGATGGCTGTTTTATCGGCGCCGTCCTTCGTTTCATGGAATTTATCCGCAACCACCTTCAGGACGTCCTCGATCTTCATGCCCTTGAGCTGCTGCGCCGACAAGCCAACCGACTGAAAGGCGGAGGCGGTCTGCAATGATCCCTGCTGCGCCTCCAGCATGGCGCGCGACAGATGTTCGAGCCCGACGGAGAACGACTGGAAATCGACGTCGGACATCCTGGCGGCGAACCCGAGTTCCTGGATCGACTGCACGCTCATCCCGGTCTTCTGGGTGGCGTGCTCTATCTGTTCGCCGAATTCGGCGGCGCTCTTGGCGGCTTCGACCAGATGCTCGGCGAGGAGCGCTACCCCCATCGCCTCGACCATCTCCTTCATGGATTTCAGCGATTCCTGGACGCCCTCCAAATGTTCCTTGACGTCGCGCTGGATGCTGCTCATCGAGCGAGTGACCTCACGCTTGGCGCGGCTGAAATCCTCAGTCAGCCGTGCTACGTTGGCCGCAATCTCGATCTGCAGTTCGGCGACTTTGGTCATGTCATGCTCCCGCCAGCGGCCTTGAAGAGTTCGATGAATTCATCGAGGTCCGCTTGGTCATTGCCGGTGGTTTTCGGTGGAATTTGAGTCTTGATGCCGAGATAGGCCTGTACCATGTCGCGCAGCGGCGGATGGCGGCTCCAGTGCCGATCGAGCGCCAGAAAGCGCGGCAGGTCCAGGTGGTCGTCGATGTAGTTCCAGGTCCAGCCGGTGCGCTCGATGATGAGACAGTAGACGGCATCCCAATCTACCGGCTCCCGGCTGGCGCTTCCCCCGGCGGGTTGTCCTCCTTCGCGTTTGACGCCTGCATCACGGCCATGAAGGCGAAATTCAGGTTGCCCACGTCCAGGCACTCGTCCTCGAAGGTTTTCTGGTCGAGATCGGGGTAGTTGCGCTTGAGGGCCGCAAACACGATGTCGGCCATGACCTCCACCGTGGGGGATGCGCGGCCCTCGAACACGTCGGCAAAGCGCCGCATGCAGGAGAAGGGAACGGGGGGTGCTACGAACTCGCGGCCGCCCAGGGTGATGCGTTGTCCATCGATCATGGTTTACTCCTTAGCTTGCGACCGACAGCGTGCCGATGTTGTTAGCGGCATCCGCCATCACCTCGAAGTCGAGTTCGGGGATGGTGTAATCCTCGATCTTGGTCTGAATGGACAACTTGCTGGAGGTGCACAGGTTGAGTTTCAGGGTGACGTTCTTGCCGGAGGCGGTGGTCGAGAACACCCCCATGAAGGTTGGCGTGGTGCCCATGCTCTGGTTGGAGAGCGAAACTTTGGTGCCGCCGGTCGCAGCCGTGTAGAGATAGTCGATTAGCACCGCCGCGCCGGTGTCCGTCGAACTGAAGGTATACACCCCTGCCGCCACCGAATACTGCCCTTGGGCCGGAGTGGAGGCGACACGGGTGAGCGGCACGCCCGTTGCGGCATACACGACCCCAAGGTCGGTGTCGAAGGTGGTCGAATTCGCTACCGTCACCGTGAATGGCGTGGCCGATACCGTACCGGCCTCGCCCACGGCCGAGAGCAGGAGACCCGTCGTTGCGGTCTGCGAGAAGAACAGGTCGTTGAGCATCGAACCGCTGATCTGGGCGAACTTGGCCTTGCCGGTGAATTTCGCCTGGCCGCGCCGGATGTCGAGGGCGACCTGGTTCTGGCCGTAGAGCTGTTTTGTGGTGAACTGCAGGTCGAACTGCACGTCCTGCATGGTGGCGAACTTGCGCGGGGTGGAATTCGCGGCCGAGGATATGCCGTAGAAATTGCCAGTTCCGAATGCGAGCATGCTTGACTCCTTTGAGCGTAAAAAAACCCGCTCGAGGCGGGTGGGGTTGCTAGATCAGACGATGTAAATCAGGTCAGGCGCTTCTTGAGATCATCGATCGCGCCGCGCAGGTGGTTGTAGGTCGCCGTCTCGCGCAGGTGCGGCAGGCTCGCCAACAGGTCCTGGAACCAGGTTTCGATGTGCTGTTCGGCATCGATCGCCGCTTGTTCGATGGTGGCTGCTGCACCTTTGCGCGGTGCGGGTTTCTCGACGGTCTGTGCCGGGGTGCCGGGGGATGTTTCTTCGGTCATGATGGTTACCTCAGGTAGTGGATGATGAAATCCATCGGCTTCGCATAAATGTTCACCAGATGGTCGTAGGAGTCCGGGCCTGCCGCGTCCTCGAGGCAGGCAATCACCGTATAGCCTGCAATCGCGCCGGACTGGTTATGGCAGGCGAGACGCACAGCCTCGCGCACGTTCACGGCGTCCTCGGCGATCGCGCCAAGGCTCGTTACTTGCACCCTGGCCGTGACGGTTTCGCGCTCGCCCAGCCGCGCGTCGTCCTGTTTTTCGTGGATCAGCTCATACACCACGGCCGGCAGCGGATCCGCTTCCGGCCGGGTGTCGAGATAAATCCGGGTGCCGACCAGGGCGGTAAGGCTGGGCGATCCCCCAAGCAGCGCATAGACGATGGCTTCTGCTCTCATTTGTTGATCACCTTGACGGGTTCCTTGGGAAAAAGGATGGCGCGGCCACCCCGGAATTCGACAGCAGAAGGGTTCTGATGGTAGACAATGCAGTTGCATTGACATGGTAAGGCGTTTGCATTACCATGCAGAGCATCAATCCATCTGACTGGAGACCCTCATGTCTGCCACCCTTGAAGTCGAATCCACGCTGACCGACCGTTACCAGACCACGGTGCCGGAAACCGTGCGCCGCGCCCTCGGCTTAAGCAAGCGCGACAAGATCCACTACACCATCCGCCCCGGCGGCGAGGTGGTGCTGACGCGCGTCGGTACCACCGGCGAGGACGATCCGGTGCTGGGCCAGTTCCTGGGTTTCCTGGCACACGACATCGCCAATCATCCGGATCGTCTCCAGGCTGTCGATGCTGGCCTCGTGCAGCGCATCCGATCGCTCGTTGGGGACGTCGAAGTCGATCTCGATGCTGCCCTGTCGGCGGAAGATGAATGAGTGCAGGCCAGCCAGCCCCACTGGTCATCAATGGCTGGACGGTTTTCGCCCATCCTCTGTTCCTCGTCCAACTTGACGCTTTGATCCAGCAGGTCGAGGCGCTCAAACGAAAGGATCCGACTGGCTTCACCAAAAAGAACGCCAGCAAGCGGCTTGCCGCGATCGTCAAACTGGCGTTCGAGGTGATTCCGCAGGATCCAGCGCGGCCAGAATACCGCCAGGGCAACACCCTCGGCGAGGATCACAAACACTGGTTTCGCGCCAAGTTCTTTCAGCAGTACCGGCTATTTTTCCGGTACCACGCACAAGCCAAGGTGATCGTATTCGCCTGGGTGAATGACGAGGACACCAAGCGGGCCTACGAGAGCGGCGACGACGCCTACCGGGTATTCCGCAAGATGCTGGAAAGCGGTCACCCTCCGGATGACTGGAATCAGTTGCTGACCGAGGCGCGCGCGGAAGTTGAACGTTTGCAGAAGATCGCTGCCAGCGTGGTACAGCCCTAGCTCCACATCGCCAGACGCCCTGGCGGCCCTCATTTCTTGCCAGCCTTATCAATCTCTTTGGGAATACGGTCACGCAGGTAGGCCGCCATGGTGTCGACCGCCTCACTCGCCTTGCCGTCGATGGCGGGGCGCATAAAGGGTTGCTTCTTCGCCCCGGGATGGTCGACGGCTTCCCGCAGGAGTCCCGCGACGAACAGGCTCTTGCGGTTTTTGGGCTTGATCCAGTGGCGCGCGGTGCCGTATTCCACCATGGCGGCATAGAACACCTTGCCGCCCCCCGCCTTCACCGTGGCGCTGATGTGGCCGTGTTTGGCGCGCATGGAAACGCGGATCGAATCCTGCAGAGCGCCCGTCTTGCCGACCGGACAAAGCCGCTTCGCCTCTGCCTCGACCACCTTGGCGGCCTGCCGCAGTCCGCCGCGCACCACGTTGGCTTCGATCTTGGCCGGCAATTCATCCAGCAGCGCCTGCAGTTCCGCCAGCCCCTCGACCTTGATGTCGTCGCTCATTCGTAACTCCCGTCATCGAGATACAGACAGTACAACTCGATGAACTGTTTGCGTGTGACGCGGCGGATCCATTCGATCCGGGCCATGGTTCCATCCGAGAACACCACGCGCATGTCGGGATGCACGTCGTTTCTCCAGCGGATCGTGATTTTGATGGTGGCTTCGCTTCCCATCGCCTTTGCGTTGAAGAGTTCCCGACCAGACATATCCAGCGTCTCGGCATAGACCACGGCCAAGGTGCTCCAGGTCTCTTCATGGCCACCGAGCGAACCGCGCACGATGGTCTTTTTCTGGAGGGTGATGCGCTGATCGAGGCGCCCGGATGCGACGATCGCCATCAGAACATCACCGTGTACGGGTCGAGCAGCCGGTCCACATAGGGCAGCGGCTCCACCTTGCCGCGATCGAGGATGGCGACATCGGAGCGCTGTTCATACAGGGTGTTGATGCGGATCTTTATCCAGGACTTGATGCCTTCCGGCACCACGCCGACGAGACTCAATCCGCTTCCCGCGTCACTCAGCGTGATGGCAGGACCTCCCCGGGTTGCGGACAAGGTATAGACGCCCGGGCTCACCACCGACTGGATGAAATAGTTGATGTTGGGCGCCAACGCCGCCGGCAGCAGCCCTCCGATATTCGAGAGTTGCACCGCGTCATTCACCGCATACGTCTTCCAGGTGCCTTGCACGGCCATGGTGTTGCCACTGAACGTCACCGGCGCGGCATACCCTGCGACGAACTGCACGTTGCATGCCCCGATCTGCGGCAGGGGAATGGGCCAGATCTGGCCGAACACCGGCGTGATTCGGCAGGGTTCGGAACTATAATCGACGACATACTGGGCTGCCGGCATGACTTGTGGGTTGCCGCTCATGTCGAGATAGTTGATCGCCGTGACCTGCTGCACGCGGGATTTCTCGATCTCGATGGCATGCTGAGGCAGCGTGAACGTCTTTCCCCAGGGCACGCCAGTCAAGGTCGGTCCAGGGAAGGAGTCGATCACGTACTGCCATGTCTGCTGGATGAAGGCCCGGCGCGTGATCGTCTCGGCGTATTGCCGAACCGAACTGATAAGCGCCGAGATCAGCGCATCGTCATCCGTGATGTCGACCCGCAGATGCAGTTTGGCCTCTGCCAGCGACAAGGGCTCCACCGCTGGCTCCTGAATGATCTGTAACGGCATGGACGTTGATGGGCGGCAGAAGCCGCCCAATCCAGGTTAGACGATCTGAACCACGCCGGCCTGGTTGAAACTGCTGGCCGGTGCGAAGCGCGCATCTCCACCGAGAATGACGCCCGCAGTTTCCGTAGCAGCGGTGCCGACGAGGATTTCCAGTTGCACGAAGCCGAAGCCGTTGGCGACATCGAGTTCGGTCGAACGCACGTCGATCAGCGCCTGCACGTTGTTGCCGCCTGCGGCTAGCATCTGAGCGATGGCCTTGCCGGTGCCGATGGCCTTGGCACCCGTGCCGGCGGCGTCCTGCGCCTGCTGGATGTTGGCATCGACCGTGGCCGATGCGCCGAATACCCCGACTTGGACCAGCGCCAGGATACGGTCGAATTCGGCCATGGAGATCCAGCCGCTGTAGGCCGTGCCGGCGGCCTGGCTGGATGGGTTGATGGTGGCGAGCACTGCAAGCGTTTCGGAGAGTTTCTGATTGGTGATCATGTTGTGGTTTCCTTGGTATGTGAGGGAACGGGGCCATCAGGCCCCTATGAGCAAGCCCGGATTACCGCGCGGCCAGTTGCACGAAGGGCGAGAGCTTGTTCGTGCCCTTGGCCGGCGCGATGGGCGCCGCGATCTTGGGCTGTCCGTCCATGCGGAAGATGGTGCGGAAGGCTGCGGCGTCGGCATCGAAATACAGATGCATGGACGTCGCGGTTTCCATGCCGCCCTCCTTGGTGATGGTCTGGTAGTAGGAGAGATCGACCAGGATCACGTCGCCCTGGGACGAGAAGGTGTTGGCGTGTTGCGACACGAACACCGGGCGGCCCAGCAGCGTGCCGTAGGGCGAGCCCTTGATCGAGGAGACGCCGCCGCCCACGGGCAGATAGATCGGGTAGTTGCCGAGGCTCAGGGTGAAGAGCGCTGGCAGCACGTCGTTGTTCACGATCCACACCGCATTCTTGAAACTGCCGGGCGGCAGGCGCGCGATCATGTTGGCGAGATTGAGCGCCGACAAGGTGCCCGTCGCCTGGCCCGAATCCTTGGCCTGGGTCAGCACTGCCTGGCTTGCCAGCGCTCCCAGCGGAATCCCCTGGCCGCCGCCGAACAGGATGCTCTCGTTGATCTTCCACTGCATGCGGCTTGCCACCTTCTTCGGCATGTAGGAGGTCAGCGCATTGGTGTCGGACAGGAGTTCGTCAGTGATGGGCACGAGCGCCATGAGCTTCTTGAGCTTCAGGGCCGATTCGCCGAACTTCGGCTTGGCAGCAGGCGCCGCTGCCGCCTCGGCCTGCCAGGACACGGTGATGCCGTCCGTCCCCCAGGGCGTCGTCTCGTCTTTCGGGAACGCCATCGAGTTGCCGGTGACCGTCACGTTGTCGGTGAGCGGCAGGAGCGCCTCGTCATCCAAGGACAGCATGAAGATGTCCTTGGAAAACTCGGGCGGCACCAGAAACCCGCCATCGGCGCCCGCACCCTCGTTGCCGAAGGTGGCGGGGGCTGCGGCGCTCCTGAGTGGCAGCAGGCGCGGATCGGGTGCATTGCCGGGAAGGGCCGCTTTGAATACGGCGCTGGCGTAGTCGCCGAAGTTTCTGAAACCGAGCTTCGGGTCCTTCGCGGCATTGTCCTCGACCACGATGTCGGAACCGTTGCCCGAAAGGATGACCACCGAACCGGCAACAGCCGAGGCGGCCGAAATCTCCTGCTCGAGGTCGATCATTGCCTGCAAGCGCTCGATTTCGGCGGATTTGGCGTCCGATGCGCCCTTGAGGCGCGCGAATTCGGCAGCTTCCGCCTCGCTCAAATCACGATTGTCGGTCGCGGCCTTGTCGAGCAGGGTCGATGCAGCCTGCAGCAGGGAGGTTTTTTCCTGGGCTGCGGCGGATTTTTTGGATTGCAGTTCGCGGAGCTTCTTGCTCATGATGGGTTTCCTTAAATAAAAAACCCGCTTGAAGCGGGTCCATAAAACGAAAAAGCCGCAATAAGCGGCTGGATTGGGGGGTTACACGGCCTTCGGGCCGTCTATTCGGATCTACGGACCCATTTTTGCTACGAAATCGACATCCTGTGCGTCAAAATGCGGGTGCTTGCGCCCTTTTTGGGCAGATTTGCAGCCAGTTTCTTCTGCATGGTCTGCACGAGTTGCGGGAAGGTCGCGATGCCGTCGATCATGTTGGCTTTCTTCGCGTCCTGCGCGCCCAGCACGCGGCCCTGACCCATGCCGTTCTTCACGGTGTCGGGATCCACGCCCCGGGCATTGGCTACTGCCGCGACGAAAGCGCTGTAATAGTCGTCCACGCGGCTTTGCATGAAGGCCTGTGCCTCCTCACTCAACGCCTGGTAGGGATTGCCTTCGGTCTTGTACTTGCCGGCGGAGATCAGCGTGGTCTTGATGCCGGCCTGATCGAGCGCGCCGGAGATGTCCATGTGCGCCTGCCACACGCCGATCGAGCCCACCTCTCCAGACGGGGTGCAGTAGAACTCGGTGGCCGAGCAGCCGATCCAGTATGCGGCGGAAGCCGCGAGGCTGTTGGCGAGCGCTACGATGGGTTTCTGTTCGCGCGCAGCCATCATCATGCCGGCGAGTTCCTGTACCCCATAGACCGAGCCTCCCGGGGAATCGATCGACACCAGGATCGCCGCCACACCGGGGTCAGCAACCACCGACATCAGGTCTGAGGAAAACTGGTCGAGGCTCACGTCCGCGAACCAGTCCGGGTGCTGCGAGATGACCCCGGAGAGCGATAGCACGGCGATGGCCCCGGACGAATTGCCGGAAGAATTCCGGGCAAGAACGGGTTTTGCATCGATCCCGGAAAACGCAATTCTGCCCAGCATCGCCGGCATACACTCTGGCATCAGCGCCCAGGGGGTGGCGGCGATCTGCACCGCGTGCGCATCGACCGTGTGCCTTTCGGCTGCGATCAGGGGGGATTCTTCAGTATTCGGTTCGGTCATGGCGATGTCTCTAAATCGGAAAGTGTGACGAGCGACTCGGTGATGGCGTCCTCGTCCCATGAATCGGAAAACGCCGCGCACCAAGTCTCGGCTGCCGCAAGTGATACTCCCAGGGATTCGGCGATGAGAGGCGGATCGTTGGGGCCAATCCCGGCTTTCGTCACCCGCCGCGCAATGCGACCCGCGTTGGAGCGCAGGATGGCGGCAAGCCTAGCGTTCTGCGGGGCGGGCTGTGGCGCATCATTGCCTTCCTGCGTGTCATCCTGCGCGCCTTCTTCGGCCATGTTGAGCGGTCGCAAGGGCGCATCGAGCCCGGGGAGCGGATTCATGTTTTCGGCGATCCGGGCTTCGTTGCGGGTGAGCCAGCCGGCGTTGATGCCCTGCATGTAGAAGCTTGCCCGCGCTTCCGAGTCGCCGCGCAGCAGCTGGGCGAAGTCGAATTCGGCTTCCAGCCCCTCGTCATCGAACAGCAGATCGGCCTCGATCGCAGCCTCCCAGCGCTCGGCCATGGGGCCGAGACACTCCTGCACGAACTCCTGCGCCTGCTGCTCGATGTTGTTGTTGGTCGATCGATCCAGGTCCCCGATCTTGTGCGGCGGCACGCCGAACCAGCGGGCGATGTCGTTGACCTGGAACTTGCGGGTTTCCAGAAACTGCGCATCATCGGGTGTGACGCCGACCTGGTGGTATTTCATGCCGAACTCGAACACGGCGATTTTGCCGCGATTGACCCCGGACTGCGCCTCCTGCAAGGATTCCCGAAACTGGTCGCGCGCCTGCTTGTCCTTGAACGAGCCGGGGTACTCGATCCATCCCCCGGTGGGCCTGGCATCGTTGGCGAAGAACCGGGCGCCGTAATCCTGGGCGGCCATGGCTCCGCCGATGGCGTTGCGCGCCAAGGCGATGGGCGACAAGCCGATGATCCCGTCGGAGGACAGTCCCCGCAGGTGCCAGATCTCTCCCCGGGAAAAGATCACTTCTTGGCCCGCCGGATCGGTGTACTGGTAGCTGTAGTCGCCGTTGGCCGGTAGCAAAATTTTGACTCGGTCCGGATGCAGCGGAATCAGCGCTGTGATGTTGCCACGGCTGTCGGACACGATCTGGTTGTAGGCATTGCCGCGCAGAGCCAAGTGGCCTGCCATCATCTCGCGCCATTCGAAGGCGTTCTGATAGGGGTTCGGACGCTTCGCTAGCAGAATATAGAGGGGATGATCCGTGACGCGATCCTTGCCGCCGTCGGGCCGGTTCCGATACAGCCGAAACGGCAGGCTCGCGAACTGGCTCGAGATGATGCGCACGCTGGCGAACACCGCGGATAGTTGCATCGATCCGTCGGCCGTAACGCGCATGCCGGCCGTGGTGTGCACGCCCACCGGCTCGAACCAGAAACTACCCCAGGGCGAGCGGTCGCCGCCAGCAAAAAGCCCGGAAACCCAGGACCGGATTCCCATCACACCACCATCAATTCGTAGTCGCTGCCGATCACCGGATGGCTGTCTGTCGAGGTCATGATTCTGCCCAGCGCCATGATGAGGGCGACGACGCCGTCGATCTTGTTCTCCTCGCGCTCTTTCCTCGGATAGATGTTGTCCTTGGCGTCCCGGTGGCAGACCACGTTCGAGATCATCCAGGCGAGAATCGGGTCGCCGTTGTGCACCAGGCGTTGTTGCAGCACCAGGGCCTCCAGTTGTTTCATCGGTTCGGAAAAATTCAGCACCGTCGGGCGCATCTCCACCATGGGCAGTCCCTCGGCCAGCATGTGGGCGGCAAGTTGCGTCGCCTGGAACGGGTCGAACGGCACCTCCTCGATCTGGAAGCGGCTCGCGTCCGCCACCAGTTCCGCCTCGATCTGGTCGAAGTCAGTGACGTTGCCGGGGGTCACACTCAAGAGTCCCCGCCGTACCCAGCCGGAATACTGGCTGTTGCGCCCGTCATCGACGGCGGCCTCGGGCAGGTAGTAGTTCAGGAACACATAGAATTTGCCATCCCGCTGAAAGACCTTCGCCTTGGCCGCAATATCGACCTTGCTCGCCAGATCCAACCCGACATGACACGGCTCCCCCAGGAAATCCTGCTCGGAGAGTTCAGGATCCGCGCAGGCATCCCACGCCCGCATGTCCATCCAGGCGGTGTCGGCGTTGACCCATTCGTTCAGGTGCTTGGTCTTGAAGTTGTTGGTCGCCGACGGCATCTGCATGGCTTTCGCCTGCAGCGGCAGGAGCACCTCTGGCCGCACCGAAATTCCCCAGTTGGGGTTGGCCTTGATCAGCGCCGCTTCACTGGTCCAATCGTCGGCGTCATCGAGACCGTAGATGATGCCGAACTGGGAGTCGTCGTTGAACAACCCTTCGAGCAGCCGGTTCACGAAGGTGCGGATTTCATAGCAGATGCCGGCGCGGTTGCTGCCGGCAGTCGTGATCACCCAGAGCAGCGAGTTGTCGCGCTTGCCGGTGCCGGTTTCCACAACGTCGTAGACGGTGCGGGTCTTGTGGGCGTGCAATTCGTCCACGCAGCCAAAATGGATGTTGAGCCCGTCCAAGGTCGAACCCTCGGCGGAAAGCGCCTCGAACTTGGAGCCGGTGGCCAGCACGTGAATGTTGTGCGCACCGACTTCCACGCAGAAACGGGAGCGAAATCCAGCTGAGCGCCGCGCCATGGTCTGGGCATCGCCGAATACGATGCGCGCCTGGTCGCGGGTGGTGGCGAGGCTATACACCTCGGCGCCGCCCTCGCCGTCGGCCGTCAGCATGTAGAGGGCCACGGCCGAAGATAGAGTCGACTTGGCGTTGCCGCGCGGTACCTCGATGTAGGAGCGCCGGAATCTTCGTTTACCATCGGGCTTCACCCAGCCGAATACCGTGGTGAGGATGAATACCTGCCATGGTTCCAGCTTGATCGTCACCCCCGCCAGCGGCCCCTTGACGTGCGGCAGCCGTTCGATGAAGGCGCACAGGTTGTCGGCAGGATAAAAGGCGCGGCCCTTGCCGTCGGCGAGCCTGGGATTGAAGCAGTAGGGGCTGGATTTGCCTTTAAAACGTGCCAGGTCGTCCAGTTGCCGCTTGCAGGCAAGTTGCACCCATTTGCAAGCCGACACTTCCCCCGCCACCACCGCTTCGGCGTAATGCCGCGCGATAGCGGTGTATTTCGAATCCGCCATCAGCCGGCAATGTCCGCCCAGGGATCGAGATCATCCTCGGCCGCTTCCATGGGGAGTGCCACGCGCGAGCGCGAGGCCGGCGTGAAGCCCATCTCGGTGGCGGCCTTGGTCATGATCTGCGCCTGTTTGTTGGCGATCGCGAGATACGGCGATTGCATCGGCACGCCGGTGTTGGGCGCTTTGACGAGCAATCCGGTCTTGCTGATGCCGGCCTGAGCCTTGCGATAAAGATCGGCGGCGCAGGCCCAGACTTCCAGCACCGACATGTCGAGGCGCTTCAAAAGGTGCGGCGGTGCGCATTCCAGCGCGTAGCGCCAGGCCGACTTCGCGCCTTCGCTCATGTACTCGGGCGGCTCGACCAGATCACCTTCGGGTTTCGGCTCGCGCAGGTTGATGCGGTGTTTTCTGAGGGTGCCCTTGATGCTCTTGACTGTCGTCGGTAATGGTTTGCGTCCTGCCATCACTGCCTGTTCCTCGGGGGAACCCCCCCATGCTTCAATTTGGCCGCACAAAAATTTGGGCAAGCGCGCGGTGCCGCGCGGCGGGGCCGCAAGGATTTCACCCCCCTACCGGCCTGCGTTTTGTTTGACCGGCCGCCCGAAGCCGCCGTCCTCGCGGGCTGTTTTGGCATCGTGGCAGCGCTTGCACAGCGCCTGCCAGTTGCGCTCGTCCCAGAAGAGCGTCCTGTTCCCTTTGTGCGGTTTGATGTGATCGATGACTGATGCGACGACCGTCCTGCCGTGGCGCTGGCATTCGGCGCACAGCGGATGCTGGCTCAGGTACAGGGCGCGTGCCTTGCGCCACCGGCCATCGTATCCACGGCTTGCCGGTGATCCACGACGCTCGTCCTGTTGCTTTCGGGTCGCACGAAGATGCTTGTCGCAATACCCCGGTGTGGTAAGCAAAGCCGGACATCCCGGGTACCGACACGGGGTCGGAGCGGCAACTGCCATGACGATCAAAATTCCTGCAGAAACAACTTGATTGGTTCCGGAAATGAAGCGTTCATAGGGTCGTCATCAACCCCAGGAGACCATCATGAAATCAGCAACCCAGTTCTACCTCGATCAGCTCGACATACTGGTTGGCGGAACAATTACCCAACTCGCCATCAGCAGAACGAGCGAGGACGAATTTTTCGGTCTTGTAGTAGCGCTGCCGGATGGATCGACGCGAACGGTCATCCTGCTCTCCGATGATGAGGGCAACGCCCCGGGTAGCTTCGAAATTCACGCCGATTGAATCCACATTGATTATCAGGAGATAACCATGACCACCAAAATCCAACTCACTCCCGCTCAACACGCCATTCTGGCCCATGCGCACCACCATACCGACGGCAAGATCACGTGGTTCCCCGACAACATCAAGGGCGGCGCCCGCAAGAAGGTGCTCGACGGGATGTTCAACCGTGCCCTGATCACACCCCGGAATGACGACTGGTTCATCACCGCCGAGGGCTACGATGCGCTGGGTGTGCCGCGCAAGGCACCGATAACCGCACAAGTGATCGACGAGACGATCAAAAATACAGAAAGCGTCGAGGGAAAAACCCGTAGCCGCGAGAACAGCAAGCAGGCACAAGTGATCGCCATGCTAAAACGTCCCGAAGGCGTCACGATCGCGCAGATCTGCGAGGCTACCGGCTGGCAGGCCCACACGGTGCGTGGAACCTTTGCCGGTGCATTCAAGAAGAAACTGGGATTGGAGATCGCCTCGGTCAAGGAACCGGGACAGGACCGCATCTACCGCATAGGAGACTGATCATGCGCCTCATCGACATCCTCTGGCGTCTCAAAAACGAGGCGCCCACCTCTCTCACCATCGAGGAGGAATTGCATTTGCAAAATATCGAGCATCGGCGCAACAGGGGTGAACACTTGGGCACCGTGCTGATGGACGAAGGCGTGACTCCAGAGACGCTGGCGGAACTCCAGCCCGACCTCGATGTGATGCAATGCGCCACTGATCTGCTGCGGCAACGGCAGAACTGATTCAAAAACGAGCAATATAGCTTGATTTAATGATTGAAAAGAGCGTTCATACAGGTGTCGACAATCAACCCGGAGCCCAAAATGAACAACGAACGCCGCCTGCAGATCGCCCTCTCCAACACCCGCCGTTACAGCAATTACGCGATGGCCAGCGAAGTGGCGATGCGCCAGACTTACTGGACACCGGTTCTGCTCGGCGACGATGGACGCTTTTGGGTGCCTGCCACCAACCGCGAGGCAGGGCTACTGATCAAGGCGGGTTACGAGGCAGCAGCCTGATCGACCTTATCCACGAACTTCGCACCATCGCTGGCGCGTTTCGCTTCTTGCCCGGTAAATTCCTGCCAGCGGCGCACGATCACATCCACGTACTTCGGATCGAGCTCAATCAGTCGCGCACGCCGGCCAGATTTTTCGCAGGCAATCAGGGTTGAGCCTGAACCGCCGAATGGGTCCAGTACCAGATCGCGGGTCTTGCTGCTGTTCCTCACCGCACGTTCCACCAGTTCCACCGGTTTCATGGTCGGATGCAGATCGTTTTTTGCAGGTTTCTTGATCTGCCAGACATCACCCTGATCGCGAGCGCCACACCAGTAGTGATCAGTGCCATCACGCCAGCCATACAGGATCGGCTCATATTGGCGCTGGTAGTCGGCGCGGCCCAGGGTAAAGGTGTTTTTGGCCCAGATGATGAATGTCGACCACTTGCCGCCGGCAGAACGGAACGCCGATTGCAGGGTATCGAGTTCCGAGGAACTCATGGCAACGTATACCGCGCCCTTGGTCACGGCCAGGATGTTCCGGCAAGCATCCGTCAAGAAAGCGCCGAAGTCGTCGCCCAGGTTGTCGTTCAGGATCGGGCGATGCTTGCCGCGCAATTTGTCTTTCGCCGTATTGGCATAATTCACGTTGTAGGGCGGATCAGTGAAACTCATGTCCGCCAGTTCGTCGCCCAGCAAGGTCTTGTAGTCTTCGGTTTTGGTGGCATCCCCACACAGGAGCTTGTGCTCGCCTAGCAGCCAGAGATCGCCCGGTTGGGAAATGGGGTTTTCTGGGACTTCCGGAATTTCGTCCTCATCGGTGAGGCCTTCCCGGGTATCTTCGTCACCAGCGATCAACGCATCCCATTCTTCCGGCGTAAAACCCGTCAGTCCAAGGTCGAAGCCAGCCTCCTGCAACTCGGCCAGTTCGAGTCCGAGGAGTTCGTTTTCCCAAGAGGCATTCTCGCCGATCTTGTTGTCGGCCAGGATCAGCGCACGGCGCTGGGTTTCGGTGAGATGATCCATGGGCACCACCGGTACCTCCGACATGCCGAGCTTGCGAGCTGCGAGCAGCCGTCCATGGCCGGCAATCACGTTGTTTTGCCCGTCGACCAGAATCGGTGCGCCCCATCCGAACTCACGGATGCTGGCAGCAATCTGCGCGACCTGGGCATCCGAATGCTGCTTTGCATTTCGGGCGTAGGGGATCAGAAGATCGATGGGGCGATACTCGATTTGCAGGGCAGTCATGGCATCCAGGAAATAAAAAACCCGCCGGGGCTTACCGGGCGGGTTCGGGATTCGTTCAAATTGACGCTGCTTGTTCTGGTCGCTTTTCTGTCCAGATCGTAACAGGAACTCTACCTGAAAACCCCCGGATATGGGACACCCCCCAAATGCATCCAAATCCTCAACCGTCCGAAGTTTTCCGCAATGAACGTCAGCCGTTGTCAATATTGCTCAATATTGCTCACTTTCATCGCGCCATTGAGTTGGCCGGTCACAGTCCGAATTGCGCGTTGCCAGTGACGCTGTGCCGTCTTGGTACAACATCCGAAGCGCCGAGCAATTTTCTGCCACTCATACTGCTGGGCGCGCATCCAGACGAGATGGCGTTGTTCCTCCTCGAGCCACTGCATCCAGCGCATCGTCTCCAACATCCGGTCGATGGCATCAGGGCTGGGTGGAAGCGGCCTGTATTCATGATCATTGTCCGAAAATCCTTCCCAATTCTCGCGCACAAATGTCGGCCAAACATTGAAATATCCTTGAACCCTAACGGGTGGCAGCCTTCGCCCGGTCTCCGCAGCCTCGACAAATCGGGCCGCCACGTCGTCAGGTGTCCACTCAGTCATGATGCTTTCCTCCGTAGAGACGTTCGCCCAGCCTGCGCACGAATTCCCGCTCGATGAAATCGAGCCGATCGTCGTGTTCCGATACCACCAGGATGTGCTGGTCGCGCCAGCCGTTTTGCTTGATGGCCTCGAGATCGGTGGTGTTGGGCAGCAATCGGCCAAGCGGTGAGTGGTATCGCGGTTCCGGAATCTTCATGTCACACCTCCTGCATCCAGATTGCCCAGTGCAGCAAGGCCAGGGCATCGGCTTCGTTGTCATCGGCCGGGGAAAAGCCGCGTGCGCGGGCACTTGCGATCATTTCGTCCTTGCTGGCATTACCTTTGCCGGTGGCATGTTTCTTGATGGTGCCGACCGGAACCCCCTGATACGGAATCTGGTGATGCTCGCACCAGGCAGTGAGGGTGGCGAGAAATCCGCCATAGGCGTGCGCAGCATCAACGCCTGCATGGCGCCGGACTTCCTCGAAGTAGACGGCATCGATGCCATTGCTGGTCTGTTTGATCTCGGTCAGCCAGCGCCTGAAGCGCAGGTAGCGCATGCCGCCACCTTCGAAGCGATGGGGTTTGAAATGCTCGGTGCCGCTGGTGATGCTGCCGTCCAGATGGCGCAGCGCCCATCCGGTGTGGGTGCCCAGGTCGAGGGCGAGAATGTTGTTCATGTCGTCAGTCCTTGTGTCGGGGTCTGACGCATTCGACAGAGAATGTCGAAACTTTCCATGAGGCGCGCGCGTACACGCGTATAGAGAGTTACGACAAACTGAGTCGAATGCGTCAGACTGATGGTTCTTCATGGGAGTCAATCGTCTGCATAGGGCGTGTAGTCGGGTGTGGGCGGCGCCTTGAGGCCAATACCTCGAAACCCGCGCAACCCCGCGCCATTGCGCCATTTCTCGATACCCCGGGTGATGAGCAGATCGGAAAACCGCCGCTGCGTGCCGATGAATTCGCCTGCCGCATCACACCACTGCTTCCAGTCATTGAAGAGTTCGGCGGTGAGCGACTTGGCGTTTGCCGCAAATACGCAGTTTTCTTCCAGCCAGCGGCCGACGGCATCCTCTGCCTCGAAATACTCGTCGGTTGCCGATACCACGCTGTCCGGTGGATTGAGGCCGTCACGCTGCCACGCGAGGCAACCTTCAACCGCCCAAGCGAGAATCCCGTCACGCTCGGCCAACAATTTCTGCTGCAGGTGCTTGTCACGCTGCTCGGGCGGAATCGTCACCGTGAACGGAATCAGGTGCAGCCGCCGCTTCATCGCCTCATCGATATTACGAATGGCCGGTTTGTGATTGCCTGCCACGAACAGCTTGAACTGCGGGAAGAACTCGAAAAAATCCTGCCGCATGAAGCGCGCCGAGATCTTGTCGCCGCCGGTGAGGCTCTTGACCTTGGATTCTGCCCAGCGACGCCCCTGCTCGGTTTCGATGCTGGACACGAGGCGTGCGCCGCGCAGGCCAGCCATGTCGGTAGGATGCCGATCGCTGCGCGTCTCCATGAAGGTGTCCATCGGCGCATTGGTGGCATAATTTCCCAGGATGCTGGCGAGCGTATTCAGGAACACCGACTTGCCGTTGGCACCCGTGCCGTAGAGGAAGAACAGCGCGTGCTCGCGGGTGGAGCCAGTGAGCGCATAGCCTGCCATGCGCTGCAGGTAATCCTGCAGTGCCTTGTCGCCTCCGGTGACTTCAATCAAAAACTTCCGCCAGGTCGGGCAATCACCGCGTGGTGTCGCAGTGGTGATCTTGGTCATGCGGTCGGACCGGTCGTGCGAGCGATTCCTGCCGGTCTTGAGATCCACCACGCCTCCGGGCGTATTGAGCGCCCAGGGATCGGCATCCCATTCCTCGGTCGTGGCCGCATGCCGGCGATCGACCTTGGCCAGCCGTTCGACTCCACTCACCGTGCTGGACGAGGCGAGTTTCGCGGCAACCTTCGGATTGCTGGATCGGATGGCCGCCTGGCGGCAGACGTGCCGGATGAGATCGGTCGCAGCCAGCGTGTCCTCGGTCCGCCAGCGTTGCCCGTCCCATACCATCCACTTGCCCCAGGCGGCAACATAGCGCCAGTTGGGGTGGTAGCGGCGCGTGAAGGACAGCGCCAGGGCATCTTCGGTCCCCCCCACGCTTTCGTCGGCCGAACCGTCATGATCGGCAATTTCGGCAAGTGGATCTTCCTCGGCAAGCTGGATGTGCAGGCGCGGGCCATGGGCAATGAAGCCTGCTATGTCGAACCCTTCGGCCAGGGCATCGGCCGCATCCCAGCCATCTGGCGCCTCCTCGGGCGGGTAGAGAATATGGCAACTCACGGCACCCGCCATGAGCAGGGCCTGTGATGCGCGATCCGCATACTCCCAGCCCGGCTTGTCGCGGTCCGGCCAGATCAGAACCTGTTTGCCGGCAAGCGGCGTCCAGTCGGTCTTGTCCACCGGGGCGTTGGCGCCATGCATGGCGGTCGTGGCGCAGATCCCCATGTCCATCAGGGCCTGGGCGCATTTCTCGCCTTCGACTAGAATCACCTGACCGGGCTGGACGATGCCTGGCTGGTTATAGAGCGGCCGTGGTTCGGGTGGCGTCATCTTGCGGCGCTTGGCATCCCAAGGGCGAAACTCCTTTCGACGGCCCGGCGGGTCGTAGCGATACACCACGGCGACCAGTTTGCCGTCGCGGTCCAGATAGTCCCACTTTGCGGTGGCAGGCCCAAGATCATCGACCGGTGCGTGACGACGGGATTTTCTGGGAGGTTTGGCTTGTACGCTCCCGGCAAGAGAAGCGGCGATTTCCAGTACCTTCGGAAAATCCGCATGCACATCCAGACGATGATGCGCGGCGAGCAGGGCAAAAAAATCGCCCCCTTGACCGGTTGCGCGATCCGTCCAGAGACCGGCCTTCTCGCCTTCGAGCACCACCTCGAGGCTGTCGCCAGGACTTCCCAACACGTCACCGATGAAGAATTTACCGTGACGGACTTTCCCGGCAGGATAGAGCGCAAACAACACCGATTCCAGCCTGTTCAGGAGAGCAGCCAGGATCTCATCCCTTCTGGATCGGGTTTCATGTTCGCTGCTGGGCTGATCATTGAAATCAAGCATGCTTTTCCTCCCTGTTACAATGGTTGCGGGACTGCGCCGTCAGCTTTTCTGGGGCTTCGGGCAAATAATGAGTCTTGATGGCTACCTCACGAATGAATGCCGGGTTGAGATCAACCAGAGCCGCCCATGCATCGAGATCGTCGCCACACAAGAAAGAACGTGCAGATCGGCAGTCGTCCTTGGAGCCGCTACGACAGTCGACCATCGCCTGGCAGATCACCGCTACCACCAGACGGGCCTCAGGAATCGGCCCGTTCGCATGGCGCAACAGCATTCGCTCGATGGTGCGGATATTGACCAGTGGCAATGGCAGCTTGGCCTTAGCGCGTTCACGTACTTGGATGGAGTTCTTCATTGCCCCCCCCAGCAGCGGTCTTGCCACGCGCAGAATTTGCATTCATGGTGGGCGGGATCGGAAAACGACCGAGGCAGCAGTTCGCTGTGCTCGGTGGCCGTGATGATCTTCACGGCCCGATCTGATGCTCGTTGCGCCAGCACGGCATCGAACGGAACCAGTTCGAACCATAGTTCCTGGGTATCCTTGTTGATGGCGGTAAAGAGCGCGGGATTGCGGCTGATGCCCTCAATCGTGGATTCCATGTATGCCTGATAGATCGCCATCTGCGCGGCATAGACCGGCTTGGCCACAGACACGCCGCGCTTGACGCAATCCCGCCAGTTCTGTGCGTTCATGGTTTTGCATTCCCACAGCATCGGGAATGACCAGCCGAGATTTGCCGGCGCGCCCATCACGATGCCGTCGACGTGCCCCTGGATCAGTCCATCACATACCGAGAAACCGAACTGGCCACCCGAGCGAGTTCTGGTATGGAGATCGAAGCCTGCCAGGCGCAGCCAGCGGATCGCCAGATCCTCCAGCACATGGCCGACCTCGAATATCCGCAGCACCCGGCCATCAAACTCGCGACCGGGATCGGCCGGCGCCCCGGCGAACTCGTACTGCAGCGCCCGATCGCAAGCCACTCCCAGGCGGGATGCGCCGAGATAGGTGCGACTGGGTTGATCGGCATGCTCGGTGGTGAGAGCCGCATCGATGTGTGCCGTCACGACCTCGTATGCCTTGGGGCGGTGATTGAAATCCATCATCACGCACCGCCTTTCTGGGACTGGGGTTCTTCCCACGGTAGATCGCTCTTGAGATCGGCGAACGGGTCCTGCACCACGGCAGGCATTCCCCGCACTGCGGGAAATGCCGTCGAAGCATGCTGTTCGGCCATGGCATCCACGAAACAGGAAACGATGGCATCGCAGACCTTGAGCGCTTGCGCTTCGCTGTAGTCTCCTAACGGCAAGGCGTACCCGATCTCGCCAGCGGCTTCGCCGAACGCCTTGAGGCAACGGCGGATCGCCGCCTGCTCATGTTCAGTTGCATCAATCATGGGGCGCTCCTTTCCCTTGTCTTCCGCGTCGATGCGCAGGTTGTAGAACAGATGGAATGCGTCCTGACACCGTTTTGAGCAGAACACCCAGTCGACCGGGTAGCGCCGTGGATCGGCGATGGAATACCGCGTGTCGGTGATTCCAAAGCCACGCGCCTCGCGTGAACATATCCAGCATTTCACGATCCCTCCTTACTGTGCCCAGGTGGGTTTGCTGGTTGAGACGGGACGCTGCGGAGTTGCATGGGCGGGAGCGGCTTGCGCCGGAGCCCCGGAATTGCCGCCAGTCGGCACCTTGGAAGGCACCCCCATCAGGGCCGCGTAATCCTTGTGATCGGGCTCGATGGCCAGTTTGATCACGTTGCGGTTTTCACCCTTGCTGTCCTTCTCCACATCGATGCGGGCGACGAACTCGATGCCGTCCAGCGCCGCGAAACTCGCAATACGCCGGGCGTTCTGCGCCTCGGGTGATTGATCGGAGGGCAGCACCCCGTAGGCCGAGTTGAGCACGGCACGAATGAAGGTACGCCCCATGTTGGCCCAGACATCGCCCTTGGGGGAGTGCAGGCCGATGTTGCTCCACAGCTTGCGCTTGGCGTATTCGCCTGCCAGCACCACGAATTCGGCAGCAAGATAGACGGATCCAGTATCGAAGCTCTCGGTGGCGTAGCCATCCGTCCAGCCGCGCGCGGCATCATCATGCCCACCCGGTTTGATCGTCATGCGAACCTTGGCCAGCGTCCCCTTGGGGATCAGATCGAAAGATGTTTGCTGCTCAGCGTCGTTGAAATCGTTCCAGTTCATGCTCATGATTTATTCCTTATCAGATGGTGTGGTGGCTGCGCACTTGGCGATCAGCCGTCCGAGGTGGGGTTCTTCCTGCATGTCCAGGCGACCGGAACGGTCCTTGGCCGGGAAGCCCCATGGGTTGAGGGTGTGGCAGACGAAGGCGCGATAGCTCGTGCCGTCCTCGGCCTTGAGTTCGGCGAGTGTTGCGACCTCGTCGACGATGCCGGGCAACTCGAGTGCAGTTTTGCTGCCTTCGATCTGGGGCACGAACACCTTGCGGTTGAAGTCGTCCAGCTTCTCGTCGAGGATGGCGACGAACACCACGTTCTTGCCGCGCGCATGCTGCAGGTGGGTGAGCGCGGTGATCATTTCCTGCCCGAGCAGGCCGTACGCGCCCCGGCTGTCCGGCTTGCCGGTGCGCTCGGAATATGCAGCAGGCTGCGCCTTGGCCCAGGTGAAGCACAGGCGGGACAGCGCCGTGATCGAATCGCAGAAGTAGGTCTGGTACTTCGCCAGTTGGGTAGGCTCGCCGTAGGTTTGGCAGACATGCTCGAAGTGCGCCTGCGAGAATGGCTGGTCGGCAGGCAATGCCGGGTTGGGTCCTGCCAGGAACACCACCAGATCACGGAACTCTGGCCAGGTGCGCGGGCGGATGGTGTCTCCGGACCAGTCGGCAACCGCCAGATCGCCCGCTTCCAGATCGATGAACAGTGTGGTGTCGGTACTCAGTGTCTTGAGCTGGGTGGTCTTGCCGATGCCGCTCTTGCCGAGCAGCGCCATCTTTACGCCACGCTTCTCGGCGCGGCGCTGATCGGCGGAGATGATGGGAAGGCTCATCATGCGACCTCCTTGATCATGTCGGCCACTTCCGGATTCCAGAGAATCTGGTAACCGGAATGACCGTTGCGCGAATACGGCAGCGCCTCCGCCCAGCGTTTGCCGGACTCGGTCAGTTCCCACTCGTCGCGGTCGTTCTTGAACTGGAATCCATGGGATTGGAGGCGCAGGTTGACCGATCGGGCCGACAATCCCAGGCGTTCACCGAGTTGGGTAGGATTCAGGCTGCAGATCGGCTCATTGGCAACGGGTAGTGCCCGACGCAGTTGCTCGATCGCCAGTCCGGTGTTGTCGTGGATGCAGGTGAGCGTGGCAGCCATGGCGATACCGGGTCTGACGCCGGGTACCTTGGCAATCGCCTCGCCGATCATCAGGATGGCATGCACACGATCCTGGGTGGGCGCAGGCAGTGCGGCAGCCGAGCCGGGCACCGCATAACTTCCGGTCTTGCGAATGGAGGGCAGCACTTCGTGCGTGACCCAGCGTTTGAAGCGTTTGGCTTCGGCTTTACGGCTGGTCAGAATCAGGCTATAGAGGCCGGACTCGTTGATGACGGCCAATTCCTGCTTTCCGCCAAGGGTGTCGGTAATAGCGACACCCTTTTCGTCGTCATCCAATCTGGCAATTGCATCTCTCGAGTTGCGAATAGACAAGGCATTGCAAACATCTGCGCTAACGAACTGAGGCTCGCCGTCTGGACCAACCAAGATACGCACGTTGTGCGATTCAAAATCAAAGGCAACGATATTGCTCATTTCGTCACCTCCATCGCGATTGCACCGATGGTTTCGGCACCGTGACAGGTGCGCTCGCGTGCCAGGGTGTACAGAGTTTCCAGCGCGTTGCGGCGGCGATGAATAGCCGAGCTTTCGCGGCACAAGGTCTGGATAGCGAATGCGACTTCATCGAGCGTGGCATCCATCAAGGGTTTCTCCACGACATTGCCGTAGCGATCCTCATAACGGATGGCGGTGCCGAGATGCTCGCCGACGTAACCACCGAGCTTTTGTTGCAAGGATTGATGCAGGGTTGAGGTTTTCATTCGTGGTTCTCCTGTACGAGTGCAAGGCGGTAGCTGGCCTTGCCGGGTTTGACGGTGCGTGCCTTGGTGAACGACTCCTTGAGCGTTGCCGGCCAGGCGTTGAAACGGGATTCAGAAACCGAGTACTCGATGTCGATGTAATCGCTGACCTTGTCGCCGGCAGCTGCGATGCGATGGGCAATCTCGGCCAACAGGGTCTGATCCCACGCAACCCGCTTCGGCACATCGACGGTGATCCGCAGCGGACCGTCATCGAGATGGCAGACGCCGAAATCACGTCCATTGGCCTGACGGGCAGCCAGAGCCTGCTCGGCATAACGCTGGTCGAGTGCGGCGTTGAATCGATCGAGCACGCCCTTGATGGCCGACTGCAGCGTGAGCAAATTGCTGTGTGCTTCCTGCAATTGCACGGGATGCAGTGCAGCGATCTGGGTGACGCTCATCTCCGCCAAGGGAAAGGTGTGATCGAACGCAATGCTGGTGAGGGTGGAGTCGTTCATGCGCGATCCCTCCCCGTGGTGGCTGAGGCTGGAACAACCCGGGTGCTCGGACTCTCGTGAAGGCAGTCGAGCTCGAACTGCTCGATGTCTTCAAGGCGATACATCACCTTGCCGCCGATCTTGAGGTACCTGGGGCCGACGCCATCGGACCGATAGCGCTCTATGGAGGCTTCTGACTTATTCCAGCGATCCGCAAGTTCCCGCTGGGTCAGATGCCGTGTCTTCAGATGTTCGTCATACATTTGCATCTCCTTCGATGATGGATGTTCATCGATTGCTGGTGCATGGATCAGCACTGCCAACCGATGCGTCTATTTCATCAAGCGAGATGCCCCCGACCGTTCCTCAGATTCCTCAGGATCGTTCCTCAAATTGAATCGGTGGGGCCAAAAAGCAAAAAACCCGGCTGGATTGAAACCAGAGCCGGGTTATTGCGGAGAAACGACGGGGGACAGGTGGTTCAGTGCAGCCAGTCGCGGTCGTCGTCAGGAATGATCAGAGCGTAGCGGTCATCGTTGCGTAGATAGCGGATGAATGCCTTGTAGACTTCTGGATTGCGTTCAAACTCCTTGCTCGGTGAAAACCGCTGGGATTGCGATCCGCAAGCGGTCTTGAGCGCCTCCTTATCCAACTCATGATCTCGATCGTCGATCAGGGCAACCAGGATCTTTTGTTGGCGTGGCTCCAGCGGATACTCGGCACCATCGATGAACGCCTTGGCTTTATCTCTGACGTAGCGGAGTGTGGTGTTTGGCGATGCCTCATCCAGAATTTGAGGACCAGGCGCTGATTGGCGCTCAGGGAAAAACTCGAACTTGCTCTGGCCGACGCGGCCGACTGTGAACAGCGGGCGCACGTCGAATTCGGTCAGTGCCGAGCCCGCTGGAAGCGGTACCTCGCTACTGGTCAAAATGACGCAGGATTGTGTAGTTCTTTCTGTGGTGATCTGTTCGCGTAAGCGAATCGCAATTTCCGGCTGATGCAGGCGGCGAGCGAAATACCATGTCACCGGCTTGCCACGCTGCTTTTCGGTCGTGCCGAGCCGCCAGATCAGATCGAGTTCAATCTGCTTCATGCCGTTGGCCGAGAGTTCGAGCCCGTTCAGCAAGCTCGAAACAAATTTCTGCAATGCCACCTTGTAGGTTTCGCGCAAATGCCCAGGTGCCACCACGTCGGCGCATTCCGGGCAGTGCAGAATAAACTCGCCAAGCGATTTTTCTCGCACTATGCGCGCGGTCTCGACGCCGCATTCCGGGCAGGTGACCCAGTCGAGCGGCTTGCCCAGCACCAGTACACGCTCATGAAGCAGGTGCATCGCCGCGACCTTGTCCCGTCCTTCCAAAAGAGACTGCCCATTGATTTCCGGCTTGGCCAGATCCAGAAGCCGGCAAAACAACGCCGTTGCGCCGACCTGTGCCTGACTCATTCGCCTTCCTCGTCTCCGGTCGAGGCATCGTCAGTCGGCGCGTCTGGCTCGATGACATTCAAGGCGAGCAGCACGACATTGGCGATGGTCTGATTATGCGCGGACAGGTTCTTGATCGTTGAGGAGCCCGACGAATACAGGTCAAAACTGAAATGCTGGGCCTTTCCCTTGTCACTCGTACCTGTATAGACGATAACGCTGGCTCCATCCATGTTGTATTCTGCCTCGAAGGAATGCTCGACCTTCAGCGCATTGAGGGCAATCTGGATCGCATCGTCGTGATCCTTGTCGGGAGATGCCTCCACCTGAAAGGCGATTCCAGTACTTCCTGACGGGCAGAAACGCGCCCGACGCAAACGGACCTTGTCGACACCGTGGGTTGACCAGTCCTCGAATGGCTCCATCAGCCCATCGCGCAGGGCATTGAGTTTGTAACGCTTCTTTTCGATCACCTCAGGCGTGAGTTCCTGGGCAACGACATGCTTGCCGAACAGTTGCAGCACGGCAGTGTGGTTCTTAGCGCCTCCCTTGACGATGGTCTCCACGATGCCTGAGCCGGGGTGGTAAACGATTGCTGTTTCCAGCGCAATGCGGGTCGTGAGTCGCGTAAAATTGTTCTGGGCGAAGTGCGCGAGGGCGGTCACAGGCCCTTCGACATAGATCGTAAGTTGAATGCTTTCATCGACCGGGCGCTCGCTGACCTCGATATGGATGCCGTCACCAGCACCGTCCTTCTTGTAGAGTTTAGCGACATCGTGGCAAAAAGACTCGAGTTGGGTGCGGTCGCGCGTGGGGTCGAGTCCCGGCTGAATGCGATGCTTCTTCCAGTACTTGCCATTGGTCTTGGCCTGGAAGGCGATGTGCAGCTCGGCATCACGGAACGTCTTGTCGCGGTTGGCCATCATCCAGAGGGCGATTTCGCGCTCGTCGCGCGATGCGAAGGCATCCTGGACGGCCTGATCATCGGCACAGGCACTGCGGAATTCCTGAATGGCCAGGTTGTTCGACATCATGTGGGCGCGACGCAGGTCATCATGCCAGAGCCACAAATCATGTTCGATGGCTTTGCGCTCTGTCGGGTCAATAGCGGGATCGCGCAAAGAAGCATCGAGGGCTTCAACCGCATCAGCCACGGCGGTGGGTAGCGTCTCGGGAGGCTGTGTCCAGTCGACGGGCAATCTCGCGCCAAGGATATGGCCGTCAGTGAATTCCCGAAGCGTTGGCATCGAGACATGCCGCAGAAAGTGCCGAGCGTTGAAAACCTTCATTCCTGTTCCCCTTTCATTCAGCCATTCAAAAATTCATAAGCAATCCTCCCTGCATGACTGGACGTTGGCCCGGATTTCTTGTCTACGAATCAAGACCACGGCGCCATCATGCCGTCGGCTATGGAATGATGCCCATCCGAATCTTGGTCTTGATGCTCGAAAGCCAGTCTTCCCGGTATTGCAGGGCAAGTGCATCGAGGTTGGCGCGGCCGACACCCGCCTGGCGTGCCAGATATTCCAGGGATACTGCACAGTCGAGCCAGCCGAGTGCGTGTGTGGCAATCAATGCCGCCTTATCGGCGGTGGTCACGACCACGATGGCCGAGGGCAATAGCTTGTTAGCGAGCAACCAAGCCAGCAGATGCTTCTCACCATCGTCGAGTGTGCCGCAGGACGGATGGGTGAGCACCACGGACGCGAGTTCATTGCGCGTCACCGGATGCTGTCCGGCAAGACCAGCGTTCAGGCTGGCAGGAGGAACAGCGATGTGACGGGGATCAGACGGGTTGCCGGTGAGCGTTTCCTCGACGCACTTCTGAACTGTCTCGATCGCAAAATGGCTGCTGATTGCCGTCCAGCAGCCGGTTCGAAATGCTTCGAGGATGACATTGGTATCGGCAAAGACTCGGGTTTTCGGCATACGGTCCGCACCTCATAACTCAAACGGTGCGGGGAGATCGTACTGCGCGAACAGTTCGGTCAGACCACCGAGACCCAGCCCCATGGCTTTTGCTGCCTTGCGCGCCGACAGTCGTCCATTCTCCAATGACTCGTGCAGCATGCGCACGAAGGCGACGGAGAACCGCTTGGGGGGGCCTGACACCGAGGGTCGCTGCTTCTCTTGACAGAGATTGCGACGGGTGTCGTCACTGATGAGCTTGAGGTTGAACAGGCGCCATGCCAGGGCCACCGGCGCGACGCGCAACAGCGCTGCGACTTCACACAGGTGGGGGATGTCATCCTGGCGATTGCCATCGATCAGTTGGGTCAATGAAATGTGCGGCATCAGCAGCGCAGCGGCGAAGTTGTTCGCCAGTTGCTCGATGCGTTTCCCCTTGTTGCGCTCCTCGATGGAATTCGATTCCCGATGATCGGGTTGCATCGCATCCCAGGTGAGCGCATGAAAAAGCTCGTGCGCCAGATCGTAGTAGCGACGCGCCTCGCTCTCGTTGCGGTTGATGAGGATGACGCCCATCTCCTCGAGGTGGCATGTCGCACCCGAGATGGATTGTCCTTCGCCAGCGTCCACCGTATCGACGAACAGCACCGGGATGTCGAGTTCGCGCTCGATCTTGTCGATCAGGGTTTCTGCCGGAATGATACCTAGGCCCAGTTCAGCAACGAGACTCTCTGCGCGATCCTGCGCATCCTCGAACGACGATTGGGCAGACAAACGCAACGCGCGCTTGAGTACGCTTGCCCGACCGCCTTGCTGTTCACGCAGCCAGCGGAGCAGGCCAATCCACTGGCCAGCCTTCAATTCGAACCCGTCCAGACTGTCTTCAGGAACCTCGGGGGCCGTTCGCCACGAGAACTGTGCTTCTCCGGCCACGGCAAAAGGATCCACGAAAAACTCGATGTCACGATCCAGCAGGTCGGACAGCGCCAGCAGTTCCTCGGGCTTCAGCGCACGCTTGCCGTTTTCGATGTCGGAAATCGACTGGCGGTCGTTCAGGCCCAATTTCTGGGTGAGTTGATCCTGCGTCCAGCCCGCCGCATCACGCGCGGCTTTGACGCGGTAGCCGATCAATTTTTGCGAAATCTTTTCGAGCATGGTTACCCCCTAAACCAGTATTTTAGTATTGCGTATGTAGAAAGGCAAGAATTCATTGCTAATTGTTATTTGCATGAATTGTGCGTAAGCGTGATCTGTGGCCTTACTTCCGCAGTCACCCGCAGACGCTCGCAACGCTTGTCAATTCTGCGATGGAGAAAGACGGGCTCCTTGCCCAGAATATCCATCAAGTAATTTTTATTGATGGAGTGCCCGACC
>JAEHJW020002633.1_pt1 | contig 30118 bp, 28 predicted proteins | sample 9271431 | NCBI WGS metagenome assembly JAEHJW02 | reverse complement strand
CATTCAGTCTTTTGGAATCAGTAAGGACGGACCTATCTGCGCTGGTGGATCAGTCAATGACACTGGCTATCGCGGCAATTTCTGGATCAGCCATGAGGCTTTTGGCTTCCCGCATAACTGCTATCTTGTCAATGACAATCATCGCCCTGGCGCTATCGTAGCTTGTGCCGAATCAACCGTCGTGCAGCTTGGGCCGACTGCGCCATCAGAGCATGACGACAATGATGATACTTATACCAATTCCGAGGCTATGCAAAACGGAGCACCGATCTGGCCCGCGCCTTGGGCAGATACCGATGCCAAGCCTATATCAATCGTCATCAATGGCTTGCCGGACGATCTGATCCAGGAATATCACGATGGCCGCATAGCCTTTGCCGCCACAAGCATAGGGCCTGTTCTCAAGATCACGGTGCCAACACTCGATAACGTCAGACCGTGGGACATCAGAACGTCGCTTGCGGCCTTTATGCAATCCATGACGCAGCTTAGTGTAAGCCGCGTCATACTCCGCAACGTCGGAAACGGATCTCTAGACATTCTCGGATTCTTATCCGTATTTCACGCGCAAACAGGTATTCCTGTTGAATATCGCCCCATGGATACGTTCTCCAAGGAAGATTATTGCCCCAGGAACATGCTGGATTGTGATGGGCGATGGGAAAAAGGGGAGTGCCAGTCCTGCATTTATGAGAAAGGCACTCCATCAGGCTATGTTGACATAGAAGGATGGCGCGGATCATGGCAGAAGTTTCGGTTGGCTATAGGGGGTCTATCGGAAACATTGAATACTACAGGGTAGATTCACTATTGAATGATACAGTCGTTCCGATCAACAGTCCGGTAATAGAACACTATGACTATGATGAGTTAGAGGACTGTTCGTGCATTTTTTGCCGGACGTACCAGATGAGCCGTAATAATTATTACGATTATCTAGTTCGTCTCGGCGAGGAAGCCGCTGATACGAAGAATGCGAGACTCAAGTTTATCGCCGCATCCATGAAGCGCGATATTTACTCAGAGTTTTCTTTTTCCATGCGAAACCAGCCAGATAGAGACAAGTTTCTTGTCTGGCTTTTTTCTTTCATCTTGACGCTTAATAGATCAGATGGATGGTGGCAAGCCCGCAGTCAAGACTTGCCAAAAGAGTTCTGGATGCGCCATTGGCGGCGTAATCTAACCCTAGCCAAGAAAACAACATCATCTTAAAGTCTCTGCTATTGCTCATATATCGGTAATAGTCATGCGCCAAGCGATCATGTTCGAGATGCAGGCCGTCATTAAGGCGCATACCGATAATGGTCGTCGCATCGTAGAGGTCGAGGCGTCTAACGAAAATGTGGATATGGAGGGTGACGTTATCCTTCAGGCCGCGCTCTTAGGTTCCAAGGACTCTTTTATCAAAAACGGTCACTTGGACATAGACCACTATTCCGAGATCGGTGACAGGCTTACACCGCCCATAACGAATCCGGCATCTTATATCGTAGGCCGACCCTTGGAAGTCAAGGATATTGGACACGGCCGCACGGCAGTCGTTGGCGAAATCGCCCGCTCAGCAGACGGCAAAACGTACCCGGAACGGTATCAGTACGACATGTTATGGGAATCCTTGCAGCAAAATCCTCCCGTTCAGTGGCGAGCATCCGTCTTTGGATACCCTATCGCCGATCAGATCGAAGATTGCTCGCGTACGACATGTACATCGGGCGCAACGCGGTTTCTCGTCAAGGGCCTTGACTGGCGTAGTCTCGCTTTTACCAGGACGCCTATGAATGATTCCATTATAGGTTTCGCTCGCGCGATTACCGCCAAGAGCTTTATTTCTGCCTTGCGTAAGAGTGATCCGTTGCCGGGAGAAGATTTTGAGATGATGGCGGCTAGTCCTGTACCGCCAAGATCGCCGCGTTGCCCGGAAAACATAGACGAGATGTGGGGCGAATATCTGCGTCATATTTTAAGGGAATGTCCGCACAATGACAAAGATTATGGGAATACGATTGCTGCCTTTCGTAATCACTACATGGCTTGTCGTGGCCTACCCTTCGATAAAGCGGACATTCTGGCCCACGCTATGATGTATCTTATAATTAAAGAACGTCGGCATGGGAGACGCTAACTTAACCCTAGTCAAATGAAAAAAGTCGCTTTATTCTCGGATTCACTGAAAGTTTTTTCTGGAGACATGGCAATGGCTGATAAGACGATGCGCGAAAGAATGGCCTCCCTGATCGGTTCGTTTTCCAAGGCGGCAAAGCTGGATGAAGCCAGCTTCAAGGCTTTGGAGAAAAGCCTTGAGGAGTTCGTCGATCCCGTCGATGATCTCTGGACCGGCAATGAACAGCATCGGAACCCGACCCGTGGCGAGATCGTGACTGGTCCTGTAGAAGCGGCGTCTGGTGCCGGCGGTGCCAACATGGTCAACCAGTACTCCAATCCCGCCCCGCAGCATGGTAACGCGGAACTGTACGCTCAGTTTTCGCGCATGCTGGCCCCTCTGTCTGCCGATATGGCTGCCGTCAAGGCAAATGCCAAGATTCTGACCACGATGGTCCTTGCCATGAACAAGGCCGAAAAGGACGAGAGCGAAGATGAAGATGATTTCGTCGAGAAGGCGAATCAGCTTATTACCAAGGCTCGCCGCCTCGTCATCAAGGCTGAAATGGCCGATGAGGATGACGAAGAGGAAGACGTCGCCGAGTCTATCGACAAGGCCGCGCGCGCCGTCAAGTCTGCCAAAGCTTGGCTCATGAAGGCCAGCGAGGAAAGCGAAGGCGAAGAGGATGAGAAGGTCGAAAAGGCGATGGACGCCCTACGCAATATGCGTAAGCGCGTGACCAAGGCCGAAACCGCCCTGCGCGATAAGATTCAGAAGGCCGCCGCCATCAAGGCCAAGGAAGAGGAAGAGGAAAAGGAAAAGCGCGAGAAGGAAGAGGCCGCCAAGGCCGCCGCCGTCAAGGGCGACGACAAGGGCAATCAGGCCGCCAGTCAAGACCCCGCGACCGGCAATCAGGACGATGCGGCTGCCAAGGCTGCTAAGGAAGCTGCCGCCAAGGCTGAGGCTGCCGCCAAGGCCAGCACCGACAACCGGCTCGACATCATGAGCAAGAATCTCAGCGATGTGATGAACCTCTTGATGACTGGCAATCGCCAGTCCGGCCTTGCGGTTCCGCCTGATCTGGCGAAGGCCGTTCAGGCTTCGGAGAGCATCGAGACGGCGCTTGAGGAAGGGCAGGACAACGGCACCTACTCGCGAGAGGAGGTTGTCGCGGGCAAGAGCATCCTGTCTGGCCTGGACGCGGTTCGTAAGGGCCGCATCGACAAGTCCATCGTCTCGGCGCAGATCGTCAAGGCCCCTGCCGCGATCCGGCAGCTTTTCAGCAACGCAGCTTAATCTTGGACCATTCGAGGAATCATTATGGCAACGCAAAAAGTCAACCCTAAGCTTCTCGAAATGGCTAATGCCGAAGTGTCGGCCTACATGGCCCGACGCTTCGGACGCGATGTTGGAGAGCCGATCCCGCAGGGCATCTTGAACTTCATTCATGGCACTTCTTCGTCTCCCTCAGACGAGCTTATGAAGAGCGCCACGGAATCTTACGTCAAGCGCCTGAACATGAACGCCAAGCTGTTCCGGGAGAATACCCGAGCTGACCGTTTCCCGACCCACGCTCAGGTCGCGAAGGCTTCCGGCGCTCTGGCGAAGGCCAACCTTGACGTTGGCACCATCTCGAATCTGTCCCAGGTTACGGGCGGTCAGTCCTTGGGCTATGTGTCCCTGGATACGCAGATGGCTCGCGGTACCGTCCGCCCAAACAGCTTTACGCTCTATAACTCCCTTGAGAAGTCCTCGGCCTATCAGGTCGTCGATTACTGGCCGTATGCCAGCGCCACGGGCGGCAAAGAGCCTGGCGGCGCATTCGGCTCCTATTCAAGCGTCGATAATGGCGCCCTGGCGACCAATGCCGGCCAGTACGAGCTAAAGACCATCACCCTGAAGCTCGCCCTGGATGGCCGCGCGATCACCACCGCGCTAGCCGCGCAGAACAGCTTTGTGAACGTGGTCGAGCAGGAAAACACGAACGCCGCGCTGTCGGTCCTGGCCTCTATCAACTGGGCGAACTATTGGGGCGATGCGACTTTGTACCCCAATATGTACAACGGTATTGCGGCGGAGATTCCGGCCAAGAATATTGTTGATTTCCAGCAATATGCCTCGGCGGAAAGCGGCTCCGGCAAGACCAACGCACAGCTTCTCTTTAATCTTATATACCAGCAGGCGGCCAGCATCACCAACTACCGCCAGTATGGCTGTATTACCCATGCCTTCATGGACCCGGATACGATGGGCGACCTTCAGGGCCTTGTCACCACGCTCCTGAACAACCTTGTCGGTACCGACATCTCGGAAAGCCGTGGCATCATCGCCAACGGCGACCTCCAGGGCATGGCAACCCGCTTCGGGAAGATTCAGTTCCCGATAGACCTGTTCATCTCGGCCCGCGATATTCCGACCAATGCGGTCATCTATAGCCAGAGTGGCACCAGTCAGGCGACCACTACTAACCCCTCGCCGCCTGCCTCCGTAACTGTAGCGGCGAGCTCGGCGGCGGTTGCTGGCAGCGCCTGGACGACTGCATGGCTCGGCGTGTACACCTACGCTGTTGCCAGCACGGACCAGAGTTCCAATGAGTCGGTCTTGACCTACTCGGCGGCAACTACGGCTCTGACTGCCGGATATGCCTACACGCTTACGATCACGCCTCCTACGGCAAATGATATGTATGCGTTCCGCATCTTCCGCTCCGGCATGGGCTACGATACCACGCCACCCAATGCGGCGGCCTTCCGCTACATCGGCGCGGTTATTGCGAATGGCACCAGCACCGTGACTTTCACGGACCTGAATACGCATATTCCAGGAAGCACCACCATCTTCCTCCTGGATATGGCGGAAGAGGATATGGCCCTTGATTTCCGGTACCTGTTGCCGCTCACGAAAATCGAACTTTTTGCCAATAACCTCTACATGCCTTGGGCGGTCGCCATGATCGGCGCCATCCGCGTCAAGGTGCCGAAGTTCCATGGTCTGATCCGTAACTACGTTCCGACCAATCCGTCTTGGAATCCCCTGACGGCGAACAATATTTCGTAATCTTTAGGCTCACCACCACCATTAGGGCTGCTTCGGCAGCCCTTTTTTTGTGCGTAAGGGTTGCCGACTAGCAGGTTTACTGATAGAGTTTAATTATGCAAACCGATATACAGCCGAAGTCGCAAACCAAGACATGCTCTCGTTGTCGGCAATCCTTGCCAGTTACGAGCTTCGGCAAGAACAAGGCCCGCAAGGATGGCCTAGACGCTCTTTGCCGAGCGTGCATCCGATCACGAAATCAAGAGCAATACGCCAAGCATGCAGAGAAGCGCAGGGCCTATGCTATCGCTTATGCTGCCGCGCACGCCGAAGAAAAGAGCGCCTATAATCAGGAATATCGCGCCAAAAATGCCAGCGAGATCAATGCCTACCTAAAAGAATGGCGCAAGAACAATAAAGCGAGTCGTTCTGCCGAATCCAGGGAGGTTGCCAAAAAGCGCGAGAGGGATAAATACCGCAATGATCCAGCCTATCGCGCCAGACTTTTGGCCGCTCGTGCTGCGTACCGTGAAGCCAATAAAGATAAGATTCAGGCCGCCAATAAGGCCGCCAGGAAGGCTAGAACAGCGACGGTAACGACATCGGAAGACGCATCGGAAGAAAAACGAATCAACCGCATGATATTCAAGCTATTCTACTATTCGGACAAAGGCCGCGCCTATTATAAGCAGTATCGGCCTATCGCAAACGCTTCCGCTCGCGCCTCTTATGGACAAGCTACGCAAGCCCATATCATCCATCTGCACAAATGGCAGGAAAATCATTGCTATTACTGCAACGCGAAGATGACCACGACCACGGTTGAACACGTTATTCCCGTTAGTCGCAATGGGTCCGGCAATGATTACAACGTAGTCTTGGCATGCCCGACCTGCAACTTCTCCAAGCAAGATCGTCTTTTTGGCTTGGAATGGCTACCGGAGACCGTTCATGCCATACCGCGCGCGTGGTCGCCGCTCGTATCCATCTTAGCCGATGGCGGAGACATCGACCGTGATCAGGGAATACTCACCAAAAACGGCATACAGGTCTGCGTTCTCTCATCCTTTTGGGCCAGCGAACGCGGCGGTCCTGATTCGCAAGAGATAATCTGGAAATACCGCAATCAGGGCGTCTTTGTATTTTGGGATTATGAGGTAGAACATCACTTGGATGCCGTTAAGAATGTACTATCCGCCAAGTGGCGCGATGCTGAACGCACGTTCGCCAGAAAGACTATCGTAGAGCAAGTTCACTTGAGCGAGATCAGGGACTTCCTTACGAAATATCATATGCAAGGTGCAGGCAACGCTAGTCTATGCTTGGCGCTCAAGGATAGCTCCGGTCGCATCGTCGGAGCGGCTACGTTCGTCGAAAAGGATAAGCAGTACGACTTATCGCGCTTAGCCTTTGTCGGTCATGTGCCAGGCGGAATGAGCCGTCTATTATCTAAGTTTGGCACTATACGGAAGTTCGATAAACCGCTCTTTTCCTATGCCGATCTTCGCTTCGGTACGGGAGCCGCCTATGAGAAAAACGGCTTTGCCAGATTAGGAGAGACAGGAATACCTTACGGATATGTCACACCTACTGGCATGAAGCATCGCTTGGCCGTATCCAAGATGGCTCTTTCTCTGATGAAGGAATCGGACTTTTTCGATGCCTCATTGCCAGAAGTAGCAATCGCCAATACGAACGGCATATTCCGATTCTTCGGTGTTCCGCATGCTCGTTTTATTTGGGGTTGACCTAACATTAGCGCGATTCCCACAACCAATCGGGAAACCTAACCCTAGCGCGATTCCCACAAAATGATATTCTCGGAATATTGTTTTGCGGAGACACGCCATGCGCTTTTACGCATCCATCAAGAAACGCTCCAAGGTCCATAACTTTTGGGATTCCTCTGGTCATCTTGTTGCCGCCTTACATGGTGTCCGGTTCCACAGGAAGGGCGATCATTACGTCTCTGGCGAGGTGACCGAAGCTCACAAGATTGACCTTCTCAAGAATGATCCGAGCGTCATCTTGGAGGCTGTGGGGACGCCGACTGCCGTGCAGAAAGACGCCGTGCAGAATGAAGCTGTTATCGTCCCAAGTGACCATATTCCGCCGCCTAAGCCGCGTGGGCGGCCGCCAAAGGATCGTAAGGACAGCTAATGGCGTCCCCAGGTACTGTCAATTCCTTCGCTCTCTGGACGTGGGATACATCGACAGTCGGGCAGCCCGGCGGCGGTCCTGTCGTTACTGGGTACGGATCTAATGCGACAGTTACCAAGACCGGCCTTATGCCAGCGGATCTACAGGGATTCGTTGGGATTCCGCTAAGCCAGTACGGGAATCCTCCTGTTCCGATTCCGTCTACGACGCTGATTCAGTGGATACAATACGCCGAGGATTGGGTCGAACAGCGGACAGGGTTACTTTTGACGCCGACGTGGGTGGCATCACCACCTACGAAGATTCCTCTACAGACGCAGGATACGGGTATTATCGTCAATCCAAATTCCAATGGCGTACAACAGGAAGGCGTTGATTACGACCTGGAAGATGCACCTTACGACTTCTTCTTCCCGCGCGCACAAGACGAAGGCTGGATGATGCAGAGCTTGCGGTACCGGCCTGTACGCAATCCCAATTCGTTCCCGCTAACGTGGTCGCTTTCGCAGATGCAGCAATTCGCGAAACAATACACGGCGGTGAAGAATACGGCATATATATATCCGCTCTTGAACGACTTTTTCCGCGTGCCGCAATCATGGTACGTCGAAGATTCCGACTTCGGGTTGTTGCGGCTCGTGCCAGCGCAGAACGTTCAAATGTTGCCACTTTTTGCCATGCAGCTAGCCTTCATGGGATTCGCAGAATCCATCCCTGGCGGTCTTTGGTTTCAGTATACGGCAGGACTCAACCAGAGCGATTATCGAAGCCGGTTTAGCTTCATAAAGCAACTCGTTCTGGCGCAAGCATCTATTCAGGCGCTATCGACGATGCAAGGGACCGTCAACTATGGCGCGACCGAAACAGGCATGACGATTGACGGTATCCAGTACAAGACGCAATATGACCGAGGGGGCGCCTTCATAGGCCCGATCCGCCAGTTTACCCGCATGCGTGACGAACTTTTGGCCGAGGCGATCAACAAGGTATCCGGCCCGATGACGATTACGATTTAGCGGTTAGGGTCGCAAAATAAACCGTAGTTGCCGCCTCCCAAACAGGCGATAGCGGCCATTCATTTGATTGAGTAGATCCTCGCCAATATCAGGCAAAAATATATCAGCATCCTTCATAGCCTGAATCGACCCTTTGAGCCTATGAGCTATTCCGCTTGGCGTTGTGTACCAGTACATAGGCGTCTTTGTCGGTTCGCGTTCTTCAAAGCCTAATGTCCTATAGCTATTGCCATTACCGTGTCGCGGATCAACGTAGCTTAGGATTGGATAGCTATCCTGATAATTCTTGCGAAAATAGGATAGGAGCTTTCCAAAGCCTCCAGTGACATGGCCCATGAAGGCTAGGCGAGACAATTCCCACTGGTCATGACGGAATACGAATGAGGCAACGCCATGCAAGGTATCGATACTGTAAAGCCCGATGTAAACCGTCGCGTGAATACTACCTTGTAAATGCCACTTGTCCAGGAAGTCGGCGGCAATGCGGTAATCTATAGGGCCAGCTTTTAGGGATCGAGCGCCGATAGAGTCATGATCGCCAGCTTTGGCATGGGCCATATTGATGATAGCGTCCTTATGGGCCAACCATTCATAATCAAAAACAATGATGCGTGGTTCGTTTGCTGCAATGGAAGGCATAATATCTCTGGCATTTTCAGAGTAACGCTCGGAAGCCCAAAAGCTAGATAAGATCAAAACGTTATCAGGCGCTGATTTTTGCAGAGTCGATTCTATGATATGTCCAGGATTCTGGCATGTCGGCGTCCATTCCAGGCCTAAGATCAAGTCTCGCTTGCTTTGATTGCAGCTTTTGCATGCCAAAACGACATTGTACGGATTGGCCGTCCCAGCTAGTGAGACAGGAACGATATGATCAAACTCACGATCTTCCTTGGCTACGGGGCGGCTGCAATAGTAGCAGCATCCTTCCTGCCAAGCGTATAAGTGCCGGATGTGATCCAAGGAGGTCGTACCACGTTCGGCCCGTACTGTAACTCTGGCGGCCGCCGCTCTGTCCTGGAATGCTTGGCAATCCTTGATAAGCTTGTATCGCTTTTTGCGAGACTCCGATAGAAACTCGGACTTCTCCAGGCGATAAGCGATATTATATGCCTTGCGCCGTTCTATCGTCTCTTGCTGCATGGCGTAACGTTTATTCCAATCAAGCACCGTTTCCCTGTTCGCGCGGTAATAATTCCGGTATCCGTTAAGCCGCTTGGCGCGTCGGCATGCTGGGCATTCCCGGTTATGCTTGCGTGGTTCTACCGGAAATTGTTGGGAGCAAGAAGGGCATATACGCGGTTCTTCCAGCTTTTTAGCGCGAGCTTTTTTCTTGGCCCTTCTTGTGATCTCGTTTGCTCTATCTCTATTGTCGATCCGCCACTTGGCGTTTTTGGCGAGTATGGCCTCGCGTTTCGCTTCATAATGGGTGCGCGACCTTTGCTTGCGGCAGTCCTTGCAGACGTGGGAGTAGCCGTCTCTTTGGGATTTGTTGCGACCAAAAGCCGCGTAGGGCTTATCAGTTTTGCAGTCCGAGCATCGTTTGTGCATGTGTATATGATACGCACGTTATAGATATATGTCAATGTCTGCACTGTGGCGATCAACCTAACCCTAGTCGGTTTCCGTGTCCGTGGGTACCATCATTGAATGGAAGCCGCCCTCTCTTACGATATTCTCCCAAGCCTCTATGTCCAGCTTGTCCCGGACGCAGAGGGCTTGCGTAATATCCGGCGTATCGCCAATTTCTTACGCCTTCCGGTCCTAGATGACTACCACTGTACGGTCATGCACAGCCCTTATCGGGGGATTTCCGAAGCCGTAGCCCGCGTTATGGTGAGCCGGGAACCGGAGTTTATTGCCGAATCTAGTGGGATCGTCTGGTGGCCTGGACATAACAATAAGGGCTATCTCGTCTTACAGCTCTTATCTGCCGCCCTCTCTGAGTTTCATAAGCGGTTCAAACGGGCTGGTGCTCGTTCCAATTTCACGGATTACTATCCTCATATTACCTTGGCAGAAGGTGTCAAGTTAGTTGGCGAATTAGAAGCCAGGGTAATCGAATATAATGAGTATTATATTGGGCGTGAAAATCGCCACTATCTCAGGCTCGAATCCCCTACGTTCGATATCGTGAGGCCATAGGCCATGCCAGGCGCATATAGTCCCTACATGCCGCCGATGAATCCGAACGTGATGCCCGGCAATCCGTTCGATCAGCTTATCAACGCCTACGGCATACGGGTCATGTGGATGAAGTCGCATAATTGCCCTTGCACCTATGGCGGCGAGATACCCGGTTCCCCGGACATGGGATGTACGCAATGTCACGGACGCGGGACATACTGGAATGAGCCGTTAGGGCCGTTCCAGGTGTTCTTGACCTATTCGCAGATGGCGGGATCACGGTCGATTGACGATCCAGGCTCGCGCATGGATACGACGCATGGCGCGATCCAGCAGGCCGATCCTGTCTTGACGATTCCGGCCTATATCCCCGAAGGCTTGCTCGGATCAAGTTTCGTTATTGGGTCATCTGCGCTTGGCGTATCATCCGGGCAGTCGCAAAGCATCCTCTTTGAGAACGCAAGCCTTTACGATGCCTATGTCGAACTGGATGCAACCATGCGCTTTAACTGCGTCCTTGAAGTCGGCGGCCAGGTCTATCTTCCTTATCAGTATGGCGCTGTTGTGGCCCCATCAGGCGCGGTCACGATCTACGATCAGGCGACGCGCACGGTCTCTGTTGTCCCTTCGTCTCAGTACATTTTCTATAACGGAGCCGTTCTCTTAAGCGGTTATCCGCAGGGAACGGCTTATATCGTGGAATATACGGCAGCGCCCACCTATGTTTCGTGGAAACCGGCCGGTTCTTTTCCTCATGTACGGCCATTCGGAGCTAATACGGTATCTCTCCCTAAGCGGTTCCAGTTGCAAATGCTGGATTTGTGGACGCGCGCGCGGACACAGGGGGGCGGAATATGACCGACATGATAGACGTTTATTCGGATTTACCGCAGGAAATGTTGAACGAGGTTATGGTCGAGACCTATCGGAAGTGGGTCATGTTCGCGCTCGGCAAAAAAACCTTGAATGGTCGGAAGTTGAAGCATCCCTCAGGGCGCTATGCGGAGTCTATTAGAGTAGAAAATCAGCCGGGAAATGTGGTCGCCGTATTCAGTGACAGCCCCATAGCCGATGTCATCGAAAAAGGTCATAAGACATTCAATTTGCGCGACAAAATGTTGCAGTCAGGGAAGGCCAAGACCGCAAAGGATGGCTCTCGGTATCGCTATATCCCGATAGCGTCTTACGGGAAAAACTCATTTACGGAGCCGCAAGGTACCGCCTATCTCACGCGCCTATTGGGGGCAGGTGCAGATGGCAAAGGTATCAAGCAGCTTTGGGGGAAGATGTACAAGAAGGAAGGGCCGATCCGCGTCATGAGCAGTAAGCAAGGGCCTAGCGCGTGGCAGATACCTGCCATGGTCGCCTATTCGCCGGCACAGATATTCGCTGATCTCTTGCAGAAAAAATATGGGCGGAGGGTGTGATGTTTGCGTATGGAGAGCCGCGCTATGCTAACCATCAACGTCAATAGGGTAGCCTAATGCTAACCATCAATAGAGCCGCGCTATGCTAACTGTCGAATACACCATCCTCCCAACGGGCGGCGCGGTCCAGCTCAATATCGGCTCAGACGCGGCTACGATCACGATTACCCGCGTCACGACAAGCTCCGGGACCAGCGTTACCCTGTATAACGGAGCACCGATACCGCTCTATATCGACGCAGGTGACGGCACACCTACGGCTTTACTGAACACGGAAACATATCAATATACGGTCACGGATTCGTCTGGCGATAGCTACCAAACCCCTGTTTTATCGGCAGCGGGCACAGTTAGCATAGACGAAGATTTCATGACGCCGTTGCTTATTCGATTGCTGACGGGAGCTATGCAATCTTTGGTGTTGCCGCCCGGAATCAAGGCCGCGAACGTCTTGCACGCCATGCCTCTCAATGGCGCACCGCGTATGCCTCTTGTGACATTAAACTTAGATTTAATGCAGCAAGCGGATGATGGCGTTCCCTTGGGACAACAGGTCGTTACGACGCCTATCAATCCTGCCGGGTCGATATGGACCATACAGACCATGGTCGAATGGCGGTACACAATTTCCATCTTGTCCTATTCGGCTCAAGAGCGCGACTTCTACAGACAATCGCTTATATCCGTTTTAAGTATCATGCTGAAAAACCCGATTGAATCCATGGGGCGCAATATCAGTCATAGATGGCAAATATCGAGCGGCCAGGTTTCCGGAAAAGACAATGACCCTGGATTTTATACTTGCGACATAGCCTTTGAGTTTACGGGTAACTTCAATACATCCGTTCAGACTATGCTCGGAATCGTCGAGGCGATTGATGGGACGTCAAATATTTCCATGGCGGGATCGACGGCTCCAGCAGTGACGGATACGTTTGAAATAACTTAACCCTAGCCAAAAGCGGTTAGCCATTTTATCCTCGCCAATGAGTATCTTGTGGGGATAGCAGGTATGGCGAAAAGTGAAGCAGCGCAGGCTGGGGCGCAATCCGGGGCGCAGGCTGGTCCGGCCACAGCGCCGATAACCGAGCTTGTATTCCCGCTCTCCAGGTTCGCCCCGAAACTCGTCGATACAAAGGATGAAGTTTGGCTAGGTGTCCTTCGCCAGTTCCACGGTACCGAGAAGCATACGGTAGCCGGATGGAAAAAGATCATAGACAGCTATCGCAATAAGCCGGCGCATTCCTTCAAGGGTGAATAACGATGCCTAACGTCAATGGAAGTTTCCAAGGCGCTACCCTCATCCTTCCTGGCGTCTATTACAAGGATAACGTAAGCGCCGCGTTGCCTGTTGGCGCAGCTACGACTCCGCCTCTTATTTTTATCGGCTTCGGATATGGCGGTAAGCCGCAGACTCCGCTCTATCACGCAACACAGCAGGGCATCTCCGCGCAGTTACGCGGTGCTCCGGCTACCGAGTTCGTCAAGTTTTTCATGACGCCAAGCGGCGAAGTCGCGGGCGCTCAACAGATTACTTATATCAATCCGGCTCCTAATACACAGTCTACATTGAGTCTCTTGGACGGCGCGTCCACTCCGGTCGCTGTTATCAATCTGACTTCGGCGGATTACGGGACGCCTTCTAATCTTCTGCAGGCGCAAGTTCAGGCCGGGACGATTGGCGGCATTGAATTGACCCTATATGACGGCTACGCCAACGTAACAGCAGTCGGCAATAATCTCGGCCTTCCCTTCCAGATTGCCTATACAGGCTCAGCAACTACCGTAACCTATTCGGTGACGGCGACGGACTTTACGCTGACAAGCCCCACTGCGGGCGAATCCGTGACCTTCCCGCTCGGTACTGGCGCTTACGAGACGATAGCAACCCTGGTCGAGGGCATAAACGGGACAGGCCATTACGTCGCACAAACGATCTCGGACACGAATGGCAATCTGCCTAGTACGTCCCTGGATATCGTTTCAGACGTGGCGCTACCGGCCCCCACGAGCGGCGTATACGATTACGTCAATGTCACTGCCGTCTTAGGCGATCCGGTCTTTTGGGTCAATACCTATGCGGCGGCCTTGGCTTCGGCGGCTATCGCATCGGGTGTGACCTCGGGATCGTCTACGGCCCCCGCCGTCATTCCCATGACCTTCTTCACGGGGGCGACCAACGTCGTTCCCACCTTGCAGGACTACGCGAACGCCTTGAATCTGGCCCTGACGCTTCCTGGATGGGCGGTTATCATGGATACCAACCAATCCGGTATCAGCGCCTTGGGTACACAGCATGTCTTGACGGCAAGCTCGATCACTAATCATCGTTATCGCCGGTACTTTACCGGGTCTAGCGTCGGTGACTCCATTTCCGTGACGCAGGCTAACGCGCGATCCATGAACGCCAAGGAAGCGAGCTATTGCTACCCAGGCATCTGGCGCACGAGCCTGTCCACTGGCGTCAATACACTTTACGGCGGCCTCTATTGGGCGGCCTGTTGCGCCGGCATTGCTTGCGGTAACCGCGTTGCCGTGCCCATGACGAATAAATCACTGATCGGCAATGGCGTCGAAGTCGCCCTGACCACGCCAGATATAAACCAGCTTCAAGGCGCAGGCGTCATGTGCCTTCGTGTGCCGGATTCCACGGGTGTACCGACTATCGTCCGCGATCTCACGACATGGCAGAACGACAACAACCCGGAGAACGTCAATAATCAGCAGGTCGCTTGTCGGCAAGCATTGGCCTATTCAATGATTGCGACGCTTTCTCCTTATGTCGGCCAGATCAATGCAGGCACTATAAGCCTTGGACGTGTCAAGAATACGGTCAAGTCGCTTCTAAACGCTATGCTGTACTCTGCGCCTGGAAGCTCAGGGATACTGGCGGCTTGGGATGCGAAGTCCCTGTCTCTTACCTATAACGGAGGTACGCAGACATTGGGCGTTACAGTCTCCGTGCAATTTGTCGGCCAGAACGTCTTTATTACCGTATTTGTGCCTGTGCAACCGCTGATGGCGGCGGCCTAAACTAAGAGGACAGCCCCATGCCTGGATTTAATCAGGAACAGTTGAATTACAAGGTTCGCAATGGCAATAGCCTTGTCATGCTCTTGGGCGACCAAGAGATCGGATTCGGGCAAACGGTCTCGCCGTCTTTAGGATTCGGAACGGAATCGCTCTACGGAATAGGTACCGCCAAGCCGCAGGAGATTCAGCAGCTCAAGTTTTCTCCGACCCTGACCGTATCCAGCTTCCAGTTGACGGAGGAGGGCCTGGCGATATTGGGCTATCCATCGACCATATCGGCGGTTCTGGCGAATAATCAGTTCAATTTCTACGCCATGAACGCCAAAGGCGACCCGGTTCTGACCATGGTCGGCTGCACGGCGGATAATTACAATCTCGACATTCCGGCGAATCAGCCGGTCACGGAATCCGTTTCCTTCCAGTGCCTAGATGTTCTTGACATTACAGGCGTATCCATCCTTAATGGCAATAGTGCGCTTCAGTTCGCGGCAGCCGTGGGTGCCGCTCTGAGCGTGGCAGGCGCTTAATTTTAAGGGGGTACAGTGACAGACTTTGATGTAACGACAACGACGCTGGATGTTAAGCATGACGGCCACGAATATACATTTCGTATTCCTGGCCCTATGGATCAGGTAGCCATTGGCGTCCGCAAACGCGATCTTGCCAGAAAAAGCCTGAAAGACAATTTCGTAGACCTGGATGGCCTTGATTGGCCTACCCATAATCTCCTTCGCAGCCTGGCAACCTTTGAGTTACTCTTTGTAAACTCTACGGCATCATGGATGTTGTCAAAAGGCCCGGCAGGCAAGCCTATTGTCGATAGTACGACCTTCCCACCACAAGCGACTACGCTCGTTCTGGAGGTAATCCAAGGCTTCGATTCAGCCTTGGATACGTTTCTCAGCCCAGGGGATAAACAGCAAGACGCCTCTGGCGGAGAAAATCTGGCGAGTCAGCCGAATCCTGAATGATAGTCCATTCAGCGACAAGGTACTGAAATTGAGTACCGCGCAGATGGATTTCATTTTAGAAATGTACTCCCAGGATCACCCGGACGAACTCAAGTTCAGTAGGACTTCGTTTACCGAAGTGGCAGAAGAATTGTGCGCGTGGTGGGATGCGGTCAAGAATCCAGAGACTCGGAAAAAGATGATGTACAATGGGCAGAAGCCCGTTATTCCTGATGTATTCAGGGAGAATACGCATCGCGGGCCTAATGGTCATAGGGGGCCTAATAGTCACCGGAGGGCGTAATCATGGCTGGCGTAAGGATGCATGGCGCAGGTGGCGCAGGTGGCGCTGGCGGCAAGGGTGGCGGCGGCGGTAATGGAGACGGAGGGAATGGGCGCGGCGGGAACGGGCGCGGCATGGGCGGAAACAACAGCGGGATATTGCCGCAGTTTTACGAGTTCGCAAAGAATCCTACGACGACAAATCAGGTAAACCTTCAAGAAGCCCTGCAAACAAAGTTACCAGGCTCTACGATATTCGGTGGGCGCAGCAAACAAGACAGATGGGCCCGCGGTCATATCCAGTCTGCCATGCAAAGAGCGGCGATAAATCATGCCAACATGGCGGAACAAGCAAGATGGGATACTTCGGAAAGTCGCCATAGACGACTTGCCTCCCGTCATGCCCGTATCCTCGAATCCCACGGTCATTTCGCCGGTCTGACTGGCTATAACATCAATCCGGCTACGCAAGCGGTTACGGATTACGCATCTTCCAGGTTAGGTGAGTTAGGTGGCTTTGGCGCTTCTTATCAAGCATCCCTTATCAAGCGCATCGGCGGATCAGGTGTCAATGCAGCCTTCGGCGGCGACCGCCATGAATTACGAAAGATGGAGCGCACACTAAAGAAGATCGAGAAGCATAGCGAAGGGACTCTAAAGGCTATAAAGCCAAATGCAGCGGGGGACTTGTCAGCGGCGCAGAAAGAGCAACAGGCGACGCATAGACGCTTGCTGGAAGGCGTCAAGGCGCAGCGGGCTAATATCGCTATGGCCCGGCAGATGTCGCCTAATAGCGGTTCCCTCATGATGGGTGGCGCAATGGGGGCCGTTATGGATAACCCCATAGGCATGGTCGCCGCAATCGGCGCATCCCCGTGGATATTGGGGGCTGCAGCCAAGACCGTAGTCGGTATGTCTGAGCCTTATGCCAGTCTTAGGACAGGAATGGCACGCTTGGCTCGCGGCGGCGGTGCGACTACCAATGGTCTCATGTCGGCTGTCATGGGCTATGGCGGATGGGCTGCTAAGCATGGTCTGTCTCCAGACGATCAAATGCGTCTATTCCAGGAATATGGCGGACCCGCGCGCAATAGAACGCAGTTTCATAGAGTTATGGAGGCTGTCGGACACGCACAATATACCGCCGGATGGGCTGGAATAAGCAATAAAACAGTCGCGAGCACGCTAGGCCTCTACAAGATGCTCGGCATCGGTAATTCAAGGGATTTCAAGGCTCAGGAGAACAGGGCCAGTCACCTATTAACTTATGCTGTCTCTCAAGGACTTAATAAGTCCCATGTCTTGAACACCATGAATAACAGCTTGCGTGTTGTTGCAGGTTCAGGCGGCGTAGTTAACAAGGGCTCATTGATAAATCTCATGGGCGCTCTCTATGCCGGTGGCGGCTCTGCCATGCGAAGCGGTCAAGGAATCCTGCAAACTGTTGGCGGGTTGCAGAACTCCATGAATAACGTCATGAATACCCCGGCGACAGCCGTGTGGGATTATATGGCAATGGAAAAGGCGGGCGGACTGACAAGTCACGCGAGCGTTAAAAGGTTCTTGGGCGCATCGGCCTACAAGAAGGCAATGGGAACGGCGTGGTCGCGTTCTTTGATAAAACATAATATTGCCGATATGAAAAATGGCGGTAATCCTTATTTTGCCGCGCAAGAACTTACACAGCTTATGTCGCCTACAGGATACCTGCATAATGTTCTTGAAGCGGGCATGTCTGGGTACAGTTATCAGGAGAAGGTCGCTGCGCTACAAAAAGTGGGATTATCAAATCAAGGCGCAGCCAGCTTGTTAATGCATCCTCATTCCAAGGAGAGTATTAACTTAATAAAGAATCTACAGAATGATGAGAACAAAAGGGCTCGCTTGAATCGCGTAGGCGCGAATAAAGACGTTCTTCACGGCGCGGAATATGTTTTCAAACGATTCGCAAAGTACGTTGGCGATTCAGAGCATGTAATCAAGGAATGGGACGCCGCTATCAGCGCAGCCGTTGGCGGTGTGGAAAAGTTTGCTAGCGCCGCCGTTCATGCGGCGAAACAGATGGAAAGAGGGGCCGGATCGCCAACGAGAGAGGCCACCATGCTTACTCTTGGAATACCCTAAAAATGACAGCCTACTCGTCCGCGCCACGATGTTACGTTGAAATCTACCCTTACGAGGGCGGAAAGTACACGATGATAGGCAATGAGGCCGGTATTCTCTCCTGCCAAGTCAGCAAGAACATCCGTAATACGGAACCAGGAACGTTCAATCTCATGCTGGCCCCTGGCGGTCCCGGAGGGCCAAATTATGGCCCATCGTGGACAGAGATTGTTACGCCCATGTCGCTCGTCATCATAAGCATGCAGCGATATGATGCCTTCGAGACCGTCATGATCGGTATAGTGACTTCTCCCGTAGAGGTCCAGCGCTGGCGTTCAGCGCGCGGCGTTCAGCGTGTTATCACGATAAGCGGGCAGGATTTCCAGTATTTCTTCTCGGCCATGAATTATTACACGCTCTCCATGCTTGGAGCAACGCGCGGCGCGATATTTGGCGACATAGGATTACCGGCCATAATGGGAAGCGCCTTACTCGGAAATCAACCTCCAAATGTCGTAGGGGCGGCATGGTATAACACGATTATGGCCGCACCTGGAGCCGGAGACGGGACAGGCGGCATTCTCGGGCAAACGTTCTTCAATTATCAAGGATCGAAGATTTTATTCTACGATCTCATGTCAACGTGGTTTGAGGCGTATGACGCTGCTATAGAGATACCGATTGGCGATTACTTTATGGTCTCTCAGGGATCGTGGATCACAAAGTTCCTTGCGATATTCCCGTTTCCCTGGTACGAGTTCTTCATTCAGACGGTGCCAGTGGGCTTTTATGGGACAAATGGAACGCCTGCCAATTCACCATTGACGACAACAGGATTCCCGCCATCCTCACCTCAGCTTGTGGCTCGCGTCAATCCTTTGCCATGGACGAATAATTATTCGCCTTCGTCTGGATTCACGATGGATACGAGTCGGTGGGAAGGACTGGAATCCTATACGCTCAATACATCAGGCTTCATAGAATCCGATGTCCAATTCAACATCAATGAAGCGCGGAACTTCTATGTTATAAATCCGAAATGGCTGACACAACTTTTCGGTGTATCGAATGCCAGTAGCGCGCCGTTCATATTCATGTTTTCTGCATGGCTCGATACGGCATCTATTAATCGCTACGGCTATAGGCCGCAGATTACGGAAACACACTGGTTTTCTGACATAAAAGGTCAGGGAGCCGTGGTCAATTCGCAGAATCCGATCAATTTTCAGCAACTTGTGGCGCAGCTTGGATTGCGGATCACAAGTTACTTTGAGCCTACGCCGCTTATGGCATCCGGTACCGTACAGATGGAATTACGGCCCGACATTTTTGCTGGAAATCGGTTTACTTATAAACCGTTCAAGAACGGCATTGACTGGATGTTCTATATAACCGGGGTTACTCATTACTATGAGTTCGGCGGAGAATCCACGACGACGCTTACCATGTCTCGCGGGCTTCCGAAGGCCCTATATGATGGCTCTGGATATACGGTATCCAATGGATTGACGCCCGCTTCCTTGGCCGATATTCATACAGGAAACGCCACAAAGATCAATGGTGAATATCTTAAAGGTGTCGCCTATCCAGGACAAATCCCGCTTAGGCCGATCAATATGGCAACTCCTGGCGTAGCAGGTTTTCTTGCAGGACTGCCTGGCATATTTTCGCAGGCGCAAAAGAAGTAACAGTGCTCTATGTAACCCTAGCCAAAACACCCTTCTGAACATACCCTAGGGTTATTTCCTCCCAGGGATCAGCTCATGGCGATTGTATTCATCGACGGCCAAATACCAACGGCAGAGCAATTTAACGCTCTCGCTCAGCTTACAGGCGCGGCCTTTACCGGAAACGTCACATCTCCCCTGCCTGTAACCGATGTTACTGCCACAGCGGGAACGACGCTTACAGCCGCGCAGATGATAAACGGGGCCATTCTCCGATCCGGTCCCACGGCGGCGTTTTCTGATACGACCGACACGGCGACCAACATTCTGGCCGCGCTTCCCGGAGCGGCTATCGGAACGGCCTTTACCTTGACTATCGTTAATAGCACGGCTTATGCGGAGACGATTGTTGCCGGATCAGGTGTAACGCTGGCGGGATCAACCGTATTACCTGAATTAAGCGCTCTGTCATTCGTGGGACAGGTTACGGATGTGAGTACGCCAGCCGTTACCTTGACGGGTCTTGCCGCACTACCGTCTTTGACAAGCGCGGGAAATATAGCGGTTCCTGGTAGTGCCACTGTCGGCGGTAATATCTCCGGCGCAGCCTTCGCTGCTACGGCGGCGGCAGCCTCATTGGCTGGAACGACTGCCGGGACCATTGAATACGTCATGCCGGAGCAAGGGGTCGCCAAGAAGTTCGTGGCCTACGCGAACGCCTACGAAAACGACACGACCACAAGCCAGACGATTACATTCCCGGTGGCATTTGCCAATGTCCCGGCTATCGTGAGCAATACAACCGGGCTTACAGTATCAGCAACAGCTACGACGTTGACCATTACGGCCCCGGATGCCACGACTACCTATACCGGCGTGATCGTCATCGAGGGTATCTAAGTGGCTGACATTTACCCTATTGCTACCGCTATGGTCATATCGCATGACCCGGAAGGCGGCGGGGTCAATGTCATGTTCAAAAGCGGGCAGATTGCCGGTCATCCTGTCAAGATGGGATACGATCAGGCTGACGGCTTGCGTATTCGTCAACGCGCCCTTCCGGGGAAGGGAACATGGGGCATTGTCGTTTTCCCGAATGGCGATCAGCGAAACGGCGTATGGATATGTTCCATAAACTCCATTCTCGTAGACGCCATTACCAGCGGCCCAGGTGATGATTTTGTCGAATACTTCTCCCATTGGAGCGGCTATTGGGACTATTTGAGCGAAAACGGTGACAAGAGCATCACGTTCCCCGATGGCACGTCTATCACGATAACTGAGTCCGGCTCGCCGGCGCAGACTTATCGGCATATCGTTGACCAGAATCAGCAACAACAGCGTATCCCGGTCGCGCAGACGGATCGGATTCCAGCGCCGGCGCCAGCGAAGATCATCAATATCACGCATGCGAGCGGGACAAAGGCTGTCATAGATGCCTTGGGAAACCTTACGGCGACCGTAGTGGGCGCTTCGACGGTCAACGTGGACGGCGACTCCACGGTGAGCGTCGGCGGAAACGCATCGTTATCCGTCTCCGGCACCGTAACGGGCAAGGCTACATCATGGTCCATGACTGGCCCTTGTTCATGGGATGGCAACTTGACCGTTACCGGCACCATAGTGGCGAGCAGCGATATTAGCGACAACAGCGGAAACTACGGTACCGTGAATCTTATTCGCACGACGTACAATAGTCACTACCACGGAGGCGTTACGACCGGCACTGGTAATACTGATACTACCGGCCAGACGTTGCCCTGATGACTACCTGGACGCAGCCTGCCGCAAGCAATATCCTAGCCCGATCCACCGCCGTCGTTCCGGTAACAGGCGGCCTATCGTTGCCGGATCGTTATGCCCCGACCCTCTGGACGCAAGGATCGAGTGGTCTGGATTCTACGGACTTCACGACTACCGTAACAGGATCAACGAGCGATAAGCCGGGGTTCTATTATTGGAGTGATGACCATCTAAGCGAGTACGAATGGCCGCTTACCGTCAATGGCAGCTTCTATGAACTTGCCTTGAATGAATCCTACGCAGGGACTCCCGTTGCGCCCGCCGGCGGCTTTGGATCAGGGGCCGAAGATTATTACGGAGACGCATGGCTCTGTAGTACGGCGGATACGCTCGTTAGCACCGATCCCGCGCCCTTGCTCGGAATAAGCTTCGTCATAGGCACATCGGCCCTAGGTGCAACTACGGGGGCGAGCAATAGCGTCGTCCTGCCGCCCGATTACAGCTTTACGGGATGCGCCGTCCCTTCCGGCATCAGCGACGCACCTTATATGATGCGCTCCGATGGCCGCGTCATGACGATCTATGCCGGGCAGACAACGAACGTAGAACCGGCCTTCACGGGTCCAGCATGGGGCCTTGAGGCAGTTGGATCGACGCTCTATACCCTATTGCCTGCTACGTCCCAAGTGGGTTCCCTGGCGCTCTCCGAGTCACTTGCAGGTACGCAATCCTTGCTGACGGCACCGATAGCCTTTCCGTCCTGTTTCGCCGTGTCATCCTCTGGCGTCATAGGCGTAGGCGGCCAGCAGAATAATGACCTTGCCTATGGGTTCTCGGGATTCTCCTACGCAGGCGGTACCGTAAGCCTCTTGGCCGGTATTAACACGGCCAATAATACGGTACAGACGCTATCGGCTACGAATCGTAATTATTCTGTCAAGCAGACGTTGACCGGCAGCGGTGCGCCTGTCGCCGTGGCTTGGACTCCGAATCTTGAGCAGCTTATGACGGTGGATACGACCAACAACGTCGTCTCCGTCTATGGGCTTACGACAGGTACCTTGGCGCTTTCGCAGAGTGTGTCTCTTACAGGTGGGACGGCTATCGCAATAACACCTAATTCCAGTGAGGCGCTTGTCTGCCAGCCGTCGCAGAATACGATTACTGTCCTGGATAATTCCTCGAATACTTGGTCTGTCGGCCAATCATTAGCGATTACAGATCCGCTTGGTATTGTGTTGACCTCCAATACGGCAGGCGCAGCCATTACCGGAACAGGTGTATCCTGGCTCACTTACACTTCAACGGCATGGTCTATTGCAAGCACGTCATCGCTTTCGTACACGCCAAGCGCCATTGTGGCCGATGGCGTTGGCGGAATCTACATCATAGGCAATTCCGGTAGTACAGGATACCTAAGCGTTTTTTTCGGCGGCGTCGCAGTCGGCGGCGCATCATGGACCGGATCAGCCAACGCTATCCTTTGGTGGCAAGGGCAAATTGCTATAGCGGATAACACGTCCGGCACCTTGCGCATCTTCGGCCTCATCGGCGGTCAGTATCAGCAGGTATCGACGGCGGCTATGCCTGGGACTTTACTCGCTATCGGTATGGCCGTTGAGAGTATCTTTCTATCGAATCAGACGGAGACGTATCAGTGCCAGTATGAACAGCCTTATTCGCTGGATCGAACCGTCATCGGCATGGTATCGGTATATTCTGCCGGCGCATGGACTACGACCATGTTAGCTGTAGGCGAGAAACCGACGGCTATGACATTCGATTCGTCTAATAATTTATGGGTCGCCATACTGGAAAACACCGTCTATGAAATCACGAGCAGCGGCATTGCGTCTACTGTTGTCGTAAATCAGAATGGTAAGCAGCCGCAGAATGTCCCCATAGGCATAAGTGACCTGCTATGGAGTGGCGGTCATTTGTATGCTTCAACCTGTCTTGCTGGCGGATTAGTCGAGGTGCAGTGATATGTCTGCCGTAAAAAATTCCACATATAAAGGATTCACGAAAACAGAACAGACGTATAGGACTGAGAACGTTGTTAATAACAATACGGCGGTCTATGTTCTGTCGCTTCGGAATCCGAACGGCGCTAAGACTGTTTCCATAAATTATATATTCCCTATATCCCCGTCTAATTTGCGAAAAGCCGCTACGGCCATGTCGTCGTTTTATGACGTGTCTGGAACACCGATAGAAAACGGCGTCTCTCGCATCGTCGATCAATATGGTATGGCACCCCCTATATACACGCTAGAGGGTACTACTGGATGGCAGAGACACTCGAATGATAACTTTGCCTATACCGGACTTGAGTCAATCAAGCAAGCGCAACTTTTGCTGGATATGATGGCCCTTGGCAATAATCAGCAGATGTTGTCGCAGCAGAAGACATTGTACACACTGGAACTGTACGATTACTTCGCGCAAGAGTTTTGGGAAGTCGTGCCACAAGGCGAGCAGATAATCCGTCAATCGGAATCTCAGCCATTGCTTTTTCATTATAGGTTTCGGCTTTTGTGCGTCAAGAATCTTGGGACGCCTCCGCAATCGAGTATTCCTGATCCTATAAGCCAAGCCTTCTCAACGGCCGCATCAACGGTCGGAAGAACTGTACAGGCGTTCTCAAATATGGTGACTGGCACTTATCAAGAAATCGCAGGTATCGTCTAATGTCAGGCATAGGCGCAGTACCAGGATTCATAGGTCAAGTCTGGAACGCATATCTTGCGTCCATGACATATTTCAGTGCTAATCTGGATACGTCAAATCCTGTTAATTCATTGCCGCTTATTCAAGGCGTCATGCAGACGTGTCGTAACGCGCTAAATGCTATCGGCGCGAATCAGTATTATAATAATGGGCAGCCCTCTTACGACAATCTGTCAGAAGTCTTGACGTATCCGCTGATCGTCGATGCCACGACCCTGGCCTTTGTGACCAATAGGCTCAATGCCTTTCAGGCCGCCATGCAAGCCTTCAAACCTTATACGTTGTCTACCGTTGTGGGCAACGTATCCGGTTTATCCTTAGGCAATCCTTCGGTAGAGGATATTAATCTCATCGACTTCTGGATGGCGTTTAACTTCGAGACGCCGCCGACAGGGCTTACATCGGCCAATTTTTCCGATCAGGCGCAGGCCGCAGCAACCGCATGGCAGACTGTGGCCGACAATATAGTTTCTTCCGGTATCTCTTATAACGGAACTACCTATGACTCCATATTGCAGATGGGAAACTCGTCGCAGGTCACTGCTGACGAAATCGCCAATATGTACGCAAGCGGCGCATCTGTGTCTGGCGCGAATCTTACGCAGTCATGGAACCTTCTCGTAGCGCTTCCGTCATTGAGTCGTTATGTTTCCATTCTGATAAATGACGCATCAAATCTGTTTTCACAACAGACGCTTATCATACGTCTTGTCATGATGAAGACCATGATGCAGCTAAACAGCTTGCTCATGTCGCTCAAGGCACAACTTTCGTCCAAGATATTATTAGCTACTGTACCGAATGGACAGACGCTCATGGATATTGCCGCTCGGAAACTCGGAAACTTTGAGGACTGGCAGAATATAGCAGCTATTAACGACTTACAGCCGCCTTATATCGGTAACGGCCCGAATCTCGCATCTCCAGGAAGCAAGATATTTCTGCAATCACCCGATACGCAGGCGGCAACGCAGGCGCCTTCCTATGAGAAGAACTATCTAGGCGTCGATATTTATCTCGGTCCTATGGATTCTCCCATGCTTCCCTGGATGGGAGATTTCAACATCATATCTGGCTATGGAAACTTACAATTTTCCTTGGCAAGACGGCTCATGACGACAATCGGAAGCCTTATGTATAACCCGACTTTCGGTAGCCGAATACCGCCTGAAATCGGGAAGATTCAGTCGCAAGCGACAGCAGGGCATATTGCGGCCTTCGCCTCATCGGCCATTTTGAGCGATCCGCGCGTTTATCAGGTGAATAGTCAGACAATAACCCTAAACGCTAATAGCACCATAAGCTACACTGGCGACGTGGTTCCGAATGGCTACGGATCGCAGTCCGTCAACTTGAACGAAGTTTTGCAGCCTATTTAAGACCGAGGTACTACTATGCCATCGCCAACTACCGAGATCACAACGCCAGCCGCACCGACTACGGTAGACGTGGCGGCGCAGGTCTTGGCCTGGATGGGCGCTCAATCCGGGGTCGTTACGGATTACAACGCTGGCTCGCAGATCAGGACATGGGCCGAAGCTTTAGGGTCTACGGTCGAGATTCAATCAGTCATAGCGCAGGCGTTGGCTTTCCAGGCTATCGTCTATGGGGCCTATGCAGCATTTCAGGTCTATCCGTTAGGCGCAACATCCTCTGTCGGTACAGTGACGTTCGCTACTTCATTGGCGGCAAACGCGCCTACCGCAACGCAGCCCGTCTTTATCCCACAAGGGACGCTCTGCCAGACAACGGGTGGGATTCAGTTTCAGACAACGGCCAATGCGACGCTCTCGGCAGGTTCCGTGTCTGTCAACGTACCGGTCGCCGCTGTCGTCACGGGCGCGCAAGGAAATGTCCCGGCAGGAACGATTACACAGCTTGTGTCCAGTCTTACGTCGCCATTGCAGATTACCAATGCTCTTCCGACTACGGGCGGCACCAATGCAGAGACAGCGCAACAGACGTTGGCGCGATTTACGGCCAAGGTAGCGGCGACCGGAACCGGATCGCCTATCGTCATCGCAAATGCTGTCATCGGTGTACAGAATCCTGGAACTACGGAGACCGTCATGTATTCGACGGTCTACGAGCCCTGGGTCACGGAGCAGACTAGTACGAGTCCTGGACCGTCTGTTTATAACGTCTATATCGACAACGGATCTGGCGGCGCATCGTCTGGCCTCATAGCCGCTGTCACGGCGCAATTAAACGGCTCTGCATCCGCTGGAACTGTAGGCTACCGACCGGCAGGCGTCCCGTACTATGTCTATGCGGTAACGCCAGTCGATGCCGTTGTGACCATAACGGGAACGCTTATATCGTCGCAGTACAACACGGCGGCTACGGCGGCCGTTGTAGCGGCGGTCAATCAGTATTTCCAGGGAATCCAGTTCGGGCAGACAGTGCAGCAGAACAATATCAATGCCGTGGTCGCGAACAACGTAGGCGGTTATCTCGTCTCGTTTAACGTCGTGCTATCGCTCAACGGAACATCCGTATCGCAGATTACGGCAGGAAACGGCGAGCGCGTGATATTGCAGACGTTGAACGTGACGTTTACTTGATAGGGCTGTGGCCTGAACGTGACGTTTACTTGATATGGCTGTGGCCTGAACGTGACGTTTACTTGATAGGGCTGTGGCCTGAACGTGAGGAACATAGATGGACTGGAACGCTGTCAGCTATCAACTAGGAGACGTGCCGCGCACCTATAAGCGTAGCGGCCTCACCTATACATGGCTGAATAACTCCTTTGTATCCGGTCTCCATCGGTACACGAATGCCGTGGACGGCATCATGTCTATGGCTGTCTTTTCCAACGCCACGGGAAAATGGCTCGACGTATGGGGGCAACTCTTTGGCGTAGGCCGACTAAACAGCGAGACGGATAGCGCCTACAATAACCGCATCACGCAGACGCTCTTGCTTCTCAAGGGGACGCCGCTTGCCATTATCAGCTTCGTGCAGTTAACCTTTGGGTTAACAGCCAGCGTTATCGAAAATCTCTTTAATACTGACGGCACGGCCATGACAGAGCCGTCCTGGAATCTCAAGTTTGGCAGCGCCTTCCCGGAAAGTCAGTACAACCAGTTAGCACAGACCTTGGCCTTCGTTCGCCCGGCAGGCGTCCCGTTTTCTCCCTTCTACGTCTTGGGCGGCGGTCTCTATCTCGGCACCCTGAACTATTTAGGCCGTGCCCGCGTAACGGGTAGCTATCTCGGGAATCCGCAGGCACCATTTAACTTCACGATCCCGGCGACCACGAATAACGCGCTTCCCTTACTGCCGACACTGTTCTTGACCGATCCGACACTGAATCCGGGCCTTCCGGTGACGACGGCTCCTACGACCGTACAGGCTACGGGAACGACAAGTACCCAATGGGGATCGGATGCCTACACGAACTTTACGACGCTTACCGGATCGCCTAATGGCAATCTGGCAGGATCATTGAACGACAAGGCGTTTGATACAAGCCTGTCCGTTCTCTATGTCTGCACAACGGCGGGTACGGCAACTACGGCGGTATGGACCGCCGTTACGGGCAACGTTCAGACAACTTAGGGTGCGATATGGGCATAGCCTATCTGGTAAGTGCAAACAATGGGAATCCGCCGCCAGGATTTCCTACGATTCCTACGGGGACTGACGCGCAGACGAACTTCTCGACCGGGGCAGGCACACCGCCAGCTACGGGGAATCTGAACGATAAATACCTGGATACAACGAACGACATATTATATATATGCACTACGGCTTCCGTTTTGCCTACGTCCACAAGTGCGGCGGTAATAGCGGTATGGACGGCGGTTTCGGAGGCGCCGGTAATTATCTAACGGGCAGCGCTAGTCCCGGAATCTCCTAAAACGCCAACCTAACCCTAGCCATAATGCCCATTTGACCATACCCTAACCTTATATTTCTGGCGGATAAAGCAATGCCTATCATCCTGAAAGTCGATCCTAATACCGGGACCATTTACACCGATAATGGCACCACGACCACGCCCACGACAGGAACCTGCCTTGTCATGTCCGGTTCCCCTATCGGCGCGATTCCCGGCGTCCAAGGTAATCTAGCTTTAGACAGTACGAGCGGCCAAGTCTATCTATGCACGGTGACAGGATCGACGGCGGCGACAGCTACATGGATCGCGGCCTTCTCGCAGAATAATCAGCCGAATAATTTTGCCGACACGCAGACGATGGCGGCGCTGGATGTTACGGGTAATGCGACGGTCGGTGGCACCCTCGGGGTAACGGGTGCGGCCACCCTATCAGATACGCTGGATGTTACGGGTAATGCGACGGTCGGTGGCAATCTCTCATACCTCCCCTACGTCATCGCGCCTACGGCTTCGCAGACCTTACCGAATAATCAGAAGGTCATCTGTCAAACTGGAACCCTTACAGCAGATATTACGCTCACAACTGGCAGTCCTCCCGTAGGCGGTGAGGCAATCATCTACGGATCGGCGGCCGCTTACACCACCACCGTCTCTACCGGCGTCACATCCGGTTCCCCCTACATCGAAATGCCGGATGGCTCGCAGGTTTATTCCTACGTCATCCCCGCATCGAGCCCTGGAGCGGGAATCAGGATAGTGTGGGATGGGACGAATTACCGCGCTACCATGTTCGGACAAGTCGCCCCGCAACTCATAAACTACCAAGGTGGAGTAACGGCTAGCACCACTTACGGTCAAACCGTGACATTTACCGCCCCATCGAATGGATGGGTGTGTATGGAGTGTACCTATAATAATAATACTCTAAATGCTCTAGGCGACATTACGGAAAATCTCATCATAAATGGAACTACAGTCAATTCTGACACGGGTGGGGGTGCAGCATCATGGCATATGGCAGGATACCTATATGTCACAGCCGGAACCGCTGTTTCGGCAACAGCGGAATATGTAGTAGGAACGACTGCTTTAACTAACGACGTAAACTTGCGCGGCCTTGTCTGGTTCGTTCCAAGCACTTAGGAACTACATATATGATATATGCCATGAACTTTGACGCCAACGGAAACGGAGCCAGCAGCTTCCAGTATCCTGACGGAACGGTATTACCTACGGGACAAGTGGAGTGTACACAAGCGCAATATCAGGCACCGAGTCAGTGGACTCTAGTCTCCGGCTCCCTTGTCCAGTCCCTATCCGCTGCCCAATCAGCCCAATCGGCCCTTATCAAACAGGGCTTCGCCAATGCCGTAGCCGCGATTCCGTTCACCATCAACGGTGTTTCCTACACGCTTGACGCGGCGCAATCCAAGCAACCCGCCGACATGGCTATCGTGGTAGCGGCCAATAACGCCCTGAATCATCCCGTAGCGTGGGTAGCTTCTACTTCGGTCGCGCAATACGCCGTCCAACTTGTCGGCTCGTCTTATCTGTTCTGCACCGTAGCGGGGACGACAGGGACGACCGCTCCGACGCCACCTACCACGTTCGGAACCCCTATTACTGATGGCGGAGTAACGTGGGAACTCTACGGACGCACACTGGAATTGTCCGATGGCTCCCATGCCACGTTTACCGTGCAAGAGCTAGTCTCCATCTTCCAGCAGGTGGAGCTGTATATCCATTATCAAAAGAACAAGAAGCTCAGTTTGTTGGATAGCATAGCGGCGGTTACGTCGTCTACAACCGATCCAATAGCCACCGTTCAGGCTATCGTATGGTAAAACAGGGGAAAAGTATGACGTCATTTTTCGAGGAAGATCATTCCGCAGCGAA
>JAEHJW020001794.1_pt1 | contig 30135 bp, 39 predicted proteins | sample 9271431 | NCBI WGS metagenome assembly JAEHJW02 | reverse complement strand
ACCTGGTCCAGCTCACGATCTGGGACATGGGGGTGAACGACCGATGAGGATCACGGTAGATCAGCAGAGCTTCGCCCGGGCGCTGACCGCCGCTGCCCGGACGACAGCGAAGCGGTCGCTCCAACCCATCCTTGCGGGCTTGCTTCTGCGGGCAGATGGCGGGCATCTTGAGATCACGTCCACCGACATGGAGATGTGGGGCCGCTATACGATCAACGCAAAGGTGGAGACTCCCGGAGAGGTCATTCTGCCGGCCGATCGAGTCGCGGAACTGGTGCGCCGTCTGCCCACCGGAGAGATTTCCCTTGTTGTCAGAGACAGGGCTGCGACCATCGCCTGCGGGTCTACCGAATGCACCATTCAGGGCTTGGTTGTCGAGTTCCCCGTGATCCCCGAGGTCACCGGGACGGAGACGAGTCGGGTGGACCGCGAGACCCTCCGGAAGATGCTGAAGCAAGTGGATTTCGCGGTGGGCTCGACTGAAGACCACACTAACCCGGCGTCGGGCCTGCATCTGCAGTTAACCCCTCCCGGCGAGGATGGCCCAGGCGGAATCATCCTCGAGTCAACAGACACCCTGCGCATTTGCACTCGGCGCGGAGATGCCGATGTCAACGGGGAAGCCATTGATGCCATTATCCCCGAGAGAGCTGTCGGCGAACTGGCCCGCCTGGGTGGGGATGGTGATGAGGATACCCTCCTGGTGTGCGTCACCGATAATCACGCAATGTTTGCTTGTGGCAATCGGGTGCTGGGTACCAGGCTGAGGGCTGGGACATATCCCAATCTCCAGCAGATCCTCGGCCAGGTCAAGTATCCAACGCGGGCAAGAACTGATCGGGCGTCCTTCCTGGAGAAGTGTGAGCGCGCACTGGTCATTGCGCGAGACAATGGAGGAATCGCAAAGGTCGAGGTCGGTCTCGGGCTCACGGTCGAAGCCAGTGCGACCGGAATCGGCCGGATCTCTGAGAGTCAGTCGGCTGACGTCACCGGCCCGGAGGTGGTCATTGGCCTGAATCTGCGATTCCTCATCGACGGGTTGAGGGCGATGGACTCGGAGGAGGTCATACTCGATCTGGCAGACCCTCGGACCCCGGTGCGTCTCCAGCCGGTGGGAGACGAGGACTACGACTACCGCGTCATGCCGGTAATACTGAACCCAACCAAGGCGGACGACTACCGCGTGAAGGAGGGCTAACATGGCCAGCGACAAGTTCTCCCCGGCTCCAGACGTTGAGGCGATCGCCCAGAAGCTGATCGCAACCATCCCAGACCATAACCACCTGGCCAGCGCGAAAATCGGATACCTGTTCCGTGCCGGCGAGTGGAAGAAGCGGAACAAGATCATCCTGGGCCGCGCGCGACTGATCAAAGGAGAGACCAAGCACCTGACCGGGCTGGACTTCACCATCGTCATCAACGGGGACATCTGGCCGGCACTCCCGCCCGACGCCCAGGAGGCCCTCGTGGATCACGAACTTTGCCACTGCGACTCCGAGGTGGACAAGAACGGTATCCAGGTCTGGAAGATCAAGCACCACGACGTGGAGGAGTTCGCCTCCGTCATCAAGCGCCAGGGGCTCTGGAAATCGGATCTCACCGAGTTCAACGATGCGGTCAAGCAGCACTACCAGACCAGCCTCTTCACACCGGCTGGCGGCCTGGCGCCAGCGCCAGTGGCGAAGACGGCGAAGACGGCGTAGACGACAAGGCCCCGGGTCCGACGGGTCCGGGGCCTCCCAGAAGGAGGGAGAGCCCTGCCCGCTGCAGTTGGACCTCATCGAACGCTGCATCCGGCTGTGGAGCAACCGCGGGGAGATGGTCCTGAGCCCGTTCATGGGGATTGGCTCAGAAGGCGTGGTCGCGGCGCGGCTGGGACGACGATTCACCGGGATCGAACTCAAACTGGAGTACTTCGATACGGCGGTCGCCAACATCGCGTCCGAGCATCGGGTGGCCACGGCTCAATTGAGGATTCGGCTGGAGGAGGTAGGTTGACGCATGGTTGGACATCTAACTGAACGGCGGGTTCAGACGATTCAGGAACTGATGGCTGAACGCGACCAGATCAAGGCGGAGAATGAGGTGCTAAGGGAGGCAATCTTGGAAGTCAAACGTGCCGAGGAGGTCCGGATACTCAAGAGTCTGTTCCCCAAAAACCAGCAGATAGCGGACGAATGGATGTCAGTCCGGCGGGCCATGATCCAGAAGCTGGATATCGCGCTGGTAACCATTGGGGAGCCGAATTTTTCGTTTGACACAGTCACGCCCCGTTCGAACTCTGAATAAGGGATGCAGTGTGAGTTTTGCCTGCCATTTCGTAAAATTTCAGCCTAACATCTTGACGGCTTTGCACTGAATCCGGTAAAATGTGCTAGGATGGGAAACGACTCGGGAGAACCGGGGCACAAGATCAGGACCCCCATACATGATATAGGGCCGGTTCGGTGCACCGAACCGGCTCGCAGCAAGTCAAGACCGAGGGTAGCGCCTCGGTCTTTCTGTTTGGTCAGGTAGAAAAGCCTGGTCGTGAGTGGGGTGGCCGCCATGAAGGAGAGACTCGAACAGGACGTCCGGTTCTGGGCCAGGATCCTCCGGCTGGAGGATTGGGACATCGAGGTCGAAGTCATCTCTGCCGACCGCATGGCGGTGGAAATGGGCGAGAAGACTCAGGCCTATATCGAGCGGGACAGAGTCCGCAAATGCGCCATCATCAAGGTCAAAGAGGGCGGCACCGAGTTGGACCATGACCTGGTCCACGAAATCGTCCACATTCTCATGGACGAATTCCAGGCCAAGGCACTCCTGGCCATCGACCTGATCGAGAGCGCTACCGCCCGGGAAGCACTGCAGCGGGAAGTGCGCGAGAGTCTGGAACGGACGATTAACCAGATCGTCCGGGCTTTGCTCAGCTTGGCCGCGGTTGAGGCAAAAAAAGAGCAGCCCGCGTAGAGGCTGCCGGACCGTGGGGAGCGGTCAATCTTCCTTTCGGACACCCTTGAAGGGCTTGTCATCGGCCTTCTGGTCGATGAACTTCCCCGTCTTGGCGTCCCGCTTCACCCAGACGTCAGTTTTGTCGTTATGCGTCTGGGAGCGGCCCTTTACCGCCCCGTCCCTGTGTCCTTGACCCGTGTTCTTGGCCACGGTTATCACCTCCTTTCCCTGCGTTGTGAATAGTTCGACAGGCGATCCGAGATCCCTACAAATCCTTCCAAGGATATTTGTCGTTGTGGTGGAGGCGGTGGGGAATTTGTTGTGGTACAGAAGAAGTCTCGTACTAGGCGGGGAACATCCGTGGTCTGTTGATCGTGGTACAGAACCATGATGGAACGTTCGATGTCGGCGGCGCCGGTCCCTTGACCTACGTCGAAAAGCTCGGGCTGCTGGCGGCCGCCATGGATACCATCAGCGTCATGGCACGGGAGTTAGGTTAACGGTTAACGGTTAACCCAATGAGTTATCCGGCAACGGTTAACCCTAGAGGTGGTGGTGTTGAGCACTCGGGATGAGGTTAAGCGACTTCTCAAAGAGGGGATGCGTCCGGCAGAAATAGCCCGGACGTTGGGGATAAGTAAGCCGGCGGTCTCGAAGCACATCAAGACACTCGGGGAAACCCGGAGAGAGGAACAACCTGCTTCACCGCCCCCGCCCAGGCCAAAAACAAACGGATCGGGGCGCAAGGGAAAAGGCCCCACTCCGGGCAGCTTTAAGCCCGGAAACCCCGGCGGACCAGGACCGCCTCGGGGCAATCGAAACGCAGTCACCACGGGTGAGCACGAGACGATCTGGTTTGACCAACTCACCGTCGAAGAGCGGGCACTCTTTACCAAGATCAGCACGGACGGCCTGGCACAGTTAGAGCAAGAAATCAGACTCGCCACCATCCGAGAGCGGCGCATGATGGAGCGTATCGCAAGGCTGACTGGGTGCAGTTTTACAGTGGCCGAACAAGCCTACGAGAAGGGCGTCATGCCCACCGGGCCAGTCGATAAGACGACGGTGAAAGAAGAGGCCACGCTTGCCCAGATCCAGCGCATCGAGGATGCTCTAACGCGAGTGCAAGAGCGCAAGGCCAAGCTCATCGAGCTCTGGCACAAGCTGGGGAGCGGAGACGACGACGGTACGATCGACGGCCTGATCCGGGCGCTCGAGGCCAGCAGGAAGAGGGTAGCCGAGAATGCCGTTTGAGTGGGGCCTTTTCGGGACGAAGGCGCTCAGGTCGCTTGACGACAGCACGGCCCGGCTCAATATCTGGCATGGCGCCGTTCGTTCCAGCAAGACCATCACCAGCATCGTCCGGTGGCTCGAATACGTGAAGACCGCTCCTCCTGGCGACCTTCTGATGGTCGGGAAGACGGAACGGACGCTCAAGCGTAACATTCTGGACCCGATCAAACAGATGGTCGGGTCTAAGCGGTTCAAGCACAACCGGGGGACTGGGGAAGCGACCCTGTTCGGCCGGCTGATCTACGTCGCCGGCGCCAACGATGAGCGTTCCGAAGGCAAGATCCGCGGCATGACTCTGGCCGGGGCATACGGCGACGAGGTGACCCTCTGGCCTGAGTCCTTCTTCAAGATGCTCTTGTCCAGGTTATCAGTCAAGGGAGCCAAGTTCTTCGGCACCACGAACCCAGACAGCCCCTTTCACTGGCTGAAGACGGAGTATCTGGACAAAGAGGAGTTGGATCTCCGCGCTTGGCACTTCACCCTGGAGGACAACCCGAATCTGCCGCCGGCGTACGTCGAGGCGCTCAAGAAGGAGTACACCGGCCTATGGTATCGCAGGTTCATCCTGGGCCTGTGGGTCCTGGCTGAGGGCGCCATTTACGACATGTGGGACGAGCACACCCATGTCGCGACCCAAGAGCCTGACCGGTTCGATCGCTACTACCTCGGGGTGGACTACGGCACGAATAACCCGACAGCGTTCCTCCTGGTCGGCCAGGCCGGGCAGAAGCTCTACGTGGTCGACGAATACTGCTGGGACAGTAACGCCCGAGGCCGCCAGAAGACGGACGGTGAATATAGCCAGGATCTGAAGCACTTCATCCAGGGCCGCCAGCCCCAGGCGATCATCGTCGACCCATCGGCGGCTAGCTTTATAGCTCAGCTACGCAAAGATAATGTCGGACCGATTCGCCAGGCCGACAACTCGGTGCTGGACGGCATCCGCAACGTCGCCTCCTTCCTTTCGGGCGAGCGCCTGTTCGTTAGTCGCAGGTGTTCGAACCTGCTCAAGGAGTTCGCAAGTTACGTCTGGGATGCGAAGGCACAGAAAAAGGGTGAAGACAAGCCCGTCAAGCAGAATGACCACAGCCTTGATAGTTTGCGCTACGTCATACAGACAATGTTTGGCAAGGCTCAGGCTAGGGCTATCGGAGCAAAGCCCCAAGGGTGGTGAGACGGTTGGAAAGATGGGAGACCTGGCCCCCAGCGGGGCACTCCGAGAGACTCAGTAATTACGCCCGTTATCGGCAGCTGTTCCTCGGCAAGCACCAGGAGGTCTACGCCCGGGTGCAGCAATGGCTGGACCGCGAGGTCGACAAAGCCATCGTTTACATTGTCTGCAACTTCGCGGGCCTGGTATCGAGGGTAAGCGCGGACCTCCTTTTCGGGGAACAGCCGCGCTTCGTCGTTGGTGACGAGGACAGCGCGGAGCAGGTTGGGCTGGACGCCATTGTGAACGGCAACGGCCTTAACGCCTTGGACTATGAAACGGCGCTCTCGGCCTCATGGCGGGGAGATACCGTCCTCAAGGTCCGGTTTGGTAAGCGCCACCCATACAGCGAGAAGCCCGAGGCCATTATCGAGGCCGTGCCGAGCGGGATCTTCTTCCCCCATCTCGACGGAGACAACGTTCGGCAGATGACCGGGGCGACGCTGGCTTGGGTAAAGCAGCGCAGGGACAAGCATTACCTGCGCAAGGAGATCCACGAGCCGGGGGTTATCCGGAACGAGCTCTGGGAGCTTGACGGAGGTCGGATCAAGAACCAGGTCAAGTTGAGCACTCTGGACGAATACCGGGACCTACCCGAGGAGCAGGAAACCGGGTTTTCCGGGCTCCTGGCTGAGTACGTCCCCAACTGGCGGATGGACGATGATTTCTGGGGGATCTCAGACTACGTCGACCTCGAAGGCCTCTTCGATGAAATCAATAACCGAGTGAGCCGGATCTCCAGGGTCCTCGATAAGCATGAGAGTCCCAAGCTGGTCCTCCCACCGGGCGTCATGAAATTCGATCCCGTCACCAAGCGGTATTACGTCGAGAAGGAAGCCCTTGACGTGGTAGAGGTCGAGCCCGGAGAGGCCGGAGACCTGCCGAAGTACCTGGTTTGGGATGCTCAGCTGGAGGCCGCTTTCAAGCAGATCGAGAAGCTGCTTGAGATCCTGTTCCTGACCAGCGAGACATCCCCAGACGTGTTCGGGCTGGGCAAGAACGGAGCCGCCGAAAGCGGTCGAGCACTGAAGTTCCGGCTGCTCCGGACGCTGGCCAAAGTCAACCGGAAAAAACTCTACTTCGACCAGGCGCTCAAGAACGTGCTCTATGCGGCCCAGGTCCTGGATACGGTCCACGGGGCAGGCAGGTATCGCCCGGCGATTCCGCGGATAGAGTGGGCCGACGGGCTCCCGCAGGACAGCCTGGAAGCGGCTCAGGTGGAGCAGACCAGATTGGCTGCTGGTAACACCAGCCTAGAAAGCTCGGTGCGCCGGATGGATGGTCTGGATGGGAAGGCCCTCCAGGAGGAGATGGACCGCATCAAGAAAAACCAGGAGCCGCGGTTGGCAACACCAACAGGTCCGCGCGTGAGCCTCCAGCCGCCAGCCGGGGCGGGTGAGGGTTAATGGCAGGAAAGGATGAGCGTCTTGTCCGCCTGTCGGAAGCCGAGGCTGACCGGCTGGCGCGGCTGTACATGGAGGCCGAACTTGAGATCCTCCGCGAGCTCGACAGGGCGATGGCCCGGGGGAACAGTGAGGTATACCTTCGGAGTCAGCTAGACAACGTCCAGGCTATCCTGGAGGACCTGCTCGATGGCAGTCGGCAATGGTGTGAACAGGCCATACCCCGGATCTACACCGAGGGCGCAGGATTCGCCGACGCACAACTCAAGGCACTGGGGGTCAGCGCAAACATCGGCTTCGGGGCGATCCACCAGCAGGCGGTCAAGGTCCTGGCTGACAATACCTATCAGCGCCTGCAGGACGTGGCCCAGGTGATCGGCCGGCGATCTGAGGGTCTCTATCGCCAGTATGCTCTTGAAACCACCCGACAAAGTATCATTGGGCACAAGACCTGGAAACAGGTGGCCCGTGAATACCAAGACCGGTTACGGGCCAAGGGCGTCACTGGCTTTCGTGATGCCACCGGGCGCGAGTGGAACATGAAGACCTACGCCGAGATGGTTGCCAGGACGACGACCATGGAGGCGCATCTTACGGGGACAGGCAACCGCCTGCTGGAGAATGGCCGAGATCTGGTCAAGGTCAGCGCCCATCCGAACGCCTGCGAGAAATGTCGCCCCTGGGAGGGCAAGGTTCTTTCTTTGACGGGCAAGACGCCTGGCTATCCCACGCTACAGGAGGCAAAGGACGCCGGGCTCTTTCATCCGCGGTGTTTTCCCGCCGGGGTGTTAGTGAGCGGTCCGATGCCATTGGCCTCGATGACCAGATGGTATAAGGGCAAACTCGTCGTCCTGAAGACTGCCGGCGGAGTAGAATTGCCCGTCACCCCAAATCACCCGATACTGACCCCTAAAGGATGGGTCGCGGCGGGAACGCTCAAGAAAGGCGACCACGTCGTCCGTTACATGGGACAGCAAGGGATGATGCAGGGCACTGACCCAGACGATCAACAGATTCCATCCCGCATTGAGGATGTAGCGGACACGGTTGGGCAGTCTGGCTGCATGACGGCCTACAGCGTGCCAGTTTCCCCCGAAGACTTCCACGGCGATGGGGCAGACTCCCAGATCTGCATTGTAAGGACCAATGGCCTGCTGCGGGACAGTCTTAACGCCTCGATCGTTCAGCCATTGAGCCAGAAGCGCTTCGGCCTCGCTCTCGTGTTGGCCCTTGGCTTGCTTGGCTTCGGCCCGCTCAATCAGCTCAATTTCGGAGGCTCTCCTGCCCCGCGCCGCCGCGTGAGCAGCCGCCGTCTGGGCCTGGCGTTCCTCCGGGGAGAGTCGCTCCATCGTCCGACGGTTAGCTTCGGAGCGGCTCGAGGCAGGCATGATACCCGCTTCCCGGAGTCGCTTATGAACCGTCATTTCGGCGACCCCAAGATCTCTGGCAATATACTTCTTGGGTTCACCGGCAAGATACCTGCGGACGATTTCATCCGTATCGAGTGGGATGCGACGGGCGGCCCGGGCTTTCTCAAAGCTGCGAACCTCAATCCATCGGGCGAGCAGGACCGATTTTACCGTGGCTTTTGCAACGCGAAGATCTGCAGCCAGCCGGGCAAGAGATTGGCCGGAAAGATAGCGACTGACCAGATCATCGGCGTCGAAGTCAGACCGTTTGCGGGGCATGTCTACAACCTCCAGACGTTAGACGGATGGTATGCTGCCAATACCATTATAGCGCATAACTGCGAACATGCCTACGGCCTTTACATCGACCTGGACGCCGAGATAGAGGCGGCGGAGAAGGACGGGGCCAGTGCAAAGCCTCGTCGCTCAAAGGCAACCCCCCGTCAGGGCGTGGTCACGCCCGAGAATAGCCATATTCCCGTAAGCAAGCTGGTAGATTACGCGCTGAATAGAGAACATAGCGACGGACGGGACAAAGCTATAGCCTTTGAGCGGGCCCTGGGGTATAATAAGACCAACTACCAGGACTTGATGGACAATATCCTGCGCAACCTGGCGAATTACCCTGCGGTATTCAAGGGCAAGAACCAATACGGAGAGAAGTACGAAGTCGCAATGGAGCTGACCGGGCCCAACGGGAAGACCGCGAAGGTTCTCACGGCTTGGTTGGTTGACCAGGATGGCAAGGCAAAGTTGGTGAGCGTTTATGTTGATCGGCGAGTTTGATGTTGTTAGGCTGAAGGATGGGAGAGAGGGGACTATCGTTGAAGTATACGATAGGCCGGGCTTACCACTGGCGTACGAGGTGGAGATCAGCGACACCGAAATGGAACTGGTCACGGTGATGCCGGACCAGATCGAGAAGGTTACATGGAGGGCGCCGCGGAACTAAGAAACCGCATTGGCAGACGCCAGGGCGGTTTTCTCATGGCTGGGTCTGAGTTTTTCGCCGGGAGGGTTTCGGGGGCTTCGGTTCACCCTCAGCCGCGATTCCGATGATTTGCGGGTCATTGAACTTGATCGGGATCATACGTTTGGTGTAGCAGATACACCGGCGGTCGGGATCCCAGAAGAGCGAACCGGAGATTGATTTGAAGGGTCTGTTCGGTATGTAGGACAGGCCCTGCTCTTTGAGGAACAACCGGGTATGTTCGCGTCCGAGCCGGATCAACGTCGGTTTGAGTCCCTGCTTGCGTAGTATCCAGAATCGCGTGTTGATCCCGACAGTCACTGACTGGCGGTCATTGTGAATGGTCCAATTCGGATCTAAGGGCTTGTCCTCGTCTGAGGCGGGCCTTTTCCTTTTGCCCACGGGCGGACCACCTCCGGGGGAGGGGTTCGCCGGGATGGGCAGAGTTCCCTGCATTACCATTCGGGCTTGACGCCCAAAGGAGGAGTCCCTGGTGGACAAGTTGAGACTCAGGTACCCATGGTTACGGTTTGTCGATGGTGGCGGCACCGGCGGTGGTGCTGGCGGGGACGGCGGCGGCCACGGAAGCGGCGGGCAGGTGTTCTCGGCGGAGTACGTCCGGGATCTGCGCCAGGAGGCAGCGGAGTATCGGACCAAGCTCCGGGAGGCCGAGAAAACGCGCGATGATGCCCTCGGCAAGCTCAAGACCATCGAGGACGGCACAAGTGCCCTGCTGGGCAGGGCTCGGGAACTGCTGAAGCTCGATGCCAAAGCAGATCTTTCGGCCGTCACCCAGAAGCTCGCCGAGGTCGTCGGCTCGACCGACGCCGTCACAAAAAAGGCCCAGGAGGCCCTTCGCAAGGCAGCGTTCGTGGCGGCTGCGACTAGAGCGAATGTGATCGACGTCGACGCGGCCTACAAGCTGGCGGATCTGGGGTCCGTGGCGGTCGACCTGGAGACATCCAGTGTTTATCCAGTGGACCAGGTTGGCAAACAGCTCGTGAAGGACGGCAAGCCTGTCGGTCTCGAGAGCATCGTCGAGGCCCTCATCCAGGCGAAGCCTTACCTCGCCGGAAAGGCCGCGCCGGCAAACGTCGGCTCAGGCAGTAACCCGGGCCCGGGCGCCCGCCTGGACCCCGTCGAAGCCGCCAAGAAGCTGGCGGAGGAGCGAAACAAACAACCCTCCACTACCGGTCAGGGACTAAATCCCTGGGCCAAGTAATCAAAGGAGCGTGAGACTAGATGAACATCAACCTGGTTAGCACCACGTTTGGTGCAGTAATCAGCTTCCTGGACAGCCAGCATGTCCGGTATGTCCGGGGAGGCGTGACGCTGGATGCCACAGCGGTCACTGCCGACGGCAGCGGCATCAAGAAACTGCCGGCCGGGACCTTCATCGGCAAGCAGGGCAACGGGAAGTACGCCAAGTACACCGCTGCCGTGGCGGCCTCGCTGATCACCGGTGTCGAGGGCAGCAACAATGCCATCCTGTGGACCGCAAAGAATGGTGGCACGGGTGGCAACAGCATCAAGATCCAGCTCAAGAACCCCGGCGCGGCCAGCCAGCCGCTCAAGGTGACCATCGAGAGCGACACCGTGGTTGTCTCGCTGGCGACCGACGCGGGTTCTGCGATCACCAGCACTGCCGCCCAGGTGATCTCCACTGTCAACTCCGCCCTATATGTGAAGGACATCATCACGGCGGCCAACTCTGGCGCCTCAAGCGGTACCGGCGTGGTCGCAGCCGTGGCCGCCACCGCTCTGGCCGGCGCTGCTGATGCCAACGTGACCCCGACCGCCATCCTGGCTGAGGAGGTCATCTTCACCATTTTCACCACCTCCGGCGGAGTGGCTCATGCCGACCGGATTGCGACTGCTATTGACCATGGCCGGGTGATCAGCTCCCGTCTCCCGGTGGCCCCCGACTCCGTGGTCAAGGCCAACATCCCCGACGTCAGCTTCGTGTAATGGAGGTGTAGATCGCTATGAATGAATTACTCAAGGCATTCAGCCGCAAGGCGACCCTGGCCTATGCCCGGGCTAGACAGCCGCGCCAGTATGTTGGGGAGACGCTGTTCCCCAGCCGGACCATCAACGAACTTACCTTCGACTACTGGAAGGGGCAGAATTTGCTTCCGGTGATGGCCAGCCTCCAGGCGTTCGGCGCCGAAGCGCAGATCGCCAGCCGTGACGGGGCCACCAAGATCTCGGGCGAAATCCCGCCCATCAAGCGCAAGATCCCCCTCAATGAGCGGGAACTGGTTGCCCTCAAGCGGGAAGGCGCCGGTGACGCCGACCTCGTCAGAAATCAGCTCTATAACGATCTGGACAACATGATCGACTCGGTCCAGGCCAGGATAGAGAAAATGCGGATGGACGCCATTGCCTACGGCCAGCTTACCCTCAATGAGAACGGCGTCATCATGACGGTCGACTATGGGGTGCCAGCTGGCAACAAGGCCACCCTTTCCGGGACCTCTCTCTGGAGCGACGCCGTGAACAGCGATCCCATCGGCAACATCCAGACATGGGTCGACACCGTGGTTTCCGCTTCGGGCGTCCGCCCGACCCGGGCGCTGAGTTCTAATACGGTGGTCGCAAACCTCATCAAGAACGCCAACGTCCGGAAGCTGATCTACGGTGACAATGGCGGAAGCCGGGCCGTGAGCCTCAACCAGGTCAATGAGCTGCTGACCTCTCTCGACCTCCCGCAGATCGCCACCTATGACGTTCAGGTGAGGACTCAGGCCGAGAATGGCGCACTCACCACCGTCAGGTTCTTCCCCAGCACACGGTTCGTGCTTCTGCCGCCTGCAAATCTCGGCGAGACCCTGATGGGTCCGACGGCTGAGGCGCTGCTCGACCCCGAGGTCGCCGCCCAGGAGGCTGCCGGCATTTACGCCATCGTGACCCAGGAGACCGAGCCGCCTGCGGTCTGGACCAAGGCCGCGGCGACCAGCATTCCGACCTTCCCGATGGCGGATGCGATCTTCATCGCGGCGGTGCTGTCTGAGGCGTAATGACACCGACACAAGATTCCCGCCCTGCCCGAGACCGCTCGTCCATTGACGCTCCGGGAGGGTCAAGTCCCGGAGTGTGAGCGGCGCCTTCCTGCATGCTCCGGCGGTGTGTAAGGGCGGGATGCCGGCGGGGCGCCCGGGAGACTGGGCGCCCTCGTATTCTTGGAGGTGAGATGACATTCGAATCAGAGCGACGGGTTTCATAATTCATGACTGCGTCCAGCATGGCCCCGGGGACGTCATCGAGGATCTCAATGAGGACCAGATTCGCCACCTGGAGGCATCAGGGGCAGGAGTGCGGGAGGAAGTGATAAACGATGGATCTGGTGGGAGCGAACCAATACTTCGCGACCAGGCTGAACAGCCAGGCGTGGGAGACGGCAAGCGACGCGGACAAAAGCAAGGCGCTCGCCACCGCTGAGCGGCATCTTGCGCCCTACGTCGACCGGGTCGACCCGACCAGCTACGGATACGCCGTCTGCGAGCAGGCCATCTGGCTTCTGCAGGGCGACCAGCGGGCCGAGATGGAGCAGGCCGGCGTCAAGTCCGTTTCTATTGGGGGCGTCACCGAGACTTACACTACCGGCAGGGACCCGGCCATTGCTCCAAAGGCCTGGGCATTCCTTCGGGGCGCGCGGTTCAGGGCGGGGAGTTTGACATGATCAGTTCATATCTGAACCAGGCTGCTACCTGGTACAAGAAGACTGGCCAGGATGGATACGGGAAATCGACGTATGACGCCGGTACGGTCATCAAGGTCCGGTGGGAGCCGCGTGTCAGGCTGATCCGGGACAAGGCCGGGAAGGAAATTGCGGCGGAGGCTCGGGTTTTCTGCCAGGAGGCTGTCGCCGTGGATGATCAACTGGCGTACGGGGGTACGACCCGAACAGTGCTGCTATCAACCGAAGTGGTTGGGCTCAATGGACAGGTGAGCCACCGGGAGGTCTACGTCTGATGCCGAAGGATTTCATCTGGCGAGGAGCTGAGGCGAAGAAGATCGCCTATGAGGCGGCTCTGCAAGCCCTCAAGGACGGGGCGGAGGCCATCCTGACAGCCAGTCATTCTGAGGTCCCTCACGACACCGGGACACTCCAACGGTCGGGGATGGTCTCGATTGGAAGACTTCCAGATCCGGGCGCGGCGCATAGCGCTGCTAGCAAGGACGCCGCCGAAGCCAACAAGACAAAGAAGGCCCGAAAGCGGGTCAAGCAGGACAAGAACATGGAGAGACTGGCGGCTTCGATGGGAGGTTGAGGCGATGGCCAGCGATAAGATCGTGGTTTTCGTGAGCTACAACACCCCCTATGCCCGGCGCCTCCATGAGCACCCGGAGTACCGGTTCAACGAGGGCCGGAAGGGCAAGTACCTGGAGGATCCGTTCAAGCGGCTTTCTCCCAAGGTCCTCAAGTTGGTCCAGGCCCGGATCAAGGCCGCCTTGGCGAAGGGGGGCGCGACCGGTGCTCCTTGATGAGATCGCCACCTTCCTTCAGGCCCAGAGCCTCGGCACGGTCGGAACTGACCTCTTCAAGGGCCACCTGCCGCCCGGCCCGGACGACTGCGTGGTCATCTACGAGACCGGCGGGTTTGAACCCGAGCTTGCCGCGGCACTTGATCACCCAACGTTTCAAGTGCTCTGCCGCGCCCGGGACTACCAGACCGCCCGGAACAAGGCGGAGTCGATCTATAGCCAGCTTCACGGCCTCACTGAGACGGTCCTTAGTAGCCGCCGGTACCTGCTGATCCGGGCGATGCAGACTCCGACGAGCATCGGCCAGGACGAATCCTTCAGGCACGAGGTCAGCACGAACTACCACGCGATATTGGAGAATCCCACAGCAAGGAGGTAGATGAACCGTGGCTATACCCGGCAAGGGCGGGAAGCTGAAGGTTGGCGCGACTCCCACCGTAGTCGCAGAACTCGAGGACTGGAACCTGGATATCAACGCCGACTTGATCGATGTCACCAACCTGGACAGCAACGGGTGGAAGCAGTTCCTTCAGGGGCTCAAGGAGTGGGCCGGAAAGGCAACCGCAAACTACATGGTCCATTCGGACACCAACGGCCAGAAGGCCCTCCAGGATGCTCTGCTGAATGGGACGACCGTGCAGCTGGAGTTTAACCTGAATGGCACCAATAAGTACACCGGGACGGCCTACGTCAAGAAGGTTGGAGTTGCGTCCCAGCTCAAGGACAAGATCAAAGTTGATTTCGAGTTCACGGGCAGCGGGGCGCTAACGTTTGCTTGATTTGAGGTGATCCTATGATCTTGTGGTATAAGGGCGGGGAAGCATATCGCGACCCCGCCAATCGCTTTGTCGCCCAACCAGGCGACCAGGTAGAGTTCGAGACCGGCGAGGGACAAGCCCTTCGGGACGGTAGCCCGGATGAGTGGGAGGAGGTGATCCCGGGTGGCACTAGCAGGAGCCGTCGCAACCGTAATGCGACAAACGACAGCGGCGGGAGTGGCGTTCGTTGATCAGGCAACCACTGACGTCGGAGGCCTCCATACTCGCTATCAAATCACGAATGCGACTTATCGGTACTGGGACAGTACCCAGGCGGTGACAGTCAAGAAAAACGCCGTGATCCAGACCTCCGGATTCACCATCGAGCATCTATCCGGGTTCGTGGTGTTCGACGCGCCACTCCTGGGTACGGACGTCGTCCTGGTCTCAGGGACTGCCCTGACGGTGGCCGAGGTCGCGGGTATGTTCGGGTGGAAGCTTGACCCTAACCTCGATCTGGAGGATACGACTTCCTTCGCCGACAACGGTTGGAAGTCGTTCACGCCGACTCTGAACGGGTTCACCGGGTCTGCCGAAGCCTACTGGGTCAACGGTGATCACCAGGCGCTGCTTGCCGCCGGGGCAGACGTAATCTTTCTGCTCTATGTCGACGATGGGGCGAGCAAGCGCCGGTACGAGGCGTTCGGGCAGATCAAGAAGATCGGCACTGAGCTACCGGTCAAGGGCGTCGTTAAAGAAAACGTGGAGTTCGAGGGAACGGGACAGCTATTTTACCGGGAGGGTTAACTTGAATGCCGAGAAGTAAGGTTGTTACCGTGAACGGTAAGACCGTCACGATCCAGGAGAAGCGAATCGGGGAGCTGGAGGCCCTAGCCGAGAAGCTGGGGACGTCCGTGGACGTGCTCCTGGCCGCCAATTCCGCCGGGGATCTCAAGGGGGCCGTCAAGGCCCTGCTCACCGAGAAGATCCCCGAAGTGTTCCCTGACCTGACGCCGGAGGACATTCTGAACGCCTATCCCTCCGAGATTGAAGGCGCGGTGGAGGCGTTCGTGGATGTCAATTTTTTCGGCCTGAAGCGCCTGGCGGGACCGATTCTGGGCGTGATTCAGGCTGGCTTGAGCCGGAGGTTATAGTCCGGCTCGCAAAAGCCTTCGGGTGGACGATCGGGCAGATCCGGGAGCTGACGCCCCGGGAACTCACCGGTATCGTCGAGGCCCTCAACCGCCAGGAGGAGGCGGAGCAATATGTCGAGATGTACCGGTTCGCGTTCCTGGCGGCGGTGATCGCCCAGGCGAACGGGGCGAAAGAAGTCAAGCCGGAGGATTTCATCGGGAAGCCGCCATGGGAAAAGGCCAGGTCCAACGACCTGGCCTCGTATATCGAAACCGCGAAGGCGAAGGGGATCAGGGGACCCTGGGCACCTAATCAATAGAGACCGGATCGCTCCCAAGGCCAGGGCGTAGCAGGGGTAAATCCACCCCGATTCTGCCAACGGACCGGGCGCTGTCGGTCGATCAGGGTCCGGGTAATACTTCGGGACGTGCCGAGACTCCGGCGCGTCCTGAGCCCTCTACGGAGAGGCCGGGCGAGCGCCCAAGCAGGCCCGCGGGGACGCAGAAACATGTTCCGAAAAAGGGGAGGGGCGGCCGGTAGGTCGCCCTTCATCAGTGGCACGAGAAAGGCCAGGCCCCAAAAGGACCTGGCCTTGGCATCGGATCAGGAGGCTCCTTGATCCTGTCAAGGTTTATTCGTGAAGAACCGCCATGTCCCGTCCTTCGCTTTGGCGAGGTGCATGGTCTGCTTCATGGTCTGCTTGCCGACGACAGGAACACTTGCTTCTATTGATATGGGCACCTCGGCGACGTCCTTGTACGTCTTTTCAGTTCCCCCCTTATCGGTCCATTCCGCAACCGAGATGGCCTCTTTGACCTCAAATTTCTCAATCGTGACTTCAGGGGCATTCTTCCGCGAGGCGACATACTCATCCTTGCCCTTAAACATGGCCTGGGCATCAGGGTGTAGGTAGGGCCAGAGGGCTTCCCATTGTTTGAAGGATGTAAGCTCCAGGATCTTCTTAGCGATATCCTCCGCGGACATTTTCTTGGGGCCGGCCGCCGGTTTGGGGCCACCGCACGCCGTGAGGACCAGAGAAAGAGCCACCAGCAGTACTAACGCGATTGCCAATTTCCGTTGACCGTTCATACCGCTCCTCCTTGTCGAAATTGATTCCCTTGACTCAGATGGTAGAGCATGGCACAGGAGATGTCAACATTGACCAGAGAGGTGACTAGCCGTGGAAGTCGGACAACTCTGGGTTAAACTTGGCCTGGATAAATCTCCCTACGATAAGGGCCTTGACCAAGCTGAGAAGCAGGGCCGCGGGTTTGGCGCCACGATGAAAGACGTTCTTCGGAACGCCTTTTCTTTCGCCGGCGGTATGGCAATATTCGAGACCGCCAAGGAAGGCTTCAAGGCGGTAATCCGGGAATCCATCGGTTTCAATGCCCAGCTTGAACAAAGCCGGATTGCCTTCACCACTATGCTGGGTTCAGCCGAGAAGGCGGGGGCTTTCCTGAAGGAGCTCCAGGGCTTTGCAGCCGAAACCCCGTTTGAGTTCCCGGAACTCGTGGAGGCATCCAGGAAGATGCTCGCGCTCGGTTTCACTGCGAAGGATGTTGTGCCAACGCTTCGGAGCGTCGGCGATGCCGCCGCGGGCTTGGGCCTCGGATCGGAAGGAGTTAACCGCATCATCATTGCCTTGGGTCAGATGCGGGCGAAATCCAAGGTCAGCGCGGAAGAAATGATGCAGCTGACCGAGGCTGGGGTCCCGGCATGGGAGATCCTGGCACAGGCTATGGGCAAGTCCACCGCCGAGGTCATGAAATTGTCGGAACAGGGGTTTATCCCAGCCAGTCAGGCCATTGACGTGCTGGTGGCCGGGATGGAGGCCAAATTCCCCAACATGATGCAGAAGCAGTCGACCACCTTCTTGGGGTTGCTCTCTACCCTGAAGGATGAGGCACGCAATGCCCTGGCAGATCTGACCGCGGCCCCCTTTGAGCGGCTGAAAGAATCAGTGGCTGGGGTGCTGAACCGTCTTAAGGCGGGGCTGGAGGGTCTCAGGGCTTTCGGCCTCCAGGGGTTGTTGGCGGGACTATTACCTCACGATGTAGCGGTCCCGGTGATCAAGTTCCTGGATCAATTCGCTGGTACCTGGGAGAATATCAAGGCCATTGTAGCCGGGGCCAAGCCCATCCTGGCCGATATCTGGGACATATTTAAAGCCGGGATGGAAGCTGTTGAGCCGATAATCCCTCCGATTACCGAGGCGGTTACTGGATTCTTCCGGTTCATAGCCGAGAACTGGCCGACCCTCAAGCCTATCGTTATCGGATTGGCAACGTCATTCTTGACGTTCCGAGGGGTAACCGGTCTACTCAGTACGGTGAATACTGCGACTAGCGCGCTTCATGGAACGCTGGAGGGCGGCAAGGGAATTTGGCCGCTGGTCAGCAAGCTTGTGGGTCAGTACAAGTTAGAGATGGCCCTCTTGACCCAGAGTATTGGGAAGGCTCCCGGTCTTATGGGCAAGATTAGCGCCGGATTCTCGACGTTCAGCAAAGTGCTTTTTGGAGTCAATCCGATGGTTCTGTTGGTTGTAGCTGCGATCGGCCTTCTCGCGGCCGGAGCTTACCTTGTATATAAGAACTGGGATAAGATCAAGGGCTGGTTCGCTGGGCTTTGGGGCTGGGTGAAAGCTCACGCCGAGTACATCATCCCGATTATTGTCGGTGTTCTGACCGGCGGCCTGGGACTCCTGGTTTACTGGATCGTCAAGCATTGGGACGACATCAAAGCTCGAACTGCGGAGGCCTGGGATCACGTTAAGGGACTGATTGGAGGGGCTATTGACGCCGCTATTGACTATCTAACAAACCTCCCGAATAGGTTCCTCAATTCCGCCAAGAACATGGCTTCTGCTTTTTGGGAGGGCTTCAAGAAGGCCTTGGGCATTCACTCCCCGAGCTATGTGGAAAAGACTTTCATGGCCATGGGCGACCGGGCGGACGCCGAAACGCAACGGATGGAACAACTGATAGTCCGACGGGCGTCCGGCATCGGCGCGGCGGCCCAGGGCATTGGTCAGGCTATCAAGGCCGGGATCTCGGAGGCCCTGCAGAGGGCCGTGGACACTGCGGAGTTTAACGTAACCCGTCTCGATAAGCTCTGGGAGCTCTGGAAGGCGGGCTTCCGGGGTGCCACTGATTCCGCGGTCTACCTGACCGCTGAGATCGAACATAACAAGCAGGAATTGGCCCTCCTCGGCCAGCAGATGGCCTTCCTGCAGCAGAAGTTCGAGGAGTCCAAGCGGGTTAAGGGTGAAGACGCGGAGGAGACCAGGAAGTTAGGGCTTGAGATCATCGACCTTCAAATCAAGCAGGCATCTCTCGGCAAAGAGATCGAGGAGACCACGAAAAAGCTCCAAGAGCAGGGCAAGATCAAATTCTCCGTCGAGAACGGCAAGGCCATGCAGACCTGGACCAACGATAAGGGGCAGACCATTACCGAGCCAGTACACAACTGGTCCTCGGATGCGAAGGCCGCGCTGGGCCAGACCAATTGGGACGCCGCGGTTAACGCCGTGGCCAACGCCCGGGGGCTGACTACCCTCGATGCGGAATCGGTGGTAACGAGTAACTGGATGCAGGAGCAGGGGATTATCCCCAAGTTCCACTCGGGTGGGATCTTCCGCGCCCCTCGGCCCGGGGGCGAGGGGCTGGCTCTGCTCCGCGACCGCGAACGTGTCATCCCGCCAGGGCGAAGCGACAGCCTTGACTACGACCGCCTGGGCGAGGCGATAGCACGGGCACTTGCGGGGCTGAAGGTCCAAGGAGACGTTACCGTCCGGGTTGACGGTACAGGGAAGATGCGGGAGTTCAGACTCGCGTATTAGCTTGTGTGAGAGGAAGTGATCGAAAGTGCCAACGTTTACCCTGCCCAAGACGTCCGATCCCGCATTGCCGGCAATCGGCGGCCTAGGGTACGTCGGGGCGTATGACACCAGCAACAACGTGACCGTGGCGGCCAGCCAGTGGTTCAAGAACGCGGCCGGCGTGTGGATACCTGTCAGCGCGACCGACCCGCTGCCCACTGCCGAAACCAGCACCATTCAGGCGATCATTGCCGCGGTGGTCACAGGGGTCAAAACCGTGACGGCCACGGCGGCGGAAATCTTCGCGGGGGCGTCGGCCAAGGCGAGCCGGCGCAAGCTAATCCTCAAGAACGAAGACCTTGTACTGCGCTTCAGAGTCGGACCCTCGACGGTCACTCAGCAGAACGGCTTCCCTGTTGAACCCGGGGGTGTGGTCGAATTCCTGTTCGACCCCGCGGTCGCGGTGCCAATCTATGTGATCAGCGAGGGCGCAAATCTGCAGGTGGCGGTGATGGAGGTATGACGCAGACCACGCAAGTATTGCCCGATGGTACCACAAAGCTCACGGTTTCCTTTCTCGATGAGGGAGTCAACCTGACGGGAGAAACTCATGTGAAGGGCGGTCAGGCGGAGGCACTCGCCTACCTGCCGACCTTCGTGAGCGACCTCAAACGCAACTTTGCGGAACTGTTTCCGGTTCCGCCCGCGCCGCAACAGGGAGGCATGAGACCATGAAATACGTGAGCGGTCCTTACACACAGGGCCAACTGCTCCGGGCCATCCAAGAAATCGAAATCGCCCTGACTGAACGATTCTTGCGTGGCGGCGTCATCACGGACGCAGCGGAACAACGTTCCTGGCGCGAGCGGGTCCAAGATGCGAGCTTCGGACGTAATACGGTCATGTACGACGATCAGGGGAACCCGTCGGTCATGGTGGTCATCCCACTGTTCACCGAGGCCGATGTCATCGCTGGCGGCAGGAACATGCCCCATCCAGCCTTTGTCGTCAATGGGGTCACCAAGCCGCTACTTTATATCTCAAAGTACCAGTGCATCACGACTGGCGCTGGCGTAACCCTCCGGACCCTCAGTCTGAAGCACCAAGACCCCGTTGTCTACACGACCTTCGATAACTCCCTGACAGCATGTAAGCAGAAGGGGACCGGTTGGCACCTGATGACCAACGCGGAATGGGCGGCCATCGCCCTGTGGTGCAAGGCCAAGGGGTTCATGCCTCGTGGCAACAACCTCTACGGCGCAGACAACGCCGTCGCGGCAGAGAAAGGCATCCCGAGCTTCTATTACGACAGCGCCGGGACGAAGTACATCGGGCGCAACTTGTCTGGAAGCGGCCCGGTACCCTGGACCCACGACGGGACGCCGTTCGGCATTTGCGACCTCAACGGCAACGTTTGGGAGTGGGTCGGCGGCATGAGGCTCAATGTTGGTGAAATCCAAGTGCTCGCCGACAACAACGCCGCAGACAATACCAAAGACCAAGCGGCGGCGAGCGTCGAGTGGAAGGCGATCCTCCAGGACGGCAGCCTGGTCGCACCTGGCACTGCACTCACCCTCAAATATGATTTTGTCGCGGCTCCCGCAGATGGCGGGGCAGCGCGAATTAATACAACGACCCAAGCCAATCCTAGTGCCTTCTATTCATATAACACGCTTGAAACGCTGGCAGTTGCCGGTGGGGTGACCGTGCCGAACCTGCTCAAACTGCTGGGTATGGCACCCGTTGATGCAAACCACGGTGCGGACGGCCTGTGGGCTAACCCAAACGGCGAGCGGCTCCCGGTCCGCGGTGGCACTTGGGGCAATGGCTCGGGTGCGGGGGTCTTCGCCCTGTACTTGAGCGCCCCGCGCGCGTACTCGGCCTACAACCTCGGGTTCCGCGCCGCGTTTGTCGGGTAATCTGACCCCTGGGCCCCTGAAAATCTGAAAACGGGAGCAACACAGGTGGAAGAACTCAAGATCTTGCAGAAGACTTACGACATGGTCCAATACGGCTACATCTGCCTGCGCCGGTTCCCGAAGAGCGAACGGCACACGCTGGCGGCGGAGGTCAAGGGCCACATGTTTCAGATCCTGCGGCTGATCCTGGTGGCCAACCGCCGCCGGGACAAGAGAGCCGTCCTGATGGAACTGGATGTTGAGCTGGAACTTCTCCGGCTTTACGTCCGCCTGGCCCATGACGTGGTAGGTTACACAGCGTTCCCGACCAAGAGCTATGAGCACTGGTCCAAAATGCTGAGTGAGATCGGGAAGATGCTGGGAGGCTGGATGAAGAGCCAATACAAGGCTTGAACCTTTAGGGGGAGGGCCGTAGCGGCTCCCGATCCGCGGTGGCAATTGGAACAATGGCTCGGGTGCGGGGGTCTTCGCCCTGTACTTGAACAACCCGCGCACGAACTCGGACAACAACATCGGGTTCCGCGCCGCGCTATCCCGGATCGCCAGAAGGGGCGAGTCCGCGGACTCGTCTCCCGTGCTCTAGGGATAACGGGGTCCTCCTCCTTGCCGAAAGCCGAAAGGCAGGCAGAAAACTAAAATGCCGGGAGGGCGGTTAGTAGGGCGATCCCGAAGGGCGCCACGCCCGGACTTCTTTTCTCCAAGGCGGTGGCAGGTTGAAAAGGCTGAAAGGTTTATACTCCCAGGTCTACGACTTCGAGAATCTGTACTGGGCATACCGAAAGGCGCGGGAAGGCAAGCGCTTCAGAGACGAGGTCCTGGCGTTCACCGCAAACCCCGAAGAACACCTGATCGAGATCCAAAACGAGCTGATCTGGAAGACATATCGGGTCGGGCGATATCGCGAGTTCTACGTCTACGAGCCCAAACAGCGGTTGATCATGGCGCTTCCCTTCAAGGATAGGGTGATCCAGTGGGCCATCTACCGGGTCTTGAACCCTCTCCTGGATAGAAGGTACATACGGGATTCTTACGCCTGCCGTATGGGTTACGGCGCTCACCGAGCTGCCGATCGGCTACAATACTATCTGCGCGACTTTGCGCGGCGGGGCGAGAAGACCTATGTCCTGAAACTCGACGTATCCAAGTACTTCTACCGCGTTGACCATGACGCCCTCATGGGCATTCTCGGCCGGATGATCGGGGATCGCGATCTGCTCTGGCTTTTGGAGAGGATTCTGCGAAGCGAAGACACGAAATTCGGCGTACCGCTCGGGGACCACCACTTCGAAGCTGATCGGGTCGACGGGGTGGGCATGCCCATCGGGAACCTCACAAGCCAGATGTGCGCCAACCTGTACCTCAACGAGCTGGACCAGTACGCCAAACACGTTCTCGGAGTCCGATGCTACCTGCGGTACATGGATGACGTGGTCATCTTGCACCCAGACAAAAGTTACCTGTGGCGCGTCAAGGATGCCATTGAGGCGTTCCTGGATGACCATCTGCGGCTGGCGCTCAACAACAAGACGAGCATCCGCCCCGCCGACCAGGGCGTTGACTTCGTCGGATACCGGATTTGGACCACACACCGGAAACTCCGGAAGACGACGGCGAAGAAGATGCGCAGCCGGCTTCGGTACCTGCAGCGGGCTTACGTCCGGGGAGAGGTTGGGCTCGATGAAATCAATGCCAGCGTGCAGTCCTATATGGGTCTGCTCCGTCACTGCAACAGTTACAACCTTAGAAGAAAACTGTTCGAGATGATGGTCTTTATCCGCGGACCTGGTTCAGTGGAAAACGAAGAACCGCCTCGGTGAGGAGGTGAAACGATGACGATAACGCGGCTATTGGCACAGTGCGAGGTCGCGGGCATCGGCAGTGACAGGCCGACATCTCCCGGCGATAGCTACAGTAACGCATGGGTCGATTACTGGGGCGCCACACACTATGCCCTGGTCAAGTTCGCAGAGCTGGCAGAGGTCCCTGCGAACGCAACCATACAACTCGCCCGACTGCGATGGAAGATGTTCAACGCCACCGATCCGCAGTATAACCGGGCGGGGACCAGCCCGCTCACACTCCGCGCGAACCGAATAACCTCCGCCTGGACCCCATCAACGGTAACCTGGAACGCCAAACCGACCTTCGACACCGTCAGCGCGCCGTCGATCACCGATGCTTTCAACCAGCCCGGGCAATGGACTCCATGGTGGGATGTCACCTCTCAGGTTGCCGGGATGGTGGCCGGAACCTATCCCAAGAACGGCTGGCTGATGGAGTGTTTGACTTACGGCGGCGGCGTGGCGTTCTACAACTCAGTCAACATCAGCGCGGAACTTGAAGTCACCTACATCTCGCCGGCCGGGGCAACGACCGACAGCCCGTCTGGGAGCCAGAGCGTCCCTGCCGTCATCACCGACAAGGTAAGCGGATTCAATCTGGTCGCCGGATTCGAGAGCTCTGGAGGCGAACCCCTCTCCAGCATAACGGCCCAGCTATTTGACAAGGATTCGAATCTGTTGCGGGAGGACGCCAAGGTCTACAACGCGCTAACCGGGAATCAGCAGTCGGTGGAGACGGACGCTACCGGGTTCACCGCCGCCGCAGGGGCTGTCCTTGCGCGCGACCTAACTCGGGCCTGGCATGGCAACGCCAGTCTCAAGGTCACGCCTGCCGCCGCAGCAGGATCGGGCGTTCGGATTCCGTACACGACACCCCAGGTCGGCAAATCGTACTCTGGGCGGACGATGGTTAGTGGTCCGGTCGGAAAGGCCCTGGAGCTGCAGATCCAAGCAGTAGACGCGGCCGGTGCGGTGCTCAACGCGAAATCGCTGACAAGGACTATCCTGGGCAACACGATGCTCACCGGCGCTCAGTTGCCCGAGGCGAAGAACTGGGTTGAATGTGCGGTCTCCGATGTCTACGCGGGCACCGGGGCCACTGAGGTTAGGGTTGAGGTAAAGACGACCGATACGTCGGCGCCAGTCTTTTACCTCGACGGGAATGTCTTGAACCAGGGAAGCGAGGTCTCCCCCTGGATCAGCCAAGACCAAGTTGACTTCTCGGTGCCGGCCAACCTGCTAAAATATGGGCCGGTCAACTCCTGGCGCGTCAAGGCGTCGAACAGTGCCGGATCGAGCGGATGGTCGCCGCTCGCCTACTTCAAGTGTGTCCTGTCGGCCATTGCTGGGTTGACAGCCTCGGGGATCAGCTCCGAGGCATTAATTCGGCCGCTATGGAACGCTCACCCGGGCGAGAATCTGGCGGGCTACCGCGTGTACCGGGCGCTGACCGGAAAGAGCGTGGCGTTGCACAGCATCGACCTGGTGAGTGCCGAGAAGTTCGACGATGACGCGGCCCAGACCGGGATCACTTACGACTACCAGGTGGCGCCGGTGGCTGCGGATGGCTATGAGGGTCCGAAGAGCACACTGGTCACCGCCGCAGTCACTTTCGACGGCTACTGGCTGGCCGGTCTCCAGGTCTACCCATCGGCGTTCCCGCAGATCGACCGCGGTAGGCTGGCCTCTCACCGGGTAGCCCTGGACGGCTCCCTGGTGAGCCAGGATTACGGCGTTGGACCACGGAGCTTCTACGTGCCTTTGACTTATCGGACAAAGGCTGAGAAGGACGCCATTCTGGACGCGCTTGCTCGTGTGGGCATTCTGGCCTACCGGGACAACCGGGGTGAAGTCTTTCGTGGTCGGCTGAACGGCAACGTAGATGACCGGCCTTATGCGGTATATAGCGCTGTCGCCGGTGTTCTGGGCGTCCGCCTGGTGGAGGTGACGCCGAAGTGATCGACGTCACGTTGTACGAGGCCAGCGGCACCCTCGTGAAGGTCCTCTCGGCGACCGAGGCAAGCCCCGACGTGGACGGCAGCCGTAACGTGCGCCGGACGGCTGGTTTCGTGGTACCCATCTCGGAACTCGCCGAGCTGCGGATCTTCGGGCGAACTATCAAGATGACCGACAGAGCCACGGGGAAGTCCATGTTCACCGGCTACTACGACGACGTGGTGGCGACGGCCGAGCTGGAAGCCGGGTTCGTCCGAATCTCCTGCAGGGACAAATCGAAGAAACTCAAGGAAGCTGGCTTTTCCGAGGACACCACCTTCAGCGACGCTGCAGCCACCGACACCGGGCAGCTCATCGTCTCCGCTACCGCTACCAGTTCCCTTGCCGCCGGCTACGAGATGCAGGCCTATGCCGATGTCTACGAGCAGGTGGTCACAGTCTACGACCTCGGCGCCGCTAAGCGGGTCAATGACGCCAAGATCACGGAGGACATCCGCTACAGCGACCTGGCGGTCCAGGCGTCGGGCGCCAACGTTCAGAAGGTGGTTCTGGACGTCCGGCTTGATCTCAAGGCATCTGAGAGCCTACAGCAAATCACGCTCACTGATACCGGGTACGCAAGGCTGATCGAGGTCAGTACGGACGGGGTGGCTTGGACCTCCTACGTGTCCGGGGCGGTGACGTGCCGCTATATCCACGTCCAGGTCACCGGTGGGCTGACATTTACCGCAGGCATCCGGATCTACGCCGGGACGGCCTACCCGGCCAGCAACGCCCTGGTCGACAATGAAGCATCCTGGCGGCCGGCCCTCTCGGACCTGCAGCGGGAGATCACCTTTGACGCCGGCGCCTCAGTTTCCGCCAACGTTCTGCTCCTTCGCTGGGGTCTGAATGACGCGGAGCGCCGAACCCTGGTCCAGTACGAGGTCCTGGCCCAGGTCGGGACCGAGTGGCGCTCACTGGGAAAGTGGTACGCCAACTCGGGCCTGGCTGAGGCCGCATTCGCAGACCTTACGGCCCGATATTGGAAAGTCCGAGTCCTGGGCACCTGGGAAGGTAGACCTGCGCTACGGTACGGCAAACTCGCGCGGGTCGTAGCCACCGATACGGTGGATCAGGTAGTCAAGGCCGTGGCTCAAGGCGAAGGGGAGACGTCCTTCAGCTTGACCCCTACCCGGCGCCGAGTAAAAGCCACTTTCGAGGCCGGGCGGTCGAAGTGGGAGTCCCTCCAGAAGGCCGTTGCCGAGGCCCTGGGTGACTGGGAGTTGTTTTACAGCGCCGATGGGATTCTCACGCTGCGGCCGCGGGTTCTCAGGACCGACAAGCCGCGGAAGGTCTCAGCACTGCTCCCGCCGTTCACCATCACCTACAGCGATGCCGACGTCCGAAACGAGATAGTCGCCGTCTACGAAGGCCAGAACAGTACCTTCCGGGCGGTTGCCCGGAACGAGAACGCAGCCAGCAGCACGAGTATCCCCCGGATCGGGCGGCGGACGGAAGTGCTCAAGACTTCGCTGGCCGACACCCAGGACAAGCTGACTACGTTCGCGCAGCGCGAGCTTGCTGTCCGTGGGCGGGTGACCATTCCGGCCGAAGCCACAGTCGCGGCTGCGGCGGACTACGACGCATGGGAAGTCTGGCGAGTGATCGAAACCAAGACGGGAACCGACGCACTCTTCATCCTGACTGCCTTCTCGGTCTCAGCCAACAAGGAACAGGCGACCTATGACCTTCGGGCAAGGCTGGAGGTGGCGTGATGGAGGAACATGAGGTTGCCCGCCTGGTGCAGTCACTTCTGGCGGGCATCCGGCTACAGGTCGAAATCGCCGAGGTGGCCTCAGTGGTCGGCGCTACAGCCACCGTCAAGCGCCAAGGTCAGACTGCGGCTACCAGGGCCCTGCCTGTGGCTGTGGGGCTCAATGTGGCAGCAGGAGAGCGAGTGATCCTGCTCCGCCCAGGCGGGGACCTGAACGCCGCGGTCATCGTGGCAAAGTTGACAGGCCAGGGACTGGTTGCAGCCACTGCCTCGAACTCGGACACCGTGGACAACATCCATTTCCGAGTAAACGCCGGGGTCCTGCAGTGGAGCCAGGATGGCCTGACATGGACCAACGCATGAAGCCGCGGCGGTTTTCTCATCTCAACGGGGAGGGAGGCAGGATGTAGTGTGGGATAAGGTCATGGAGCACCTCATGACCAGCGGTGCGGGCGTCTTCGCGGTACTGTTTGTGGCGCTTCTTTCATGGGTACTGAAGACGAACAACGACCGCGAGAATCGCTACATATCCACCATTGATAAGCTGGGCGAGCGCCTGGCCGTGGTGGAAAGGATTCAGGACGACGTCGTGGACATCAAAGACCTGCTTAAAGGGAGGGGAGCCAATTGACAGTTACATCGACAACGTCTCGGGTGATCAAGATCCTGGCTGATCCGCCGCCCCGGGATCACGTCATGGAGGCCATCCGAATGATCAACGCCCCCGCTGCCTGGCGAGATACCAGAGGCGAGGGCGTTGTCGTTGCCGTGCTTGACACGGGCTGCGATGTAGACCATCCGGATCTCCGGGAGAACATCATCGGAGGCCGGAACTTTACTCCGGATTACGGCGGTGATCCAGGGAACTTTCGGGATAACCACTACCACGGGACGCACGTTGCCGGGACAATTGCCGCTGCAGACAACAGCGTCGGCCTCCTGGGCGTCGCCCCCAAGGCAAAGCTCCTGATCTGCAAGGTTCTCTCGGGTCAGGGATCCGGAGCCAACGATTGGATCGCCGCGGCCATCCGTTGGTGTGTCGGGTGGCGCGGTCCGGCCGGCGAGCGCGTGAGCATCATCAACATGAGCCTGGGCGGTCCGGACTATGACCAGAATCTGCACCTGGCCGTGAAGGACGCGGTGGCGGCTAACATCCTGGTGGTGTGTGCCGCCGGCAATGAGGGGGACGGAAACCCGGGGACTGAGGAGATCTCCTACCCCGCGTACTTCCCGGAGAGCACCGCGGTGGGCGCCGTTGACCTCAAGGCCAAGACGGCCAACTTTAGCAACGCGAACCGGGAAATAGACGTGGCCGGGCCAGGGGTCGACGTCTACAGCACGTATCCCGGCGGGCAATGGGCCCGGCTGTCGGGCACCTCCATGGCTACCCCGCACGCGGCCGGCTTTGCCGCTCTCCTGGCCTCAAAGCATCTGAAGCGGACTGGGCGCCTGCCCACGGAACCAGAGCTGTACGCGATGCTCAAGACGTTCACCGTCGACGTTGAGGATGCCGGGGTTGACTCCAACACCGGCGCCGGCCTGGTGAGCTTCCTGCCCTGGATCGGCAAGCAGGTCAAGTACCGGATCGGCCAGCCGGTGCGTTACGTGAATGGGGAACTCGTCGAGATGGACGTGGCGCCCGTCATCATTGACGGTCGGACCATGGCCCCGGTGAGGTGCATCGCGGAAGACGGTGGAGCGGTGGTGACCTGGGATGGCGAGAAGCAGGAGGTCACGATCGATTATGGCGGTTGAGGTAGTGATTAACGGGTTGCCGGTTGCCGCCGAGGCCCATCTGATTAAGGGGACGACATTCGTCGAACTCCGGAAGATGGTGGATGCACGAGGGGACACGGTGACCTGGTATCCTCCGGCAACGGTCCGTGTTGTGACGTTCCCGCGGATCACGGTGGACACGGACTACCGCATTCCGAGCCGCCTAACTCCCAGGGTGCTGGACCGGCTCCTGGCGGGGGCGGGGATTCTGGATGGTCAAGGGACAGTCTTCACCGGTGCCGAGGCCAAGTACGGCGGGCCGAACGCCCTTCTGATGATCGCTCACGCGTTCTTGGAGTCGGCGCGGGGCACGTCGGAGTACGCCAGGGAGCGCAACAACATCTACGGGATCGCCGCGTATGACGACGATCCCGACCGGGCAGCCCGGTTCGAGTCGCTGGCCGACTGTGTCGATTACTACGCGGGTTGGATAACCCGGCAGTGGCTGCACCCGTGGGGCGATCGTTGGGCGGGCGCCCCGAGTCTCGCGGCAATGAACCGGGGTCGGGAACTCGCCGACGGCAGCCGCCTGGCCTACGCAACCGATCCCGAGTGGGCCCAGAAGATCGTCAACATTGCCAACGAGCTGTTGGCCTTAATTTGAAAGGAGGGTTGAATGATGGAGAAGCTCAAGAGCCGCAAATTTTGGCTGGCCGTGGTGGCCGCGCTGATCGCTGTGGCAAACGATGGTCTTGGTCTCAATCTGCCCCGGGAGGCGATCATGACCGTGGCCACCGTGGTCATCGCGTACATCCTCGGGGAAGGCGCGGTCGACGCGGCCCGGGCGCTACGCGGCCCACAGAAGTAACGCGCGAATCAACCTGAATACGTACCCGTACCGTCACCCCCAGCCCAACCGGCTGGAGCTCCCGATGGGGCGGGGGCGGGAACCCCTTCGGATGTGCCTCCCCAGGCTGCCGGAAGGTCGCGTCGTGCAAGCGGAATTGGGGTTTGGCGTACTCTACCTGACCGCGAAGAAGACGATTCCTGATCCCCAACCCGCCGGGACACCCAGGGGGGCAGGACTGGATGTGGGGGTCGTTCACCTTGGAACGGTCAGCGATGGCGAGCAGACCCTGGCCGTCTCGGGCCGCGGCCTCCGGTCGGTGAAGCAGGGCCGGGCCAAAGCCCACGGGAAGCTGCAAAAGAAGCTCTCCCGGTGCAAGAAGGGCTCCAGGCGGTGGAAGAAACTCAAGCGGGCCGGATACCGGATCACCGGCAAAACCAAAAACATCGCCCGAAACGCCCTGCATCATGCGGCCAACCAGATCGTGGACTTTTGTCAGGAGAACCGGGTGAGCACCCTTTACACAGGCGACCTGGGAAACATCAACCAGAATAAGCGAAAGAAAAGGACCCGGCGGACCAATCAAGAGGTGGGGACCTGGGAGTTTGGGTTACTCCAGACCTATCTGAGGTACAAGCTGGCCCGTCACGGAATCCAGTTGGCCCCGATCAGTGAGGCGTA
>JAEHJW020005382.1_pt1 | contig 30165 bp, 56 predicted proteins | sample 9271431 | NCBI WGS metagenome assembly JAEHJW02 | reverse complement strand
TCACGGCGCTTCGACGTAATCCGCCACCTTGTCGAGTGCCTCCCCCAGCAGAATCACGGCACTCGTCAGGCGCTCATCTGCGCCGGCTTCCTCGACGGCCTGGACGGCATCGCGGATCGCCTTCTCGGCCGGCGTCTGGAGGTCGATACGGTTGCGGCGCGGAAAGCCGTCCACAAGCGCGTGAGGCTGCGTCTGTTTCGTCGCGGCGGGGTTCACGATCTGCCAGTCGTCCGCGAGCATGTCCGCCTGCGAGGCGAGCCATCCGGGCTGATGCTTCTCCTGGGCGGTGAACATGACGATGCACGGCTCGTATCGGCGCGTCTGCTGATGCGTCGGCCTGCCGCGCGCGTCCAGGCGCGGAAGGTCGATCGTCAGGGAGTCCTCCAGGTAAAGATGCATCCCTTTGCCGTTCCAGCCGGCACGAGCAATCCACTCGCCGGTTTTCAGCGCCTCAAGAGCCTGTCCGAAATTCATTCCTATTTCCCTTCATTTACAGTTGGAGAAAGTCCCTAGAAACGGTCGTTTGCAGGGGAGGCCAGATCATCCCAGCCTCCCGCAGTCCCAATCACACCATTCCGTGCCGGCCAGCGAGCACTGGCCATCCGGCCCCAGTCCACATTCACCGTCGCCGTCTTCCTCGTCATCGTCGCGTGGATCGTCGTCGCACGGGTCAGGTGCGGTCATCGCGCTCTCCTATGTCCGATAAGCGGCTTGTCGGCCATACGCGGCCAGCATTATCAGGCCCACCTGACCGTTGCGCCGCGCAGCCGTCACCGTGCGCGCAAGGGGTTGATGTGTCAGGCATTCGCGATGTCCATTACGGCCCGCAGGAATGCCGCCGCTACCAGGGGCACTATCGCGTTGCCAAAACCCCGCCACGCGGCGACGCGGCTGACCGTCCGCGCTTCGGCGCCGGGGCGTTCCACAACCACGCCGCCGGATATCCCATCAACCAGCAGGGGAACGCCGGGTTGGGCACGCCGCGCCTTGCCGTCGTGGCATTGGAGCCAGATAGCGTCGGACCAGTGGCCGTGTGCATCTGCGCCGGCAGCGGCGTCCCGCCCGCGCCGAAGGACTGGTTCGGGCCACCCTTCTCCCCGTCGCTTGCCCGCGGCGTGCTCCATGCCGCCGCCACCATCTGCTCGTTCAGCGGCCTCGCGTTCCGCGCGTGCGTCGCCTCGCTCGCCTCGTCGCTGCGCCAGTCCCGCGCGGTCGGGGTGGCCCATGCGCCGAAGGCCACCAGTTCCGTCGTCAGCGTCGCACCGCAGTTCGCCTTCATCCAGGCGCCCTGGCTCGAAGGATCGGCCACCGGCGCCGCTGTCTCGTAGCCCTGGAAATGATCGCAGGCGCGTGGCGTGCTCCAAGGAGACACCGCACCAGAACAGCCGCTCGCGCCGGTGCGGCGCGGCGACGCCTGCAGCCGGCAGATCGGCGGCCCCGCAGGCATATCCTGCGCTTTCCAGGTCAGCACGAACTCCGGCGAGCCATTCACGTCCAGCAGCGCCCGCAACCTGCTCGCCAACGACGACTGCAGGGCGGCACTCGGCGATGAGGCGGAAAAAAGCGGGCCAGAGGTGGCGCTCGTCGGCATGGCCTCGTTGGCGTCCAGCGACCGAAAGCGGCTGACACGGACATGAGCCGGTCCAGATGTCGAAGTTGTCCGGGATGCCGGCGAGGCGGCAGGCAAGCCCCCAGCCGGCGATTCCCGCGAAGAAGTGCCGCTGTCCTGGGCCACCAACGTCGTCGGGGGCGAGATCGACGATACTGCGCTGCTCGACGGTTCCGGCTGGAACAAGTCCATCTGCGATGAGGTTGCGGAGCCATCGGGCGGCATCTGGATCGACCTCGTTATAGATTGCAACCATGCACCAGCGCCTCCCGCATCGCCCGCACCCACCGCTCGGCATCCTCGCGCGTCGCGCACCAGGCCACCGCCAGCAGCCGCCGCGTTTCGACCAGCGCGCGCCAGTCGGGGCCGATGCGCTCTATGGTGGTGGTCATGCGCGCCCCCTGACCACCACGACAGCGGCCAGCGCCGCCGCCAGCACCCACGCGCCGGACGGTTCCGGGATGGGCTGCGGTGGCGGCCTCCCATGATGCCGATCCGGGGCGTGGTTCTCGTCCGCCGCGCCCCACATTGCGCCGGCAGACCCCCCGAACGGCACCCCGGCGCCGTCGCCTGCTCCGCGTGCAGGAGCCGCGAAATCGGGCCGCTGCTGCAACGCCGTCGCCGTCCAGCCGGCAGCCGCGCCCGCACCGACCGCGCCGGCACCGAGCGCGCCGAACAGCAGTGCCTTGGCCACGCAGCTTCGCACGCATGGCGCGGCATGGTGTGCGGCGTGCCGGTGGCCGCGCCAGATGCCATGCCGGCGCCGCACCCGGCGGAGGGGAGGACAGCAGGGGTCGATCATGCGCGCCCTCTCCGATCCACCGCCTCGGCCAGCCGCCGCAGCGCCGCCTCGCTGGCGCTGCGGTCGCTCATGCCGATTCCGACGTGGCACTGCGCGGCGTCCCACTCGTCCGCCGCCTGGAGCGCGGCCCGCACGGGGATTGCGATGCCGCACGCGCAGGATGGATAGCGGCAGGCCGCCGTGTTCTGGGGGCACGCCGCGCGCACGGCGGTGATGGTGCGGGCGTCAGTCATGGGCGCCCTCCATCAGCGCGCGCCACGAAACCGGCGCGACAGGTTCCACAGCCGCGGCGACCAGCGCGGCGAGATCGCGGATTTCCGCCTGCGCGTGCCCATCCGCGCGCAAGCCGCACACGCGGGCGTAGTAGGCCAGCGAGCCGGTTTCGATCCACTCGGTCATGTGCGCGAGCGGGAGGATCATGCGTGCTTGTTCGGGGGCTACGCCGTCGCGGATCATGGTGTCGTAAACAGACAAAGCATGTTCGCACATCTCCAGCATTTTGCCGCGCCAATAACGGCAATCATGGTGCTCCCCGCCGCTCCCCTGTTTCACGCTGCTTTCCGGCCGCGCGCGGATCGCGTCGGGCACGAAAAACTCCGGCGCATCGTCCACATACCGCCGCGATACCTCATTCCGCGACACTCCAACGTTCGATCGCATCCACTGCCGCGCCACAAACACCGGCGCCGCGATGCGCAACTTCACAGTGACCTGGCTAAACGGCGTCCAGTGCCTGTTGCGCGCGAGATAGCCGATAAGCCGCAAGTCGCGCTCGACAAGCGTGTGGTCGCCGTCCGCCCATGCGGATTGCCGCGCGAACGACACGCGGGCGGCATCGACAACGGACAGGTCATCGCCCATGCTGTCGAGGCGTTCCACGCGGCATGTGTTGGTGGTTTTCATGTCCGCCTCCGCATGTGCGCCAGTGCCCGCGTCAGATCGAGGCCGGCGGCGTGGACGCTGCCGCGCGTGGGCAGCGTCGCCGTGGGGGTTAGGCGGAGGACGGGGAGGGCGATCATACCTCCATGCCCTCCTGCTCCGGCAGTTCCTCGCCGGCCGGCTCCGGCAGCGCGCGGAACTTCTCGTCCACCATCGCCTGGAGGGTGGCGATCTGGTCCGCGTTCAGGCCAGCGGTCAGGTCGCGCCACCAATCCCCTTCGTTGAGCGCGGCCACATCATCGCGCGAGAAGCAACCGACCAGTTTATCGCGCAGCAGCTCGCGCTTGGTGCGCTTGCGCTCGGTCGGCGGCGGCTCGTCGAGCGTGGGGATGTCGGACGCCGGCTCGACGCGGGCCTCGATCGTCGGGCCGGCGTGCGGCGGCTCACGGTGCGGCTCGGCCGGGATGTCGCGCGCCTCCTCGGCGCTCTGCAGCCCCTTCAGCACGTCCGGGAAGGCGTCGCGCAGAGCGAAGCCGCGCGCCCGCATCTGCATCATGCGCTCGGGATACTGCTGCCACGGGCCGGGCTTGCCCCACAGGCCGGCCTTCTTGGCGTTGTCGACGCTGAACCGCCCGGTGATCGGCGAGGCGTTGGCGCGCTTGACCACGCACACGGCAACCCGCGCGTCGCCGTCGCCCTCGATATGCTCGGCCACGTCGAGGCAGCGCGGATCGCGGCGCACCAGGGCGAGCATCGCGTCGCCCCACAGCGACGGGCGACCGTTGACGACGGCGATGTTCTGGATGGCCTGCATGGGCGAGAGGCCGACCTCACTGCCCATCTGCACGGCGATCATGATGTTCTCCGGCTTGCCCTTGTAGTCGCGCGGCATCAGGTCGCTGCTGGCGGCCATCTTCGCGAACTGCACCAGTTCACCGAAGCTGTTGGGCTGCAGGACGGGGGCAAGTGCCGTGCCGCCGGGTCGGGTGATCGCGTTCATATCGGCATCTCCATTTCCGGCTCGGCCGGCTGGTTGTCGGGGTGGTTGGGGTTCGGATCAGCGACGTGCAGCCAGCCGACCCGTGCTGCGCTTTCGATTTGCAGGATGGACCAGTTCCGCACGATGGACGGGTGCATCGGCTTGTGGCGCCACATGAGCCAATGGCCCGCGTCGATCGTCACCAGCACGTCGAAGATGTCGCGCAGCGGCCGGCCAGCGACGAACTTGCGCGGGCGCGTGTTCCAACTCATGCCGCCTTTTCCTCCCGCTTGATTGCCCGAAATGTCAGCGTCGGCGCACCGCCGTTGCTCAGCGTCGCGCCGGGCACCGTGAGGCCGGCGGACAACGCCTTGTGCAGAGCGTGCTTGTCGGGCGCCGGAGGCGGCTGGCGCAGGAACTCCGCCGGCACATCACCGGTGATCAACACGCCGCGCTTCGGCTCGGACACGCTGACCGTGTGGTGCGAAATGCGGAAACCCGTCGCGCCGGTCGCGTCCATCGTCTCGGCCAGCGTGGCGCGGGCGGTGGCGGCGAGGGCCTTGGCGGCATCCTCCAGCGCCTCGGCGGCGAGCACCGTCTCGGCGGCGGCGCGCATCGCGTCGGATAGGTCGGCGTCGCCGGTCAGGCCGGCCATCGGGCCGCGCAGGGCGTTGATGGCCGCGATCACCGCCGGCTTGCACGCGGCGATGCGCGTCACCAGCCCGTCGCGGGCTTCGTCGGCGCCGGTCACGCCACCCTCCGCGCGTCGTCGCGCTCCATGCGCTCGGCCTCGTCCATCAGCCGCCGCACCTCCGCGCGGGCCTCGTCGGGCGGCAGCGTCTCGTCGTGCATCACGCGCACGGCGGCGGCGCGCAGGGTGTGGGGGGTCATGCTGCGGCCCTCCGCTCATCCTGCCGATCCCGAAGCAAATCCATCTGCCGGTCGGCTTCGCTGTATCCGTCGCGCGCGGCAATAGCGTCGGTGAACGTGTCGATCGCGTTTGTCAGGTGCGTGTGAGCATCGGCCGCCTCATCATCGCCGGGCACGCGGCCCCATGCGCGGCAGACGCGCTCCATGCGCTCGCACAGGGCGCGCATGTCACGCAGGATGTGTTCGGGGTAGTCATGGAGGTGCGCGCTCATCGCGCACCCGCCGCGTTCAGCATGCCGACCGCCAGTGTCACGCGCCCGATCAGCGAGCGCAGGTCGTCGTCCACGTCGTCCAGCGCGCGCTCGGCTGCCGCAACGCCGGTGCTGCGCGCGAGCAGCGTTTGCGCAGCCTGCAGATGCGCCAGCGCATGGGCCTTGTCGCGCAAGGCCAGCATCGGCCGCGCGGTGTTCAGCGGCGCAGGCTCGGTGTCCGGCGCGTCCAGCATCGCCAGCGCGGCGGCCTCGAAACCGCGCGCGTCGGGGTTGCTCGGGAGAAGCTTGAGCATGTCAGTTTCCTCGATTGTAGGTCAGCATTACGGACAGCAATCCGTTAGCGATGCGATGCAGTTCGGCACGGAGCTTTCCGGGCAGATCGAGCCGGCTGGCGAGCGCGCGGATGTCGTCGTGCGCGCGGGCAATTACCGGCAGCAGGGGAACGGTTGCAGATCGGCTCATCACATTTCGCCGCGCATGGGGCGAAACGAATCCGCGCTAGTGGCGGATTGCCGCCAAGTCGCGTTCACGCGCGCGGCGGTGCTGCAACAACTAACAGAAAATTTAGTTTCCGGCCCCGGAACATCGGTGCAACGCTCGCGATCGTGTGAGCGCGGCAATCCCGCCGGCAAGCTGGGGAGGAGAGCGTGGGACGACATCGGGTGCCTCCAGCGGATGGAGGCCACAATACCGCATTATGCGATAACGTCAACCGCCGATTATCGGCGAACCCGATTTTTTATGAGCGCGTCCAGCCCCTGGCGGAGTTCCAGCCGCTCCGCCTCGATGGCCCGGTCGATCCGATCCCGAGCCTCCAGGTTGTCGGTCGCGTCCTGCGCAGCCTGGGCGATGCGGGTCGCCAGTTGGACGGTCAGCAGCGCATCCGCGTCCAGTCCCTCGTCCGCCAGCATGCGGGCGACGGCGACGAGCGCGCGACTGAAATGCCGGTCCTGTTTTTGTCCTTCGGTGAGACGGAGCGCGTTGGCGTCGCCATCGTGTGGCTCGCGGGTGCCAATCCCGAACGCCAGCCAGGCAGGGCTGACGCCCAGGACGCGCGCCAGGCGTCCCCAGCCGTCGATATTTGGTTCGGACCGGCCGCGCTCATAGTCTGAGACGACGGACTGCGATTGCCCGTACGCTTCGGCCAGCGCTGCCTGCGTCAGGCCGCGAGCCGTGCGCGCATCGACCAGCCGCTGCGCCCAGCTTGGCGGCGGCGGCTGGTTGGGGATGTTTTTGCGCGGCCGGGCCATGGCGTCCCTCGATATCGCGGATTGCGGTTGACGGATATCGGCAAAATGCGGTAACGCTGTTATCGCAATGGCCGATAGCCCGAACCCAGTTGAGCGTCTGGTGGCCCGTTTCGGGAGCCAGAACCGCATGGCGACCCTCATAGGCGCGCGGCAATCCGAAGTCTGGCGGTGGATCAAACAAGGTCGCGTCCCCTCTAGCCGGATTCCGGCGGTCATCGCTGCCGGCGCAATGCTGGAGCCGCCCGTTACGGCGGCCGATTTTTTCCCGCCGAGCGGAGGCGCCCCGTCATGACCATCCCCGACCTTCTCATCGGCTGGTGCGTCGTCGCGCTCGTGGCGGCGCTGCTGTGGTCCGCCGCGCTGCGGCATATCGGGGACGGCGAGTGACGGTGGGCGACGCGGTGCTGCTCGACGGCGCATGGCGCTACATCCAGGGAGACCACAATGCCGGCATACGCTGATCTGGTGCGGGACGAAGTAATCGACGGGCTGCGGCTGACTCTGCGGCAGGTGGCGATCATTGAGGCCGCCGAGCCGTGCGACATCGCTCTCGGCGCCATCGCGGAATCGCTCCGCATGAACAAGCCCGACGTGACGCGCAATGTGGACAAACTGGTCAAGCACGGTGTCGTCCGGCGCGAGCCGCACCCCACCGACCGCCGCGTGTGCATGGTGCGCGTGACCGACGCCGGCCGCGTTCTCTATCGGCGCATCGCTGACTGACCATGCTCACTCGCCCCGCCACCAGCGCGCCCATGTTGGCCGCTCGTGCGGCGGGATCGCGCGTGCCAGCCAATCCGGTATCACCACCCCGCCGTCGCGTGGACACCCCTCTGCGGGCTGCGCGGCGCTTACCAGACGACCGTCGCCTCCCCGGCCGGACGCGGGCACTTGGCGCTCCGCCTGCTGCGCATCGGCGCGCGGCGGGGCGCCTTTTTTATTGCCTCCGACACGACAAACCCCGTCGCCGCTCAATCCTGCCAGGGACGCGGCTACGGGGCTGGTGTCTCTCTCTTCGTCGCTCGTGTTGGTCGTGTCGGTCAGGCGCGGCCTCCATCCGTGTGTCTGTCTCCGTGGCACAAACCATAGGAGATAACCAATGAGTGCGACAACGAATCAATGGGCGACGAATGTAGCCGATCCGGTAACAGCGGTGTGCGCCGCGATTCGCCACGCCACGGAGGGCTACGGCGGTGTGATGCGGCTGGCCCATAGCTCGGGCATCCCAGCCGCGACCATCAAGGCATACCGGGCCGGAACGCGCGAACCGTCCGCCACCGCGTATCTGCGGCTCAAGGCCGCAAACGATCAGCTTGCCCAAGAACTGAACGCGCTTGAGGAGGCGTTACGCCAGTGCCGAGAACTGCCAGGATAGCCGCAGCCGACGATGCCGACGCAGACCAGATCGCCCGATCGCAGCGTCTCGTAGAGGAAACGCGCCGCCAACTGTCGGCGGCGACGACTGAAATCAAGCGGCTGATCGCGCAGGTGCAGGATTTGCACGATGCGCTGATCGAGGCGCGCGCGCAAAGCCGGCTGCTGTCCGCGCTGCTCGCGCTGATCCCGGCGGACGTGATGCGCCGGGTGGCAGACAAACTCGACGCACAGAACGCCGCGACGCTGGAGGCCGAACGCATGGCCTCGCTCGCGGAGATGCCGGGGCCGCGGACATGAGTAGCACCGCCGAAACCCCCGCCGCCCGCGACCGCCGCGTGGTGGAGCGCGTGCACGTGCTGATGGCCGCGTACAACATGCGCGCCCGCGATGCATGGGCGCTCGCGCTGGCGGGGGAGGAGGCGTGATGCGCGTCGAACAGATTGGGGATGCGACGCTGTATTGCGGGGATGCGCTGGAGATCATTCCTGCGCTGCGTGAGATCGATCTAGTCGTCACTGATCCGCCCTACATGGTGAACACGAAATCGGATGGGATGGGGAAACTCAGCCCGTGGGCCGACATCTGTAACGGCGCGCTTTGGTTCCGCGAGTGGTTCGGCATGACACGCCGCGCGCTGAAGTCGGACGGTGCCATGTGGACATTCCTGAATTGGCGTTCCGTGGCAACCTACCAGAAAGCATCTTGCGATCTCGGTTGGCCGATCGAAAGCATGCTGGTGTGGGACAAGGAATGGATCGGCCCCGGCGGTGATCGTGGCTTGCGACCATCCTATGAACTTTCGGCACTGTTCCCGCGCGAGGATTTTCACATCCCCAATCGCGGCTTGCCGGATATCCAGCGCGCGAAATGGTCGGCCATTAAACCAAACGGCCACCCTGCCGAAAAGCCAGAAACACTGATGCGATGGCTGATTTTGGAGTGTTCGCAGGAGGACGCTTTCGTGGCGGACTGGTTTATGGGGTCAGGCACGACCGGAGCCGCGGCAATCAGTACAGGGCGTCGTTTCATCGGCATTGAGCAAGACGAACGCTGGTTCAACATCGCCTGCCGCCGCATCGAGGCCGCGCAGCGGCAGACCGACATGTTCGTGCAGCAAGCGCCGCGCGCCGAGCAGCAGGCGATGCCGCTATGACCGCTGTCCGCTGGACCGCCGCCGAGGACGCCACGCTGCGCCGCATGTGGGCGGCCGGTGCGACGCACGAGCAAATCGGCGTCTCTCTCGGGCGATCCGCGTACAGCGTCGAGAGGCGTGCGAACCGGATGCGGCTGGGGAAGCGCGGGCAATCGCATCTGCGCGTCAGTGTCGATGCCGAGCGGCTCGTGTCGCTGCTGCAGGTGGCGCCGCGCATCCCCTACGCGCGGATCGCCGAGCAACTCGGCTGCTCGCTCACGACCGTGCATCGCCGCGCCGCGGAGATCGGCATGGCGCGGCACATCAACCCGGATCGCGCGCCGATGCTCGCGCGGCAGATGCGGCACCCGGCATGACCCACACGGACGCCCTGATCGCAGCCGCCTACGCCGCCGCCCCGCGTGACGCGGCACTCGCCGCAGCGGTGGCCGAGCACCAGCGCATTGAGGCCCTGATGGCGGCGCTGATCGCGCCGACGCGGCCGGTGTCGGTCGTGGGACCGCGCGGTCGCGCGAAAATCTCCGCGAAGGAAGCAGCGATGCTGCGCACGTTGGCGGCGGCATCGCCTGGCCTCGTGACGCGCGGCGACTTGCAGGCCGCCGTGTGGCCCGAGGTGCGCGAGATCGGCCACACGATCGAGGCCCACATGTACCGGCTGAGGATTGCGCTCCAGGTCGCGCACGCCCCCGCACGGATCGTTACCCATGCCGCGTGGTCGCTGGTGTGGGGTCGAGAGGCCGGCGCTTCGTCGTAGCGTCGGCGAAAACAGAAAGGAGATTGTCTTGCCCAAGGAACTGAGGATTTCGGGCCGTCTGGTGCTGCCCGATGCGTTGTTCGAGCAGGCCGAGATTATGGCCCGCGTGCGGCCCGCGCTCGATGCGCTGCGGGACGCGCTGGCGGAGGTGCATGCGGATGCCACGGTCGAGGCGTCGCTGGTCACGCCGCGTGCCGCGGCGGACGACGCCCCGAGGCCGCGGCGGGAGCGCAAGGCGTCGTGACCCCGGCCGAAGCCCTGGCCGTCCAAGGCCAGCGACCGCGCCTGCCGCCGAACTGGGGCGCGTCGCTGCTGGGCGGTGTCGTCGTGGCGCCGCGGCCGGCCGTGATGTCGTCCGACGCTGCCAACGCGGACAGTCCCGCGCTGACGCTCGCCGAGCGGACGCTGCGGCTGCTGCGGCGCATGGCGATCGCCGGGATACCGCTGCCGGCGAGCAACCTGGCGCTGTGCCAGATGCTCGATCACACGCTTTCGAATCCGCGCGAGTCGATGAAGTACGCGTTGAAGGCGCTCGACAACCGCGGCGCGATCCTGTGCGGGTACGAGGCGGACGGGCGGCGGTACATCGTCGTCACGGACACCGGGCACCGGGTCGAGGAGGCGCGGCGGTGATTCTCCCCGGCCGCGTCTGCAGCGTCTGCGGAGACGCCGATGTGTTCGCGGTGCGGCCGGGGCGCGAGCCGGCGGTTTGCTGGTGCGAACGGTGCTGGGTCCGCGCGTTCCGGGAGACGGTCGCGTGATCCCGTCCCTGCGCCCGTATCAGGACGCGCTCGTCACCGATATCCGGGCTGCGTTCGCGCGGCAACGGAGGGTGCTGGCGGTCGCGTCCACGGGCGCGGGGAAAACCGTGACGTTCGCCTATATCGCTGCGTCCGCCGCCGCCAAGGGTAGCCGCGTCACGATCGTTGCGCACCGTGACGAGATCGTCAGCCAGATCAGCCGCGCACTGGACGCTTTCGGCGTCCGTCACGGGCGCATCCAGCCGGGGCACCCGATGACGGACGACGGGGTGCAGGTCGCCATGATCGCGACGCTTGGCCGGCGGCTGGATCGGGTGCCGGAGCCGAACTTGCTGGTGGTGGACGAGGCGCACCACGGCATCTCGCCGACCTACGTTGCCGTGTTCACGGCCTGGCAGCGGGCGCGCATTCTCGGCGTGACGGCGACGCCGGAGCGGCTCGACGGGCGCGGCCTGGGCGACGTGTTCGACGTGCTGGTCGAGGCGCCGCCGATGGCGGATCTGATCCGCGGCGGATGGCTTGCGGCATATGACTACCTCGCGCCACCGGAGCGGATGGACCTGAGCGGCGTCAAAACCCGGCTCGGCGACTACGCCATCGACGACCTCGCCGCCGCACTCGACCGCGCCACGATTACGGGCGACGCCATCGGGCATTATCGCCGATTCCTCGGCGGTCGCCCGGCGATCTGCTTCGCCGTGACCGTGGCGCACGCCGAACACGTAGCCGAGCAGTTCAACGCCGCCGGCTACCGCGCCGCTTCGGTAGACGGCAGCATGACGAAGCAGGAACGCGGCGAGCGGCTCGCGTCCATCGGCGATGGCCGGCTCCAGGTGCTGACATCCTGCGAACTGATCAGCGAGGGCGTGGACGTTCCCGTCGTGGCCGGCGCGATCCTGCTGCGGCCTACCAAGTCGCTCGCGACCTACTTGCAGCAGGTTGGCCGCGTGCTGCGGCCGAAGCCGGATGGCAGCCGGGCGGTGATCCTAGATCACGTCGGGAACGTCCACCGCCACGGTCTCCCCGACACACCCCGCGTCTGGACGCTGGACAGCAAGCCGAAGCGCGACCGCGTGCCGACGCAGCGGTGTGATGTCTGCTATCGCGTGTTCGTCACCGATCCTGGCTGGCGCAACGGCCAGACGTGCAATGAGACCGCGCCGGGGCCGGATTGCATCCTTGCGTTGGAGCCTGCGGCCGAGCCGGCAGAGCGCGAGTTGCCCGAAGTGGTGGACGGCGAGCTTGTTGCCGTGGCCGCGCCGCCGGCCGTCGCCGCGGCGGTCGAATGGGCGCCCGGCATCGACATTCGCACGGCGTCGGGCGATGCGTGGAAGCGGCTGTTGCGTCTCGCAGACACGCGTGAACGGCTCGCCGAGATCGCGCGCATTCGCGGGTTCAAGCGCGGGTGGGTGCATTTCGTGGAGCAGCAGCGCGCGGGACGGCGCGGGCCGTCGATCGCGTTCGCGCCGACCCCCGAGCCGCCGCGCTCGGCGCCCGTTTCGGCAGCCGCGGCGCGTGACGAAATCGACGAACTGGCGGAGGTTCTGGCGCTGTGAACGTTACTGCGCGCCTCTACGGAATTTCCGTGCCGCTGCAGATCGACATCGGCGACGATGGCGCGATCCGGAGCGTCTCGGCGCCGAACGCCCAGCCGACCTATCAGCGCATGGTCGATGCCGTGTGGCGCCAAGCTACGGACGGCAAGTCGCTGGTCGATATGCTGCACCGGAATATCGAAATGGGCGATCTGCTGCGGTTCCTGCTGGATGTCGAGGAACAGCAGCGAGCGGCGAAGAAGCGGGAGGCCGCATGAGCGAGCAGGACATCCAGTCTGCGGTCCTGGCTGCTGTCACGGCGGTTCCTGGCTGTCTAGCGTGGCGCGCGAACTCGGGACTGGCGGTCACGGCTGCACGCAGCATCATCCGCGCCAACGTTCCAGGCTGCGCGGACATCCTCGCCTGCTACCGTGGGCGCTTCATCGCCATCGAGGTGAAAACCGAACGCGGGCGGCAATCGCAGCAGCAGCGCCGATTCCAGGCGGCGGTCGAGCGCGCGGGCGGCTTGTATGTGCTGGCGCGCTCGCCGGCCGATGCGCTGGCGGCGCTGGCATGAGCGACCGCACCGCCCTCGTCCGCGCAGCCGAACGGCTCGGCCAGTTCGTTGCCGCCGGGCTGCTGGATTTTCCCGAAGCCGACGCAGCCATCATGCGCCGCGCGGCCGAACTCACAACCGACGCCGAGACACTGGCGCAATACGAGTCCACCCTCGCCGCCGCGATCAGCCGCGCCGCCACTGATCATGAGCTTGCCATCGCCAAGCGCATCCGCGGATCCATCGCGCCGCTGATCGCGTGCCGCGCCTGCACCGCCGCGATACTCGCGCAGGCGCGGCACAGCAACAACCGCGCCGGGCGGCTCAATGCGATCCCGGACGCGGAGGTCGCCGATCTGGTCAAGTCGGAACTCACCGCCGCCGTCGCGCGGCTGAAAGCGCAGCGCCGTGCGTGACAGCCCCGAAATTCCGGAGTGGGAAGACGAAATCCCGGAGCATGATATCCACGACGATGCGCCGCTGCCGGAGGAAGGTATCGTGCCGCTCGGCCACGACCGCGGGACGTTCTTCTACCTCAGTCGCGCCGCCCGTCAGGTGTTCGCGCTCCCGGCGCAGCAGCACACCAAATCGCATTTCCTGGCGATGGCGTCGCTCCCGCACTATTGGGCGCGTACCCAGTTCATCGGCGAGAAAGGCAAAATCGACTGGGACGCCGCCGCCGATCACCTGATGCGCTCCTGCCGCGACATCGGCATCTACGACCCGGAGCGTATCCGCGGGCGCGGCGCCTGGCATGACGACGGCCGGGCCGTGCTGCATCTCGGTGACAGGCTGATCGTGGACGGAATCCCGGTGCCGTCGCTCACGCTCCCCGGCAGTCGGCACGTCTATGAGGCCGGCTTGCCGATGCTGCGCGATATCCCGGCCCCGCTCCCGAGCGCGGACGCGCACCGCCTGGTGAAAATCTGCGCGTCGCTGAATTGGGAAAAACCGATCCACGGCACGTTGCTCGCCGGTTTCCTTGCCGTCGCGCCGATCTGCGGCGGCCTCGCGTGGCGTCCGTCGATCTGGCTCACCGGCCGCAGTGGATCCGGGAAAACGTTTGTTTACGAAAACATCATCGCCGCGTGCCTGCGAGGCTATGCGCTGTTCGTCCAGAGCAAAACCAGCGAGGCCGGCATTCGCCAGCGCCTCGCCAGCGATGCGCGGCCGGTGGCGTTCGATGAGGCCGAGGCCGAGGACACCGCATCACAGCAGCGCATACAGGCCGTGCTCGACCTGATCCGCCAGTCCGCCAGCGAGTCCGGCGGCGAGATCGTCAAGGGCAGTGCGAACCAGTCCGGCGCGCGCAGCTACCGCATCCGGTCGTCGTTCGCGCTCGTGTCGATCAACGTGTCGCTCCAGCATGCCGCCGACGAGTCGCGTATTTCGGTCCTGACGCTGCGCCCCTCGGACGGCACGCATGCCGCCGCCGAGCGGTTTGCCGCGCTCAATGCCGAGGTGCAATCGACGCTCACGCCCGCGTTCGCCGCGTCGCTGATCGCGCGCTCGGCCCGGCTGCTCCCGACCATCCGCGCCAACGCCGAGACGTTCGCGCATGCCGTCGCGCTCCGGCTCGGCTCCCGGCGCGCGGGCGACCAGCTTGGCGCGCTGCTGGCCGGTGCCTATTCGCTGCACAGTGACGGCCGCATCACGCCCGAGCAGGCGGCCGATTACGTCGCGCGCCAGGCATGGGACGCCACCACGGCCGAGACCGAGCCGGACGAGACGCGGCTGCTCGCGCACCTGACGCAGCACCGCCTGCGGGTCGCTTGGGGCAATGGTGGTGCCACAGAAGCCACGGTGGGGGCGCTGATCGAGGCCGCGCTCGGGCGCGACGAGCGCATCCCGGCCGATGCCGCGGAGCGCACGCTGCGGGAGACCGGGATGCGCACCGATCCGGGCGGGTTGTTCGTCAGCAACACGCACCCGGCGCTGGCGGCGATCCTGAAGGGAACGCCCTGGCATGCGCAATGGGGGCGGGCGCTCGTGCGGCTGCCGGGGGCGGAATGGACCAAGAAGCCGCTGAAGTTCGCGTTCGCGCACGTCGCCAAGCCGGTGTTCATCCCCATGAGCGCGATCGACCCAGCAGCCGGGTAACCGCCCCCGGTAACTCAGCCGACGCCGTCCAGGTAACCACGCCCGGTGACCATCCCTCAACGGAGGTGGTCACCGGGCGTTTTTGCGCGCCACGGCGCCGCAGATTTCGCAAACTTGCAGTCTGCATCTATGGTAACCGCTGGTTACCTACAGGTTACCGGCCGGGTTACCCCTCGGTTACCCCCTATAATATAATAAAATCAATCATTTAAGATATATATATAGAGGTAGGTAACCGCGCATTCGCCTATGCATGTGTTCGTGTGAGAGGGGCATCTCTCCCATAGGGGCTATCTGAGCAGAAAATCGGTTACCAAGTTACCTCGTTGATTTCATTGAGGGTTCCCGGTAACCAGGTAACCAATCGGCCGGAGAGGCGCATGCAACTGCGGTTTTTGATGGTTACCACCCCCTCCCAAACCCGCGCGCGCGGCCTATTCGATAGGTGAGCCGCCCGACCTATCTGATCCGTCGATTTGCCCCGCGCGGCGCGTAGGAGCGTCGCTAGCGGGTGCGTGGCGCTTGCGGGTGCGGATGGTGCGGCCGAGGTGCTGCGGCCGTCCTGGCGCGGCTGTGGGGAGGGGCGCGGCGCATTCCGGAATACCCTGGGGTTTCCCGGAAGGTTGGCCCGGCATCGCGCTAGCCGGCTAGCGCGATGCGGCGGCGGGGGTATGGCGGAGTGTGTCTCCGCCAGCCTCGCGCGCGGAACGGCGGATATCTGCCGTTGGTTCCGCGTCCGTCGCGAGCTACCCCCAAACCTACCCCCAACGGCGCGCGCGATAGGCACGAAAAACCCCGCCGGAGCGGGGTTGATCGGGGCGCGGCGGGTGTGGGGTGGTCAGGCGCCCACGCCATCCCGGATCGAGACGGATCGGTCGAGCGCGGCCGTGTATGCGGCCTCGATCTCCTGCTCACGAGCTGCGTGCGCGGCCCACGCCGCAGCGCGGGCGGCATGGGCTTTCGTGCCGCGCCGGGCCGAATGCGGGAGTGTGCCGATCTGCACGCTGAACCGCTGCGCCTCGACGGCGAGGTCGGCGCGATACTGCGTGATGGCTGCCCGCATGGCGTCGCGGCAGGCGCGGTAGCTGTCGGGCGCGTCGTCCATGGCGCTCAGAACCGCCCGAACAGCCGCTCGCACTCGGCGTCGGCGGCCTCGACGTTGGCGCGCAGGGTGGCGATCGGCGCCGCGGCGCGCTCCGGGTAGGCCAGCGCGTAGTCGAGGCTGGCGCGGGCGGCCTGGAGGCGTTCCTTGGCGGCGAGGAAGCGGGCGGTCTTGGTCATGGCGGGGTCTCCGGTTGCCGGGGCGCGCTGGCCCCGGCGGTGTGGGTTAGGCGGCGCAGACGCGATAGCCGCCGGCACGACGCGGGCGCAGGACGTATCCGAAATCCGCCAGCCGCGTCACGTCGATGCGCTCGCCTTGCTCGGCGCTCAGGATGTCGCCCTCACACACGTCGCGCGCCCACGGGAACCGCATCGGATCGTTGATCTTGCCCCAGTTCGTCATCGTCTCACCCTCCTCTGTGGCGCCAGGCGCCGTTTCGATGGGCAGACCATACGATCCGATACGTTCGGATGGAAGCGCACGTTACGCATGGTGGCCATGCACGAAACGCACGTGACGGATCATTCGTGACGTGCGATACCTGCCTCACCGAACGGCGCGGTGCCGGGCGGCAAACGGAGGATGAGGCGATGACCACCATTCAGGCAGCCGGCTACATCGTGACCAACAACGAAGCGATCTGGGGCACAGGCAAGACCGCCGATGAGGCGTGGGCCGATTTCCTGCGCGGCATGTCTGAAGCGCGGGTGACGGTCCTGCTGCCGTCCGAGGATATGCCGGAGGAGGGTGGCAGCTACACGCGCGCGGACGACTACCAGATCAAGCCCGCCACCACCGCGCTGCTGGCGGAGATCGAGGGGAAGGGCGGTAACATCGGCTGGCGCATGCGCGGCGGCGTTGCCTGCACCCGCGACGAGGCGGAGGCATAATGCCCACCCCACGACGCTACCCTGACCGCACGATGACCGGCGCGGAGCGGGCCAAGCTGTCCCGCGCCCGCCTCTCCGCACGCCTCGCCCGCTACGAGACCGCCCTCGCGCACATCGCCACCACCACCACCGACCCCGCCGCGCGCGAGGCGGCGCGCGAGGCGCTGGCGGACGCACCTCCACCGTAACGGCCCCGTTACCGCCGGTAACGGCTCCGGAACTTCCCCGGCGCGCTGCGGGTGCGGCATGCCGGGGCTATGCCGCTCCCCCCGCTCCCCGCTGCCTGGACCCCGATCGCCACTCGTGACGCACCCGCCAGATTCGTCGCGTTCGGCATCCTGTGGCGCTACGCGGACGGCTGGGACCAGGCCACCATCGACGACCTCCGCGACGCCGGCGTGCTCCTGACCGCGCAGCGGCGCGGTGCTGATGGCGTGATGGTGCTGCTGGCCCGCGCCGCGCGCCATGCCTCCCCGGTGCCGCGCGGGGTGCTGCGCCGCGGCCTGAGCGATGCCGGGCGCGACCTGCAGCGGGTGGCGGCATGAGCGCGCTCGACGCCGCGTTCGCCGTCGTCGTGGGCGAGGAAGGCGGTTACGGCGCGGACCCGCGCGACCCCGGCAACTGGACCGGCGGCCAGGTCGGCGCGGGCGTGCTGCGGGGGACGAAGTTCGGCATCTCGGCTGCGGCCTATCCGACGCTCGACATCGAGGCGCTGACGCTCGCCGACGCGCAGGCGATCTACCGCCGCGACTATTGGGACCGCGTGGCCGGCGACGACCTGCCGCCGCCGGTCGCGCTGCTGACCTTCGACGCGGCGGTGAACCAGGGGCCGGAGCGGGCCGCGCGCTGGCTGCAACTGGCCGCTGGCGTCGCGGCGGACGGGATCATCGGCCCTGAGACGCTCGCCGCGGTGCATGCCGCCGACGTGCTCGACCTGCTCGCCGGGATCGCATGGGAGCGCGACTGCGCGTACCACGCCGCCGCGGACTGGACGGTCTACGGGCACGGCTGGGTGCGCCGGCTCGCGCAGGTGCTGGCGCTGGCGTGCGTGTACGACGATCCGGGCGGTGCGCCGTATCTGCTGCACCCGGGGCGGGTGGGATGACCTATCACGCCCTCGCCGCTCTCTGTGCCGCGTCCTACGGCACGCCGTGGGCATGGAGCGTCGCGGATGTGCATGCGCGCCGCGACGGCAACGTGGTGGCGATCCCCGGCACCGATCCCGAGTGCCTCGCGGACTGGCTGCGCGACCTCGACGCGGTCCCGGTGTGGGACCGGAAGATCGGCTACGTGCACCAGGGTTTCCGCGACGGTGCGCTGCTGATCCTGCCGTGGCTGCGCGGGATCGACCGGCCGTTGACGCTCACCGGGCACAGCATGGGCGGCGCGATTGCGATCCTCGCCGCGGCGTATCTGCGCGCGGGCGGTGTCCCGGTCGCCGGGGTGGTGACGTTCGGTGCGCCGCGGGCCGGTGGTGCGCTGGTGCAGCACCTTCTGTCCGCCGTGCCGGTGCGGCAATTCCGGCACGCGGGCGATCCGGTGCCCGACGTGCCGTGCCTGCCGGGGGTACTCGAGCACGTCGTCGCGCTCACCGAGATCGGCGCGGCGTCGCTCGACCCGCTCGCGGATCATGCCATCGCCGGCTACGTGGCCGCGCTCGCGCCGGTGGAGGTCGCGTGACCCCGCATGAGGAATGGTTCCCGGCACCGGACGAGCCCGAGTTCCGGCCGGTCGTTCTGCTCGCCGCCGCGCTCGCCGCGTGCGGCGTCGCGCTGCTGTTGTCCGTCATCTGGAGGGTCTTGCTATGAGCCTGTCCGATCTGCTGGCCGCGGTCGATCACGCCGCCGGCCTTGTCTACCACGAGATTGTCACCGTCGAGTCCGACGTGACGCAGTGGACCGCCGCGCACCCGCAGGTGCAGCCGCTGGTTGCCGCCGGCACCGCGTACCTGGGACAGTTGCTCCAGGCGTCCGGCATTCCGGCGAGCGAGTTCCTGACCGGCGGGACGGCGCTGCTCGCCGCGCTTAAGGCGATGGCGGCGGCCGATCCGACCGTGCAGAGCGGCGGCGTGCGGCATGTCGCGACGCCCGCGCCTGCCGCGCCGATCGCGCCGGCCGACGCCGTGCATGCCGTGGCCGAGGCGGTGGGGGCGCCGGCATGACCCGCCCCATCACCATCGGCGCCGCGCTGCTCGGCCTGGCCGCGTGCGCGCAGCCCGCGCAGACCACGGTCGCGCAGGTCGCCGTCGCGCTCACGGCGGCGGATCAGGTCGCGCTGCAATACGTCGATCTGCCGCGCTGTCCGGCTGCTGGCGCGTGCAGCGATCCGGCGACCGTCGCGCGGATCAAGGACGCCGCCGCGAAGGCGTACGGTGCCGTCAAGGCGGCCGAGGCGTCCGGCGCGCAGGGCGATATCACGCTCGCCGTGTCGGCGGTGGGCGCGCTGTCTGCTGTCATCCCGGCCACGAAGTAGGAGGCGCGCATGCTGTCCCTGACCCCGCTGGTGCTGCAGCTTGTCGCGCTCGGCATCAAGGTGCTGCCCGAGATCATCGCCGCGGCGCAGGCCGAGATCGCGCTGCTCAACGCCAAGGCCGCGCCGACGCCCGAGCAGCAGGCCGCGATCGACGCGGCGCTGGCGCAGGCGAACGCGGCGCTGCAGGCGGCGTGAGCGCGGGTTGCCGCATCGGGCGCGTGCGCATGAAGGCCGGCGGCGCGGATGTGCGCCTGCTGGTGACGCCGCACACGTCGGTAGCCGGGCGTACGCTGCGGGCGTTCGTGGCCGACGTGTTGCGCGATGCGCCGCCCGACGCCGTTGCCTGCGTGGCGTGGTGGCGTGATCCGGATGGGGGCGGCGAATGCTGGCGATCCGTCGCGCTGAAAACGGACCACCCGGATTTCCCGTACGCGCTGCTGCCGGACATGGCGCGGACGGAGTTGCGTCGCTCGATGTATCGGATGGACGCCGAGGATCGGATCATGCGCACGCTCGGCTACGTGCGCGACGATCCGGACCCGGCGGCATGACTTTGCGGTGGCCGACTCCTCCCAGCCCGCGCCATCGGGCTGCGACGGCCGCGCTCCCTACCCGCCTGGCCCGCGAGAAGTCACCTCCGGGCGGCATGGGCAAACCCGATCGGCCGAAAATTTCACGGGTAAGCGCGGTCATTGGCATCGACAACGACATGGAGCGCGGATGAACGCGATGTCCCATCCCCGGCGCCTGCTCCCCGAGCCACCCGACGCGACGCCCGCGGCCGTTCTGCGCGCGCGCGGTGCGGTCCAGCGCGCGGAGTGGGATGACCCCGCCGACACCAACGACCGCGCGCGCAAGCCGTGGCAGGTCGCCGGCTGGCGTCGGCGCGATCCGGTGCGCGACCTGTTCGCGGCCCGCAGCCTGGAGCGCGACGCGGCGGATCGGCTGCGGCGGGACGTGGATATTGCGAGCGGGCTGCGCGGGGCCGAGCGGGATGGCGTGGGGAGCGGCGGTGGTTTCGCCACGCCGACCGATGCGATGCTCGACGCGGTGGCGCGGGTGCGTGCCGCGTGTCGCGCGCTCACGGCGGAGGAGGTCGATGCCGTGTCGTGGGTGGTGGTCGAGGGCGCGTCGCTGGAGAGCTACGAGGTGCGCATGCGCCTGGCCCACGGCACGGCCGAGAAGCGGGTGCGCGGGGCGATGCTGTCGCTGGCGAACCACTACCAAATCGCGCCGCGGCGGGGGTTCGCTGCATTTCGCAGTTGACACGGCGCGGGGGCTGTCAATAGGGTTCCGGACTATGCGGCGAGAGTCGCGCCAGGGCACCCGGATAGGTGCCCTTTTTCGTTTCCGCCCTTGCAGGAGCATCCTCCGATGAAGGACCACAAGTCCGACATGCGCGGTCCCGCGCCGAAGTCGAAGCCGGTGATGAACGCCGGCCGGGACACCAGCCGGCCGGAAGCCAAGAGCGCGCATCCGATCAAGTCGTCTGCGCCGTCCGACCCGCACACGCTCGGCCGCGTCAAGAGCGGCGAGTATCTGAAGTAAGCTGCCGATGGCGTCGAAGCCTGGCCGCCCGGCGACGGGCGGCACGCGCAAGGGCAACGGGGCCGGTTGGGGTGGCGCGGCGAAGGGCGGCGCTGCCGGTGGTCCCGCGCAGCCGTTCGCGCCGGCCAATCCCGGCGGTGGCGGTGGTTCGCTGCCGGGCGCGGGGCGTGGGAAGCAGGCGACCGAGAAAAGCGCAGCCCGAACTGCGACCCGTGAGCAGATGATGGGCGTCTACGTCGAGGTTGCGCTCGATCCCAATCAGCCTGGTATGACGCGCATCTCCGCAGCGGAGAAGTGGCAGGACCGCACCGAAGGAAAGCCGAAATCCACCGCGAATGTCACGCTGAACAAGAATGTCAGAGACCTCAGCACCGACGAAATTCTTGCCGCGCTCGCTGCTTCTGGAGTTGCTGGCGAGGAAGAAGGCAGCGGAGAGCCTGGCGGCGTACATTGACTATCTCGGCATCGGCATCCGGCCAGCGCGGCACCACAAGCTTCTGATCGACGCGCTGGAGGCACTGGAGCGCGGCGACATCCCGAACCTGATGGTGTGCATGCCGCCGGGGTCAGCGAAATCCACATACACCAGCGCGATTTTCCCCGCGTGGTATCTCGGCCGTAACCCGACGCGATCCGTGATCGCGGCGAGCCACACTCAGGAACTGGCGGAGCGGTTCGGGCGGCGGGTGCGCAATATGTTCTCGCTCCCCGAGCACCGCAACGTTTTCAGCGTCGGGGTGTCGGGCGACAGCTTGGCGGCGGGACGGTGGGACACAGAGCGCGGCGGAGAGTATTTCGCGGCGGGCGTTGGTGGCGCGATCACTGGGCGCCGCGCGCATCTCGGCATCATCGACGATCCGGTCAAGAGCCGCGAGGATGCGGACAGCGAGCGCGGGCGGTCGCGTGCCTGGGAATGGTACGTCAACGACTTCCTGACCCGGCTGCTGCCCGGCGCGTCGCAGATTGTCATCATGACCCGGTGGCACGAGGATGACCTCGGCGGACGCATCCTCGATCGCGAAGCAGATCGGTGGCACCTGATTGAGTTGGCGATGGAGGCGCTCCCAGGCGATCCATTGGGACGGCGGCCCGGCGAGAGGCTGTGGCCGGAGTGGTTCACCGAAGAAATGGTCGAGACGGCGAAGCGCGATCCCCGCGCATGGAATGCGCTCTATCAGCAGCGCCCGGCGGCGGAGGACGGCACGTATTTCCAGTCCGATTGGTTCCGCGAATACGATAAGGCGCCGGACAATCTGCGCACTTTCGGCGCGTCCGACTACGCGGTGACGGACGGCGCCGGGGACTACACGGAACACGGCATTTTCGGGGTCGATCCGTGGGACAATCTCTATGTTCTGGACTGGTGGCGCGGGCAGACGACTTCGGATGTGTGGATCGAGCGCAAGTGCGACCTGATCCTGAAGCACAAGCCGGCGTGCTGGTTCGGTGAGGCCGGTCCGATCCGGCGCGCGGTCGAGCCATTCCTGATGAAGCGCATGGCCGAGCGTGGCGCGTTCTGCCGCATCGAATGGCTGGCGTCGATCGCCGACAAAGAGGCGCGGGCGCGTTCGTTCCAGGCGCTGGCGTCGATGGGCAAGGTCTGGATGCCGAAGCATGCGCCGTGGAAGGCGGACTTGGTAGGGCAGATGCTGCGCTTCCCGGCCGGCAAGCACGACGATGGCGTGGACGTGTGCTCCCTGATCGGCCGCGGGATCGAGCAGATCAAGGCGCCGCGGATCGCGCGCCGCGACGCCCCGCGCCCGCGCGTCTACACCGCCGGCAGCGGCGGCGAGTCATGGATGGGAAACTGACCGATGGCGAAGCTGACGACCCGTGCGCGCAAGGCGCTGCCGAAGAAGGACTTTGCGGGGCCGGGCCGTAGCTACCCGATCCCGGACAAGAAACACGCCCGGCTGGCGAAGGCGATGGCGTCGAAGGAAGTCGATGCCGGGCGCCTGTCGCGCGGCGAGGAACGCAAGATCGACGCTCGCGCGAACCGCAAGCTGGGCAAGTCCGGCTCGGCCCGGAAGGCGAAGTGATGCCGCTCAAGCGCGGCACGTCGAAGGCGACGTTTCGGCAGAACCTGCGCGAGATGGTGCGCGCGGGGCATCCGGTGAAGCAGGCGGCGGCTGCCGCCTATCGCGAGAAACGCCAGTCCGCGGCCCACAAGGGCGCGAAACGCAGGAGCAAGTGAATGGTGCGCCGATTTTTCTATTGGGTGCTCTCTTGGTTCAGGCGCCACCCGCCGGAAGAGATTTCGACAATCACTCCGGAATTGATTACGCGCGAGACGCTCGCTCTGCTCGAAGTGAATCTCGCCCACCTCCGTCGATAGGAAACCAACATGACCAAGAAGAACCATCTGACCAAGGCGCAGGAAGCGCGCGGCGGCCGGCACGCGAACAAGGTGCTGACCGCCGAGCGCGCGGCCAAGGCGCCGGCGCTGTCCGAGAGCTTCACCGGCGGCAAGCACCACACCGGCCGCGGCGAATCCGCCAAGACGCGCAAGGCGCACGAGGCGGCTGGTGGCCGGAAGGCGAACCGCACGCTGGCGGCTGAGCGCAAGGCCGGCAAGCGCGCCTGATGCGTCGCCGCGGCTACTCCGAGCACAAGCGGTTCTCGATCACGGCCGGCGGTCTGGTCGCGCGGATCAGCGTGTTCAACGAGCACGGCCATGAGTTCTGGCGCGAGGTGGACGCGGAGGGCCGCGGCTATCGCGACCGCGTGCATGGCGCGCTGGAACTGATCGACGAGGCCATGCGCATCGGGTGCGATCCCGGCGAGGTGAGGGTGGCGGCATGACAACGTACGTTCTCGTCCAGGCCAACGCATCGCAGGCCGCGCCCGGCACCGTGCAAGGTGGCGCGGCGGGGTCGAACCTGCCGACCGGCTCACAGGCGGTGTCGGTCGCGGGCGGCGCAGGCGGCGTGCTGAGTGCCCCGCAGAACGGCGCGCTGCAATGGCTGATCACCGGCAGCGGGACCGTCGCGGCGACGCTGCAGGCGGTGGCGAGCAACGACGGCGTGAATTGGGACACGGTGGCGGCGGCGGCGAGCGTGTCGGGCACCGGCGCGGCGAGCGCGATGCAGGTCGTCACGGTGCCGGCGGCGTATTTTTCGGGCTACGTGGTGTCGATCAGCGGCACCGGGGCGTCCGCCAAGGGCACGCTGAATATCTGAGGGTCATCCGATGAAGATGCTGAAGATCGCTGCGGCGCTCGCGCTGCTGGCGCTGCCGGCGCTTGCGCTCCCGGCGCTTGCGCAGATGCCGTTCAAGACCACCCCGCAGACGAACCGGGTGGTGGTGTCCGCGGCCGGTGCGTCCACGCCGATCGCGATCAACGGCTATTCGCCGTCGCAGTTCGCGCCTGCGCTGCTGGTGAACTTCTCGTCCGGCGCGTCCGCGACGGTCGAGGTCGATGTGACCGGCGACCCGGTGGACGGCAGCGTGACGCCGGTGTGGGTGCCGTTCTCCGGGATGACCGGCCTGACCGGCTCGGCGGCGGCGACGCTCGGCGCGCTGGTGACGGGCGTGCGGCTGAACGTGACTTCGTACACCTCGGGCACGATCACGTTCGAGGTCGTCCAGGCGGGGCCGCGCTGATGCGCGCGCTGCTGGTTGCGCTGGCGCTGCTGCTGCCGGGGGCGGCATGGGCGCAGGGATCGCTTGGCCTGGGGGGTGGGGTGCCGTGCTACGCGGGATCGGGCTGCAACCTCGGCACCGGCACGCTGACGGCGCAGGGCGGCACGTTCGGGACGCTGCGCGCGACCAGCGCCGTGGCGCTCACCGGCAGCGGGACGGCGTTGAGTGTAGGGAACAACGCGGTGTTCGGCAACGCCAACACGGATTACCTGACGCTCTCCGGCGGGGCGGCGTCGGCACAGATCAGCACAGCGGGGTTGTTTAATTTTACCCTCAGCAGCACGGGGAGCGCAGGATTCGCGTTCAACGGGCCTGGTGGTCTTGGTGTAATCATTGGAAATCCGTCCTCTCCGGTAACGGGTCGGCTTAATATCAATGCTGGCGAATCAAATAATCCTATTATTTTCAATACAGGAAATTCATCAAATGCAAATCAAGGGATCGCGTTCCAGGCGGCCACTGGCGTCGGGTCGCAAATAATCTTCTCTGAGCCGACATTCACGGGCGCATTCGCAAATCCGGCCGCCAACCCCTACAACTGCAATGGCGTACCGGGGTATGTCCTGATTTGTGGCAACGGCGACCAGACCAGCGGCGGGGGCGCATACAGCCTCAACGTCGTCCACTATTTCGGAGGAGGATCGACGACAGGCGGTCGCATTGTCGTGAATTTCGCCAATATCCTTACCACCACTACCGCCAATACGGGTGCCACGTTCTACCAAGCCGGTAACTTCGACGCGGAAATGCGTGCGAATGCCGGCGGCACATCCACCGCATCACTTGGGAACAACTTTGCGTTTGCTTCTTACGCCCGCCTTGAAAACGGGGCAACGTATTTTGTTGAGAACGCCGCCGTTGAGCACGATCTCTCTATAGAGACCGGCGCATCCGCGAAGAACTTGCACGGTGTTTCCGTCATTCTTCTGTCTACGAACAGCGTTGCGCCGTCGCAGGAAGGGATCGCTTTTGCTGCCGGGCTGCAGAACGGGGGCACTCCCACACTGACCTGCGCGTTTTGCGTCGGACGCATCGACAGCGATAACCCCGTATCTGCTTCCGGGACTCTGTTCGGGTTTTTGCTGGCAACGGGCGAGAGCGCGCAGACGGTCGCGAACGGTGTTGACATCCACAATGTCAGTTTCACCGGCAACTCGTGGAACGACGGCCATGTGTCGTTCACCGGCAACGGCGACGCGCTGATGAACAGTGCCTCGGCGCTCGCCACGACGGCCACAACCGGGTTCCTGCATCTGCCGAATATGGCGGGAGCACCGACCGGAACGCCATCCGTCACAAGCCCGGCGATCGTCGTGAACACCAGCACCAACACGCTCAACATCAACATCGGCGGCAGTTGGTATCACGCCACGCTGACCGCAGGAGCCGGCTAATGCGCCCTCTCATCCTCTCCGCTCTCCTCCTCGCCCCGCTCGCCGCGCAGGCGCAGCAGAAGCCCGACATGGCACTCCTGCCGCGCGCAGCGGTCGAAGCCGCGATCCGCGACGCACAAGCCATCGCGACGCTGCACCCGGACCTCGCCACGCCGGCCGTGCAGGAGGCGTTCGGCGCGCTGGCCGCGTGCCTCGCTGACAACCCGCAGAACGGCCGCACGATGCGCCAGGGCGCCGATCAGTGCCCCGCCGTCACCGAAGCCCTCGCCGCGCAGGAGAAGGCGCTGGCGGACGCGCGGAAGCCTGCCATCAAAACCAATCCGAAGCCCTGACCCCCTGATGGTCCAAGACCCGCTCAAGCCCCGCGCCAGCCGCAAGATCGGCATGTCGCGCATTGACGCGGGCATGAACAAGCTGCCGCCGGTCGCGCCGGGGCGTCGGGCCGGCATGTCCGAGAAGGAACAGGACGCGCTGCTGGAGCGCGCGCGCAAGCGGTACAAGCTCGCCGAGGGCGCCGAAGCGGACAACCGCAGCGAGGGCCTGAAGGATCTGAAGTTCAAGGCCGGCGATCAGTGGCCGTCCGATATCGTGTCGCGGCGCCAGTTCGAGGGGCGCCCGACGCTCACGGTCAACAAAATCCCGACCTTCGTTCACCAGATCACGAACGAGCAGCGGCAGAACCGGCCGGCGATCAGTGTCAACGCGGTCGGCGAGCGCGGCGACGTGCAGGCGGCGCAGATTTTCCGCGGGCTGATCCGAGCGATTGAGCGCGAAAGCTTCGCGGACATTGCCTACGACACTGCATTCGACAACGCGGTGAGTTGCGGGTTTGGGTTCTGGCGCATCCTGACCGATCACGACCGGCCGGACAGTTTCGACCTCGACATCCGCATCCGGCGCATCCGCAACCCGTTCTCGGTCTATCTGGACCCCGCCTGCCAGGAACCGGACGGTTCCGATGCGCGGTTCGCGTTCATCTCCGAGATCGTGCCGCGCGACGAGTTCGAGGCGCGCTATCCGGACGCGCAGCCGATGGCGTGGACCGAGGGCGCGGCCGGGGACAAGCTCGCTGGCTGGGCGACCAAGGACAGCGTGCGTATCGCCGAGTATTTCGAGGTGACGCACGAGGAACGGGAACTCGTGGCGCTCGCCAACGGGCATGTTGGGTGGGAGGACGAACTCGCCGACGAGGTGCGCGTGCAGATCGCGGACGACCCCGCGTTCGTCGTGCGGCGCCGCACCTCCCGCGTGCCGAAGGTGAAGTGGTTCAAGATCACGGCCGTCGAAGTGCTCGAGCAGCGCGATTGGCCCGGCGCGTGGATTCCGATCGTGCGCGTGATCGGCGAGGAGATCGACATCGAGGGCAAGGTGAAGCTCTCCGGCGTGATCCGCTACGCCCGCGACGCGCAGCGCATGTACAACTATGCCGCAACGGCCGAGATCGAGGCGACCGCGCTCGCGCCCAAGGCCCCGTACATCATGGCCGAGGGGCAGCAGGAGGGCCACGAGGACCAGTGGCAGCAGGCGAACAGCAAGAACTTCCCGTTCCTGCTGTATCAGCCGGTGCAGCTTCCGAACGGTCAGCTTGCGCCGCCGCCGGTGCGCCAGGCGCCGGTGCCGCCGCAGGCCGCGTGGCTGCAAGTCAAGCAAGGCGCGGCGCAGGACATGATGGCGACGACCGGCATCCGGTTCGACGCCACGCTGCAGGAGCGCATGACCGACGAGTCCGGCCTCGCGGTGAAGGAACTGCGGCGGAATACCGATGTCGGGAACTACCACTACATCGACAACTTCTCCCGCGCGCTGCGGCATACGGGGGTTCTGCTGATCGACCTGATTCCGAAGGTCTATGACACCCGGCGTGTGCTGACGATCCTGCGCGAAGATGACAAAGAGGAACAGATCGTTCTTGACCCGACGCAAAAGCAGCCTGTGGCGAATCAGCGGGACGCGGTGACGGGGAAAATCCGGCGCGCGTTCAATCCGTCCGAAGGCGAATACGGGATCACGGTCACGATCGGGCCGAGCTACGCGACCAAGCGCATCGAGGCGGCCGAGCAGATGATGGCGTTCGCCCGCGCGATGCCGCAACTGGCGCAGAACGTGGCGGACCTGATCGTGAAGAACCAGGACTGGCCGGGCGCGGAGGAGTTCGCGACGCGGCTCGCCAAGATGCTGCCGCCGGGGCTGCTGACGCCCGATATGAAGGACGTTCCGCCGCAGGTGCAGGCGATGATGGCGCAGATGCAGCGGCAGATTATGATGCTGATGCAAGAGCGTCAGCAGATGATGCGGGCGCTGTCCGACAAGCAGGCGGATCGCGCGGTCGCGCTGGAGAGGATCAACCGGGACTTCGCGGCGAAACTGCTGGCGATCATGCAGAAGGCGGACGCGGCGCAGGCCGATCCGATCGAGCAACTCCACACGATCGCGACCGCGGCAACCGAGTTCGACCGGCTGCTGACGCCGCCGGACCAGCAGGGGCACTGACGTATGGCACGATGGATGATCGGCGCGCTGGCGGGTCTGCTGCTGGCGGGGACCGCGCGCGCGCAGCAGGTCGAGTTGCCCACCGGCGTGCGTTCGTTCGGGGGCGCGGGCATCGCTGCCGCGGTGTCGCCGCAGCCTTCCGGCCAGCCCCTGAAACTGTTCAGCGTCACGGTGTCGGCGGCGAGTGCGGGCTACCTGATGGTGTTCGAGGCAGTGTCGCCTCCCGCATCGGGCGCGGTGGCGTTCCCGCTGCTGCGCTGGTGCGCACCGATCGCGGCGAACGTGCCATACGGGTTCTCCTGGGGCCAGTTCCCCGACCTGTTCAATACGTCGGCGGTGGTGGCGTTCTCCAGCACCGGGTGCGGCACGTACACGCCCGCGACGGCGCTGTGGATCGGGGGGCAGGCGCAATGATGCGGTGGGTGCTGCTGGCGCTGCTGCTGGAGATCGGTGCGGCGCATGCGCAGGCGCCGCAGGTCACGGCGACGCCGTGTTACCAGGGGGCGGCTTGCACGATCGTCGGCGGCAATGTCCCCGCGCAGGTGCCGACGAATGCGGCGCTGAAGGCGCTCGCTGCGGGTGGCTACAGTGTGGTCTATCGTGCCGGGTTCAGCGCGGCCGGCGACGGCGGGGCGATGACCTATGTGTGGTCGTCGTCCGCGTGCAGCCTGAACAGTGGCGCCGGAGACAATGGCAGCCAGGTCGCGCCGAACAGCGGCACGGGCTGCTGGCTGGCCGCGGCGCCCGAACCCTACAGCGTGCTGATATTTGGCGCCGACAAGACGGGTGCTAGCAGCAGCACGGCGGCTGTGCAGGCCGCGCTGGGTTCCGGCGCAACGGCCATCTACTTCCCGCCGGGGACGTATCAGGTCTGCGGCGTCGTGGTGCCGTCCACGTCGCATCTGGTTATCTACGGCAACGGCGTCGCCAGTCAGCTTGTGCAGCCGTCCGGGTGCAGCAGCCCGATTTTCAGTTGGGCGCAGACCGCGATTGCCTACACCGAGGGATACATCCGCGACTTGCTGCTTGATGGCACGAGCGGCGCGGCGGACCTGATCGACACACGCGGCGTCGGCGGCATCACACTGCAGAACCTCTACGTCAACAACATCCCGACCGGCAAGGACGCCATTCTGATCGACGGGGCGGCGTCCACCTATGTGCATGATGACCGCATCCTGAACCTGCAGGTCTATTCGAATACTGCCGGGAATTCAGCCGTTCGGTTCGGGCCTTATTCGTCCGACGATGAATTGTCGAACCTGATTATGAACGGCAATTTTGACGTGGCGTATGCCGTCTATATGGACAGCGGCGCCACCACCATGAAAATGTCCAATTCGCATCCCTACAACGTCACGACGAACATCGTCTATTCCGCAGGCGGTGCAAGCAACCTGCTATTCAGCAACAACACTTTTGACAACGCGCAGGGCGATCTGGTGGCGCTGACGGGCGCCACCAATTCGACGTTTACGCACAATCTGTTTGAGGCGATTCCGGCGTCCCACAGCGGCGCCACGCTTGCCAGCACGAATGCCGTGTCGTTTGTCAACAACCAGTTCTCGGCATCGTCCGGTGCCGCGGCGGCAGTCACGGAGACGGGCACCGCCAACAACACAACCGTCACTGGCGGCAATGTCGGCACGATCGCCAACTACACGGCGCCGTTTGCTTTCGTCGGATCGCAGTCGTATGCGACCGCAGTCGCGGGCTATAATCCGCTCGGC